>Ga0208594_1000030_pt1 | contig 56494 bp, 58 predicted proteins | sample LakMenEpi14Sep10_FD_150699 | JGI IMG/M metagenome (GOLD analysis project Ga0208594, IMG submission 150699) | Freshwater microbial communities from Lake Mendota, WI - 14SEP2010 deep hole epilimnion (SPAdes) | ecosystem: Environmental > Aquatic > Freshwater > Lake > Epilimnion/Euphotic zone ...
ACCCAATAATCAGAGCAATCCGACGCTGGCGTGGGGCCATGCGCCCACCGTACTACCGGCTCGAATGCCCATTGGGGGCGCGGCCCCCTGACGCACGCGGCGTGTCACACTTGGAGAGTGACATCGGGGGAGCGACAGCAATTCGGTTCAATCGGACGGTCCCATCGAGGGTTCGGCGCGCTACTGGTCGTCGTGCTGGGCGCTGCGGTCCTCAGTAGCTGCGGTGGTGACACCCAGGTCAGCCCATCAGGCCCGGTGCAGTTCACCCAGGTGGCCAACAGCGCACTCACCGCAACACCTCAGGCGCAGGTTCGCTACCCACCGGAGTGTTTGTTCAACGAATTCATCAGTACGGGCCCGGGTTGTGAGATCGAACGGATGTCAGGAGGCGTCGCTGTTGGCGACTACGACAACGACGGTGACGATGACCTCTATGTGACCCGTCTCGACGGTCCCGGCTCTCTGTTCCGCAACGACGACGGCAACCTCGTCGACACCACCCCAAGCTCTGGGCTTGCGCAACTCACGGACCGCTCGAATGGCGCAGGATGGGCAGACCTTGACAATGACGGCGATCAAGACCTCGTGATCACCACCATCGACAGCCCTCGCTACTACCTCTACATGAACAACGGCGACGGGACCTTCTCAGAGGAGGCGGTCGGCCGGGGGGCGGCGCTCGCCGACAATGGGAACCGGGCCGGTTTCAGTGTCGCATTCGGCGACATTGATAATGACGGCTACACCGATATCCATCTCACCGAGTGGCTCAACACCTACGACACTCCCGAGACCACGAACAACCCCAACCATGCCCGAATGCTTCGCAATCGCGGTGACGAAGCACCGGGATACTTCGAGGACGTCACGGTGCAGGCTGGTGTGGACCTCGCGATCACCACCGAGGCGACCACTGGGATCTCCAACACGACCCGACCCATCTACTCCTTCGCGTCGGCTATTGCTGACCTTGACGGTGACAACTGGTCAGATCTCATCGTTGCCGGGGACTACGGAACCACTCAGTTGTTCTGGAATGACGGTGACGGCACGTTCACCGAGGGCACCGTTTCTTCCGGCATTGGGTTCCCTGGCAACGCCATGGGTCTTGCCGTGAGTGATATCGACGGTGACGCCGACCTTGATGTGTTCATCACCGCCATCTACGGCCGTTCCACGATCTGCCAGGGGCGCGTGTGCGCCATCGACGAAACCGGGAACCGCCTGTTCCGCAACAACGGCGACCGCACGTTCACTCAGATCCAAGATGAGGCCGGTGTCGTGGACGGTGCATGGGGTTGGGGGGCGGCTCCACTCGACGTCAACAACGACACACTGGTCGATCTCGCCATGACCAACGGCATTCGCTTTGACGGCGACGACGAGTCCCGAGTGCAGAGTGAGCCCTACACCGATACGGCGAAGCGCCTGTGGCTGAATCAGGGCAACGGGACATTCAATGAGGTCGCCCAGGAGTCCGGTTTCGGGGTCAGGATCGCTGGATCAGGTCTCGCCGTCCTCGACCTCGAGGGTGACGGCCATCTCGACATGGTCATGATCCACCCGACGCGAACGCCGACGCTATGGCGCAATGGCGGCAACGCCGAGAACGCCTGGCTGAAGGTCAAGGTCACTGGTGCTGACAGCAACCGTGACGCAATTGGCGCGGTCGTCACGGTGAGCCCTGGAAACGGACTACCCGCTCAGGTGCAGCACGTCGGCATCAACAGCCACTTCCTCGGTCAGAGCAGCCGCACCACTCACTTCGGGCTGGGACCCCGCGCTGATCTCCCTGATGGCAAAGTCGCTGAAGTCAAGGTGCGTTTCCCCCGTTCGGGGAGCGAGATCGTGCTGACCGATGTCAGTGCCGACGCTGTGTTAGAGATCACCGAACCTGCTGGCTGAGCCCAGCAGCGGGGGTCAGGCGGGACTCAGCCCTCAGCCTGCTCCTCGGACCCCGCGCCCTCGGCAATGGCCTCTTCAGCCACGACCTCTTCAGCCACGACCTCTTCAGCAGCAGCCGCTTCGGTCACAGCCTCAGCGGCGCCACTCGGGGCCTCACCGCTCTCGGCGTAGTAATCGGCCCAGGCCTGCTCAGCCTCAGAACTCCCGGCGGTGCCGATGTAGTTCCCCTCGGCGTCGTACGCGTGCTCGCCGAAGTGCGCCTGATACTCGGCAGCGACCACGCCACCCTCAGCGGCCTGCTTGATCGACAGCGAGATACGCCGGCGCTGCAGATCAAGATCGATGATCTTCACCCACAACTCCTCACCTGGCGTGACGACCTGCTCGGGGAGATCCACATGGTGGGCACTCATCTCAGAGATGTGAACAAGGCCTTCGATGCCCTCTCCAACCTGAACGAATGCACCAAAGGGCACCAGCTTGGTGACCCGGCCATAGACCAGTTCACCCACTTGGTGGGCGCTGGCGAACTCCTGCCACGGATCCTGCTGGGTGGCCTTGAGCGACAAGCTGATCCGCTCCCGGTCGAGGTCGACCTCGAGGACCTGCACCTCGATCTCGTCACCGACGGACACCACCGACGACGGATGGTCAACGTGCTTCCACGACAACTCCGAGACATGGACGAGGCCGTCCATGCCACCGAGGTCCACGAATGCACCGAAGTTCACCACCGAGGACACCACACCCTTGCGGACCTCGCCAGGCTTGAGGTCGGTGAGGAAACCTTCGCGCTGTTCCTTCTGGGTCTCCTCAAGCCATGCCCGGCGTGACAGCACCACGTTGTTGCGGTTCTTGTCGAGTTCGATGATCTTCGCCTCAAGCGTCTTGCCGATGTAGGGCTGCAGATCGCGGACCCGGCGGAGTTCGACGAGGGACGCCGGCAAGAAGCCCCGCAGGCCGATGTCAATGATCAAGCCGCCCTTGACGACCTCAATGACCGGGCCGACCACGACGCCGTCCTCTTCCTTCTTCTTCTCGATGTCGCCCCACGCACGCTCGTACTGCGCACGCTTCTTGGACAGGATCAGGCGACCTTCCTTGTCCTCCTTTTGGAGGACGAGGACCTCAAGGGTGTCGCCACGAGAGACCAGCTCGGACGGGTCGACGTCGTTGCGGATCGAGAGCTCACGTGCGGGGATGACGCCCTCAGACTTGTAGCCGATGTCGAGCAGGACCTCGTCGTGATCAACCGACACCACGGTGCCCTCCACGAGTTGGCCGTCCTCGACGTCAACCATGGATGATGCGTACGCATCCTCGAGCGCTGCGGCATCGAGATCGTTGGCAACGATTTCACGGGGGGTGTAACTCCCGTCCTCGTTGAACCCATCGAACTGGGGGGCCGGCTCAACCGTGATTGAGGAGGAGGATGGCTGCTGCGGGGAACTGGTCTGGTCGGACACGGGATCGGCTCTCTTCGGATGGGACGTCGGGGGCATGGTGCGGACGCGCCGACACCACAGCCACTGGTGGATGGGAACGCCAAGCGTAGCAGTGCCACCCCGTCACGGCGCCAGCCAGTGCCTCCTCAGCGCCGGCGGGCGAGCACGAGGAACTCGGGGTGGTCCAGATCGGGAGGATTCGGTTCGTACGAGCCGGGTGTGACGGACCAGAGCGCCTCGACGTCGAGACCCGCGTTGCCCAACAGCAGTCGAAGTTCCCTCGGGGTGTAACAGGAGGTCCACAGCTCAGCGGGCAAAGGCCGGCCCTCGGGGTCGTGGACCACAGTGCGCTCATGATTCAAACCCAACCCGGCGTCGAATGTGTCGGATTCCTCAAGGAACCGGACCTGGAAGTAGGCGCTGAAGGCGGTGAGTGTCACCAGCCCGCCCCGACGCAGGATCCTCGCCGCCTCCGACACGATCTCGGCGTCACTGCGATCCCCCGCCCCAAGGGGCGGGACCCCGAACGCCCCCTGACACAGCGACACCACAACGTCACACGACTCCGATGCGAGCGGGAGGTGACGGGCGTCGCTTCGCACCCAGCACGTCTGGCCCGGCCCGTCCACCGGGGTGGTTGCGGCCACCTCGAGGAACCTCCGGGCGATGTCGACGCCCACGACCTCCGCGCCGAGGGAGGCGAACGCCGAAGCGTGCCGGCCGGGACCGCACCCAAGGTCCACGATGCGCAGGCCCGCCAGGGGGCCAAGCCGGGCTTCGAGTTCGCCGGCGATGAAACCCACCTCCTGAGCGGTCCCTCGCGTGAACGCGTACCGCAGGTACGTGGGACCCATGTGGTCGGCGAGATCCTCGAACCAGTGGGCCCGGGTAACGACGGACCGCTCGGGGGCGTCGGTCGGGTCGGTCACGCCTTGGCGTCAGCCCACGAGTGGCCGGTAGCCAGGTTCACCGCCAGTGGAACCCGCAGGGCAAAGGCGTTGGTCATGGCGTCGGTCACGAGGTCGATGGCGACCTCGTGCTCGCCATCGGGCACCTCAACGAGCACCTCGTCGTGAACCTGCAAAATGAGCCGACTGGTGAGTTTTTGGGCACTGAGGGCGGCATCGATGCGGACGAGGGCCACCTTGAAGATGTCGGCGGCAAGACCCTGGATCCCGGCGTTCATGGCCTGGCGCTCCCCTGCCTGGCGGATCCGGAAGTTCGGGTTGGACAGCTCGGGGATCTGCCGCCGGCGGCCAAACAGCGTCTCGGTGTAGCCGCGCTCACGGGCCTCGGCCACCGTGCGATCCATGTAGTTGCGTACCGAGGGGAACGCCTCGAAGTAGGCGTCAAGAATGCCCTGGGCTTCCCCGGTCTCAATGCCGAGTCGCTGCGCCAGACCGTAGGCCTCCATGCCGTAGGCGAGACCGTAGGAAACCATCTTGGCCTGGGCACGCTGAGCGGGGGTCACCTCGGCGTCGGCCACGGCGAACACCCGGGCGGCGGTGGAGGTGTGGATGTCAGTGCCCGCCTCGAACGCGGCGATGAGTCCCGGGTCCTCGGCGAGGTGGGCGATGACCCGGAGTTCGATCTGGTTGTAGTCGGCGACGAGGAGCTCATGGCCCTCAGCAGCCACGAACGCCCTGCGGAACTCACGACCCAGGTCGCTGCGCACCGGGATGTTGTGGAGGTTCGGGTGTTCCGACGACAGCCGGCCGGTGCGGGTCACCGTCTGGGTGAAGGTGGCATGGATGCGCCCATCGCCGGCCACGGAGGCCAACAGGCCTTCACCGTAGGTGGATCGGAGTTTCTCCACCTCGCGGTACTCGAGCAGGTGCTCAACGATCGGGTGCTCGTCACGCATCCGCTCGAGCGTCGCAGCGTCGGTGGAGAACCCCGTTTTCGTCTTCCGTTGCGGCGTGAGTCCGAGGCGGTCGAACAGGACGGCACGTAGCTGTGGCGTCGAGTTGACGTTGAACTCCTCGCCGGCGTCGAGGTGGATCTGCCGTGTGAGTGCGTCCACCCGGGCCACGAGGTCGTCATTGAGTTGGCGGAGCACCGTTGCGTCGACGCCGACACCTACGGCCTCCATGTTGGCGAGCACCCGCACCAGTGGCATCTCCACCTCGTCGTAGAGGGTGCGCAAGCCCCTGGCGTCGAGTGCGGCGGCCAACGGTTCCCACAGTTTCAGCACCCCGGCCGCCTGCGCCGCACCGGCCTCGGGGTGACCACTGCGCTCCCCGCCAAGGTCCAACTGTCCGACGGGGGCGCCGGGGCCCTCAGGAAGCTCCATCCCGACGTGGTTGAGGACCAGCGACGCCAGGTCGTAGGAACCTTCGGCAGGGTCGAGGAGATACGCCGCCACCTCGGTGTCGTGCGCCAGCGTGCGCACATCCACACCACGCTCCGCCAACCACCGCAACCACGGCTTGGCGTCATGGGCCACGAGAGGCACCCCTCCGGTTGCGACGAGGCCGTCGATGACCGACAGCACCGCGGCGTCGGCGAGCAGCTCGCCCTCGACCCACACGATGGCACCGTCGCTGCGGGCGAACGCCACCCCCTCGAGCGCGGAGCGTCCCGGGTCACCGCCCCACGTCGCTGCGAAACCCACCGGACCTGGGCTCTGCCCGATCGCCGACAGCGCTGCCGCCGCCACCCCAGTGGTGCCCGGCTGTTCAAGGTTGGTGAGATCAAGGGTGACCGACACGACAGGCTCGGTGGGAACCGGTTCGGCCCCGAGGATCGTGACCGCCTCATCGAGACGTTGCCGCAGCGAGACTGAGCGGAACTCGAGGAACGTGAACAGTTGGTTCAGGGCCTCAGGGTCGACCGCCGGCGGCCCGAATGCCTCGAGCGATACGCCCGGGACATCACGCACGAGTTCCATCATCTCGGCGTTGGATCGGACCTGAGGTTCGTGTTCGGCGAGACTCTCGGCCAGCTTCGGTGTCTGTTGGGAAACGTGGGCGAAGATGCCGTCCAGGTCGGCGTAGTCGTTGACCAGTTTGGCCGCCTTCTTCTCCCCCACCCCCGGCACCCCCGGAAGGTTGTCGGAGGGATCCCCGCGCAGCGCTGCGTAGGTGACGTAGCGGCTGGGGTGCACCCCGGTACGTTCCTCCACCGCCGCCTCGTCGTAGGTCTTCATCTCTGACACACCCCGTGACTGGGTGTACAGCACCCGGATGTGGGGGTCCTCGACCAACTGGTAGGCGTCCCGGTCCCCGGTGACGATCCACACGTCATCGCCACGGTCACGGGCCTGGGTGGCAAGGGTGGCGAGGATGTCATCCCCCTCGTATCCGGGAACCTCGACGAGACCGGCGCCGAACGCCTCGACGAGCTCGCGCACGATCCCCATCTGCTGCACGAGGATGTCAGGGGTCTCGTCCCGCTGGGCCTTGTAGGTGTCGACCTTCTCATGTCGAAAGGTCGGCTCAGGCCGATCGAAGGCGACCACGACCCGGTCTGGGCGGTGGTCACGAACCAGGTTGACCAGCATCGAGGCGAAGCCGTAGACGGCGTTGGTCACCTGCCCCGAGGCAGTGGCGATGTCGGTGGGAAGAGCGAAGAACGCCCGGTAGGTCAGCGAGTTGCCGTCCACCAGCAGCCAGGTCGTCACGCCCGTCAGCCTAGGGGTTCGCCAACCGCTCGGTGACGGCTGTGCATGTGCGGCTCACGGCACCCGGGTGCCGTCGAGCACCTCCTGGGCAACGGCGGCCATCGACGTGCGGTCGTCCATGGCCGCCCGACGCAGGAAGTCGTACGACGTCGCTTCGGTCAACCCGTGGGAGTCCATGAGGACCCCCTTGGCTCGATCCACGATCTTGCGGGTGGCCAGTTGCTCACCGAGGGACTCGGTCCGCTCAGCGAGATCGCGCATCTCCACGAAACGGCCCCGGGCCATCTCGACTGCCGGGGCGAGCTCGTTGCGCTGGAACGGCTTGAGGACGTAGGCGTGCACCCCTGCCTCACGGGCCCGCTCCACCAATTCGCGTTGGCTGAACGCCGTGAGGATCACCACCGCACACAAACGTTCGGCGGAGAGCAGTTGCGCGGCCGACAGCCCGTCGAGGCCCGGCATCTTGACATCGAGGATGGCGACGTCGGGAAGGGTGGCACGCACGAGGTCCACCACCTCGTCGCCCCGGCCGGTCTGCCCGACGACCTCGTACCCCTCCTCGGCAAGGGTTTCGGCAAGGTCGAGGCGGATGATTGATTCGTCCTCGGCAATCACCACACGCACCGTCATGGCGCTACCCGAACATCCGGTCGAGCAACTCATCCTGGGCGCGTTCCAATTCGGCAATCTCCGCCACGAGTTCGGCGCGGTGTCCTCGCATGGCGTCGGCATGGCGCTGGGTCTCACGGTGGTCCTGACCGGCAAGAGGTGTCTCTGACACCAGCGACCGCAGTCGGGCATCGTCGGCCATGTCGTCGAGCACCGCCAGTTGTTCGTCGGCCACGGCGAGCTCGCGTCGCAGCGCCGTGAGACGGCTGGCGATCTCGCTCAGACGACGTTCGAGCAGGGAACGGGACACGGCTCCCGAGTGTAGGTGGCGGGTCGATCGGATCGTCGTGCGCACCGCATTGGGCGGCCCGGGCGGGCCGGTTGCTAGCGTGGGGGAACCAGCGGCGGTGCTGGAACAGGCATACAGGGTCGGCTCAAACCCGACTGCCCGCAAGGGCTTGTGGGTTCGAATCCCACCCGCCGCACAAATGGAACCGGGTCCCGGTTCCCAACGGACCACCGAGGAGCCCCATGGCCAAGACCCGACGCAGGATCGTCAGTCTGGTGCTCGTCGCCGGGGCGGCCGCTGCGGTGGCCTTGGTTCGCCAGCGGCGGCTTGACGCCGCCCGTCAGGAATTCGAGCGCCGTTTCGGCGCCGGCTGATCGCCCGACTTCTCGGCGGCGAGGAGCCACGCCTTCAGCGCCGGACCACCCTGGTAGTTGCCGACCCCGCCACCCGCGGGCAGCACCCTGTGACAGCCGAGCACGAGCGGCCACGGGTTCTGTGCCATCACACCCCCAACGGCCCGTGCCGCACCGGGCGAACCCGCCCTCTGCGCCAGTTCCCTGTAGGTGATCGTCTCGCCCCACTGCACTTCCACCAGGGCGTGAAGGACCCGTTCGGCAAAACCCGATACCCCACCCCACGCCAACGGGACGTCGACCTCCACCCGGTGGCCGCTGTCCCATGCACCCAGACGCTCCGACAGGGCCGAGGCCACCCGCCGATCCTCGTCGGTCGGGGGTGGGCCGTCTCCCAACTCGCCGACGCGGCGCAGACGGATGCGGACCACCTGCCCGTCGCGGACCTCTGCGACGGGAACGGTCGCCGCTCCAGACAACACCGGCAGTTCGACGAACACGTCGGAGGGGTGTCAGGTACCGGCGAGGGCCTTGAGCAGTTTGGTCGGGGTGTCCTTGGGGCTGATCTTGTACCAGGCCTGCTCGATGCGGCCGGTCGGGCCGACGAGGAACGCCGAACGGATGATGCCCATGTACGCCCGGCCGTAGAGCTTCTTCTCACCCCACACACCCCACTTCTCGGCCACCTTGTGGTCGACGTCGGCGAGCAACGGGTAGCCGAGGTCGTACTTCTCATCGAACCGTCCCTGCTTGTCGGGGGTGTCGGGGCTGATCCCGATGATCTGGGTGTCCCCGACCCCATCGGCGATATCGCGCAGCCCGCATGCCTGCGTGGTGCAGCCCGGGGTGTCGGCCTTTGGGTAGAAGAAGACGAGCACCTTCCGACCGCCGAACTCCTTGAGGGTCCGCTTGTCGCCGTGCTGGTCAACGAGGGTGATTGCCGGGGCTTTGTCGCCAACGGCGAGAAGGTTGGTTGCCATGCCGGAACGCTAGCCACCCTCGGCCGCACCCGACCACCGCTGGCACCGTTGCGCACCACGTCCGGACGCGACGGTGGGGAGCACCGAAGCGCTCCCCACCGTCATGTCCTTGTTGTCGCCCCGGAGGGCGCCGGGTCAACCGCCCTTGGCAGCCTTCTTGAGGGTGGCGCCAGGGGTGAGCTTCACGGCCTTGGAGGCCGGGACCTGGATGGTCTCACCCGTCTGGGGGTTGCGGCCGGTGCGGGCCTTGCGCTGCACCTGCTCGATCGACAGGAAACCGGTGAGGGTGAGCTTTTCCTTGCCCGACTTCACGATTCCCTGGGCGACCTCTTCAAAGCCCTTCATCACCTTTTCGGTGTCGGACTTCGAAACGCCGGTGCTCTCGGCGATGGCGTCGATCAGTTCGCTCTTGTTCATGTTGGTCCTACTCCCTTTTTTCTTCCCGGTACGGGGGGGTGACGTCCCTGCTCGACCCGGGAACGGCTCGCTTATCGGGGCCACCCGACTGACAGCATGGCCAAAACCCGCGCCAAATGGGTGGATACCGGGGTAGCGGGCCTCACCCCCGGCGGGCACCACACCCCGATCGCAGCCAGCTGAGACACCCGAACCGGGGATTTTCCGCGTCTTTGCAGGCGAAACGCGCCGCGGTGGGCTCAGGGCAGGTTCTGGAGGTGGACCGCGGCGGAGGTGAAGTACCCGGCCAATTCCGCCTCATCGGAGGGGTTGAGGCCAGCGTGAGCCAGGGCGTGACCCATGTGGGAGAGCCAGGCGGCGCGGGCCTCGGCGTCGATGGGGAACGGGGCATGGCGCATCCGCAATCGGGGATGACCACGCTGCTCGCTGTAGGTGGTCGGCCCGCCCCAGTACTGGGCGAGGAACAGCGTGAGTCGCTGGCGTGCCCCGTCAAGGTCGTCCGCTGGGTACATGGGGACGAGCACCGGGTCGTTCACCACCCCGTCGTAGAACCGGTCGACGAGCGACTCGAAGAACGCCATCCCACCGACCCGTTCGTACAACGTACGTGCCTGTGGGGTCGTCTGGTCAGCGGGCGTGGATTGCGGATCTTGGGTGTCACCCATGACCCCGACCCTACCGGTGGTGGCGGGCGGGCATGATGGAGGCATGGTCAGCCACGCACCCAGCGTCACCACTCCTGGTTCAGCCCAACGCTCGCCGCTGCGGGTGGCCAACTGCTCGGGGTTCTTCGGAGACCGCATGTCCGCTGCGCGCGAGATGCTCGATGGTGGCCCCATTGATGTGCTCACCGGTGACTGGCTGGCGGAACTGACGATGCTGATCCTCGCCCGGCAGAAGGCAAAGGACCCCAACACCGGGTACGCCCGCACCTTTGTGACCCAGATGGCCGACGTGCTCGGCGACTGTGTGGCCCGCGGCATCAAGGTGGTGTCCAACGCCGGTGGCCAGAACCCTCAGGGTTGTGCCGCGGCGCTCGAACAACTGTGCGCCCAACAGGGCATCAGCGCCCGCATCGCCTGGGTGGCCGGCGACGACCTCCTTGAGGATCTTCCCACCATCACCGAGGCTCACCCCCTCGTCAATACCGACACCGGCGAGTCGCTCACCGAGCTCGGTGTGGTTCCGGTGACCGCCAACGCCTACCTCGGAGCGTGGGGCATCGTCGAAGCGCTCACCGACGGTGCCGACGTGGTGGTCACCGGCCGGGTGACCGACGCCGCCGTGGTGCTCGGGCCCGCGGCATGGCATTTCGGCTGGTCCCGCACCGACTGGAATCGCCTGGCGGGTGCCGTGGTGGCCGGACACGTCATCGAGTGCGGCACCCAGTGCACCGGCGGGAACTACTCGGCGTTCACCTCAATCCCGGATCTGCGACGGCCAGGCTTCCCCATCGCCGAGATCCATGCCGACGGGTCGAGCGTCATCACCAAACATCCCGGCACTGGCGGGGCGGTCACCGAGGGCACCGTCACCGCCCAGTTGCTTTACGAAATTCAGGGTCCCGTGTACCTGAATCCTGACGTGTCGGTCCGCCTCGACTCGATCCGACTCGGCGACGACGGCCCCGATCGGGTCCGGATCTCAGGGGTGGAGGGCCTCCCGCCACCCGATCGGGTCAAGGTGGCGGTCAACAGCGACGGCGGCTGGCGCAACGCCATGACGTTCGTGCTCACCGGACTCGACATCGAGGCCAAGGCCACACTCATCGAAAAGACCCTGTGGTCGCTCCTGCCTGGGGGCAAAGAGAGCTTCGCCGCAACAGAGGTCGAGTTGCTGCGGGCCGACCGGCCCGATCCCGCCTCCAACGACCAGGCAGTGGCGCTGCTGCGGGTGGCGGTGGCCGACACCAACCGGTCGAAGGTCGGCCGGGCGTTCTCAAACACGGTGACGAGCATGCTGTTGGCGTCCTATCCGGGCATGTTCACCACCACCCCACCCGGGGACGCCACCGCGTTTGGCATCTACTGGCCGGTGCTGCTCCCGTGGTCGACGGTCAACGGCATCGTCGGTGCCGCCGGTGCGGTCCGGGCGGTGCCACCACCTCCACAGACCACCCCGGCCACCACGCTGAAAGACATCGAGGCAGCTCCTGCACCCGTGTCCACGTGCGACTGGGCCTCCGAACCCACCACAGTGGTGCCACTGGGCACGGTGATCGGCGCCCGATCGGGCGACAAGGGCGGGAATGCCAACGTGGGTGTGTGGGCGCACGACGACGAGACCTACTCGTGGTTGTGCTGGTACCTCGACGCTGACCGCCTGCGGCGCCTCGTCGGCCCAGAGGCCGACGGACTCGAGACGACCGTCGTGCCACTACCGAACCTGCGTGCCCTCAATGGGATTATCCATGGCCTGCTCGGTCGGGGCGTGGCCGCCTCGATGCGACTCGACACTCAGGCCAAAGGCCTCGGTGAGTACCTGCGGGCCAAGGCGGTCGACGTGCCACAACGACTCCTAGGCCGGACAGGCTAAAGACTCGCTAGGCGTCGAGTGCTGAGCGGATACCACCAATGAACGCTGCGGCACCCGCTGGTCCCTCCCCTGCGAGCACCCGCCTCACCAGCGCAGAACCGACCACCACGCCGTCGGCCACGGCACACACCTCGGCGGCCTGGGCGGCGTCGGAGATTCCCACGCCAACGAGGACCGGTTTGTCGGTGACCGCCTTGAGCCGTGAGGCGATCTCGAGCGAACTGGCGGCCAGCGCGGTGCGTTCCCCGGTCACCCCCAACAACCCGACGGCGTACACGAATCCGCGGGCCCGGGCACACACCACCGGGAGTCGGTCATCGGGGGCGGTGGGAGCGGCCAGAAGCACGGTCTCCACACCTGCCGCGTCAGCAGCTGCGGCCCACGGCCCCACTTCCTCATAGGGCAGGTCCGGCAGGATCGCTGCGCTCACACCGGCGTCGGCGAGCGAGGAGGCGAACCGTTCGTGGCCCATGCGGAACGCCACGTTGTAATAGGTCATGACGGCGAGCGGCACCCCGACATCGGCGCGGCGCACCTCGTCGAGGATGCTCAACGGAGTCGCCCCTTGTGCCAACGCCCGTTCGGAGGCCTCCTGGATGATGGGGCCGTCCATGACCGGGTCGGAGAACGGGATACCGATCTCCACCGCGTCGGCCCCGGCGTCCACCACCGCAGAGAGCACATCGAGCCAGTGGTCACCCTCGACGGTCAGCCCACCGGTGAGGTACGGGACGAGGAGTTTGCGACCCTCGTCACGACCGGCGCGCAACGTCCGTTCGAGGGCGCCCGGCTCGGCGGGCGCCACGGGGATGTCGCTCACCCGAGCACGTCCATCATCTGGGCGACGTCCTTGTCCCCCCGACCCGACATGTTCACGAGCACGGTACGTCCAGCGAGGAGTTCACGGTCCCGACTCAGCCACGCAATGGCGTGCGCCGGTTCGAGGGCGGGAATGATGCCCTCGGTGCGGCTCAACAGTTGGAACGCTGCGATGACCTCGTCGTCGGTGACCTGCTCATAACGGGCCCGACCGATGGACGCGAGGTGCGAGTGCTCGGGTCCCACGCCGGGGTAGTCGAGACCCGCAGAGATGGAGTGTGCTTCTTGTACCTGACCGAACTCGTCCTGCATCAGGAAGCTCTTCATGCCGTGCACCACGCCGGGTACCCCGCGACCGACCGCAGCGCCACCGGCGGGCTCGACGCCAACGAGCTCGGCGTCGGTGTCGACGAACCCGGAGAAGATTCCGATGGCGTTGGAGCCACCACCGACACAGGCGGTGACGATGTCAGGCGCACCACCAATGTGACGCTCGCACTGCTGGCGGGCCTCGGCACCGATGACGGCGTGGAACTCGCGGACCATCCACGGGTAGGGATGTGGACCCATAACCGACCCGAGGCAGTAGTGGGTGTCCCCCACCGTGGCCACCCAGTCGCGCATCGCCTCGTTGACGGCGTCCTTGAGGGTCCTGCTCCCTGAGGTCGCCGGCACCACCTCCGCCCCCAGCAGTTGCATGCGGAACACGTTGAGGGCCTGGCGTTCCATGTCGACCGCACCCATGTACACCCGGCACTCCATACCCATGAGTGCTGCGGCTGTCGCTGAGGCCACCCCGTGCTGGCCGGCGCCGGTCTCGGCCACGAGACGTGTCTTGCCCATGCGCCGGGCCAGCAACGCCTGGCCCAACACGTTGTTGATCTTGTGCGAACCGGTGTGGTTCAGGTCCTCACGCTTGAGCAGCACCCGCACACCGAGTTCTTCGCTGAGCCGCTCACACTCCGTCAGCGGGGACGGGCGCCCGGCATAATCGCTCAGGAGTCGGTCGAGTTCCCCACGGAACGCCGGATCGGCCCATGCCGAGCGAAACGATCGCTCGAGTTCCTGGCAGGCAGGCACGAGGGTCTCGGGCACGAACTGCCCGCCGTACTCTCCGAAACGCCCGGTTGGTCCCGGGTCCGCAAGCGCCATGGGCCAACCCTAGATCAGTGCCGGGTCACACCCTCAGCCGGAGCCGAGACACCGCGGTGTGCCGGACGGCGCGCCGAGATGCGACCCAGGACGAACGCTGTCACGGTCGTGGCGGCCCCCACGGCGGCGACGAGCCACGTGGTGAGGACCTCGGTCGAGGTGGCGTGAGCGAGCATCACATTCTCCTGTGGTTGGGTTGCCAGGCCGCACACGCAGCGGTGCTGACAGGTCGGAATCGATTGGCGACGGGTCAGCGACTGATGTCGTCGTCCCAGTCGTAAAGGCTGCCCTGCGCCGACTCTGCAGGGGCCCCATCCGGACCCTCGGCACCCGGGTCGGGACGATCCCAGCGGCCCTCGGCCTCGCTGGCGGGGACAGGGCCACCGAGCGGTCCCCCAAAGAGCATCTCTCCCGGTTCGGGGCCGTCGCCGTAGGCGTGCGCGGCGTTGATGAATCGTCTCGTGAGGCGGACGTCCTTGCGGCCAGGCGCTGATTCCACCCCTGAGGACACATCGACTCCCCACGGGTGCACGGCGTCGATGGCCGCAGCAACCGTGTCGTTGCGCAGACCACCGGCGAGAATCAACCGGTACCGGCGGGCCAACTCGGCCGCCACCGACAAGTCATAGGGTTCGCCCGACCCCGGGCGGTCACCGTCGAGCATGACGGCGTCCACCTCGTAATCGTCGATCCGGTCCAACAGTGGGTGCCCAACCCCGAAGGCCTTGATGACGAACGGCACACGTTTGCGCACCCACGCCACCTCACCGGCCGACTCGAAACCGTGGAGTTGCACGCCGCGCAGCCCGGCGGCGTTGACGACCTCGACCACCCGCTGGGGTGTCTCGTCCCGGAACACGCCAACGGTGAGGATCTCCGGTGGCAGACGACGGGCGATGTCGCGAGCCTGGGTGGGCTGAATGCGGCGGCTGGACGGCGCGAACACGAACCCGACGGCGTCGGTCCCCATCGCCGTGGCCATGAGGGCGTCGGACTCGTTCGTGATGCCACAGATCTTCACGAACACGGCATCACGCTACCGCTCCCGCGCCGACTCGACCGGAATTCGCTCCGCCGCTGCGCAACGACGGACCACTCACGGACGTTGAGGGGGGCTGGCCTGGGCGGTGTGGGCCGGGTCGTCGATCACCACGCCGGCGAGCGCCGCGTCGATGGCGGCCAGCAGATCGTCGTCGAGCACAACCCCCGAGGCGGACACCGAGTCGTCGAGCTGCTCTGGTCGCGACGCCCCCACAATGGCCGAGGACACGTTGGCCTGGCGAAGCACCCATGCCACCGCCATCTGCACCATGGACACCCCCGCCTCTGCAGCCAGCGGTACCAGTTCCGCCACCGCCTCAAGCACCGGCGGCTGCAACCACCGCCGCACGAAGTCGGACCCTCCGTTGGCGTCCTCGGCACGTGAGGCGCTCGGCACCGGTTCACCGGGACGGTACTTTCCGGTCAGCACCCCTTGGGCCATTGGGGACCAGACGATCTGGCCGATACCGAGGTCCTCACAAGCCGGGATCACCTCAGCTTCGATGACGCGCCACAGCATCGAGTACTGGGGCTGGTTCGACACCAACGGGATGCGCAACTCTGCGGCGAGTGCCGCTGCGGCACGCAACTGCTCCGCGGTCCACTCCGACACCCCGACGTAGAGCACCTTGCCCGAGCGCACCAGGTCCGCAAACGCCACCATGGTCTCCTCGAGAGGGGTCTCGTGGTCGTAGCGGTGCGCCTGGTACAGATCCACGTAGTCAGTGCCGAGCCGCCCGAGTGAGCCGTCGATCGACTCCATGATGTGTTTGCGGGAAAGGCCCCTCCCGTTGGGACTCGCAGACGTCGGCCAATACACCTTGGTGAAGATCTCCACCTGGTCCCGACGCACCCCGGCGAGGGCCCGACCCATCACCACCTCAGCGCGGGTTCCGGCGTACACGTCAGCGGTGTCAAAGGTGGTGACACCCAGTTCCAGCGCCCGGGCGACACAGGCCAGCGCTGCGTCGTCGTCGACCTGGGACCCGTGGGTGATCCAGTTGCCATACGAGATCTCGGACACCTTGAGGCCGCTTCGGCCCAGAAAACGATGCTGCATGACGGCGACCCTACCGCCACCGGCCCCTCTGACCGCAGTGATCAGCCAGTGGGGACGTTCAACGTGACCCGCAAGGCTTCGACGGCCGCGGCGGGATCAGGGCTGGTCACCAGCGACTCCCCCACCAACACGGCGTGGTAGCCGGCGTCGGCGAGTTGGCGGGCGTCGTGTGGGCCTCGCACCCCCGACTCGGCAACCCGCACCACACCCTCGGGCATCAATGGCGCCATCCGCACCGCCCGTTCGGTGTCCACCGCGAACGTCACGAGGTCACGCTGGTTCACCCCGATGAGGTCAGCGCCGGCGTCAATGGCCCGCTCGAGTTCGGGTTCGTCGTGGACCTCCACGAGGACGTCGAGGCCGAGGTGACGGGCGAGGGCGATGCAGCGTCCCATCGTGGCGTCATCGAGGGCGGCGGCGATGAGCAGCACGGCGTCCGCACCCATGATCCGGGCGTCGCACACGTCGCGTTCACCCACCGTGAAGTCCTTGCGCAACACAGGAAGCCCAACGGCATCCCGTGCGGCGTTGAGGTCGGCGGCCGACCCGCCGAAGAACTCGGTATCAGTCAACACCGACAGGGCCGCTGCGCCGCCGGCGAGGTAGGCGTTGGCGACCACGGCCGGGTCGAGGTCGGGCGCCAACGCCCCCTTGGAGGGTGACCGGCGCTTCACCTCGGCGATCACGCCGAGACGGCCGGCCGCCACCGCTGAGACGAGCGCATCACGCCAGCCCCGCGACGGTTCGGTCGCCTCAGCGACCGCCACCAGGTCATCAACCGACCGACCGTCGGCCGCGTCGGCGGCACGGTGGGCGGCGAGGATGCGATCGAGGTACGTGACGGGTGCGCTCACACGCCCTTGCCGCCGTGCACGGCGCACAGGCGAAGATCAGGGGCTTCGGCCAACAGGGGGCCGACGACGCCGAACAGTTCCGCAACTGCGGCGCTCTTGCCGTGGACGTCGAGGGCGTCACCATCGGCGTAGAGCTCGAACACCCAGACGACATCTTCGTCGGCGAGGTCGGCGTTGAACGAGTAGATGAGGGTGCCCTCTTCAGCTTCCGCCGAGGGCAGCGCCGCCATGAGTGCAGCGAGGATCTCGTCCCGCTTGCCGGGCTGGGCCTTCATTCGAACAATTAGTGAAGTCTTTGACATGCCGGCATAGTAGGCGCTCGACACCCCAGGGCGACCCGTCCTCAGTCGAGGCCACCCCGACTGCTGCGGAACACGGCGTAGAGCGGCGCCGCCACGAAGGCGAGCACGCCGGCGACCACGACGACCGCCCCGAGAGCGACGAGGGGCCCGAACCGCAAGATCAGCCCGAGGCCAAACACCACGAACCCGACCAGCAGGACGGGCAGCGGCCCGACCTGCAGGGACCGTGGAACCGTCGAACCGTCCCCGTAGGGACGGTCGTACTCTGCAGCCGGATCATCAGGATCCTCCGACGTGTCGAACGGCACGAACTCAGGACTGACCGCACCGGGCTGCCAGTTCTGGCGACGTTCGATAGCCAACGTCGCGTCGTAGCGACGACGCCGACTCTCATCTCCGAGCACTTCCCACGCCTCGTTGATCTCCTGCATGCGTCGCTGAGCCGCATCTCTCGAACCCGGATCCTCACCGGCGAGGTCAGGGTGGTTGCGCCGGGCGAGGTCCACCCATGCCCGACGCACCGTGGCGGCGTCGGCGTCAGGTGAGACACCGAGCGTGTCGTAATGCGTCGCGTTCACGACCCGAGACTCACCGACACCACCGACCCGTCAACACCAAGGTCGTCGACGACAGGCAGGGCGACCACCGTGGCCGAGCCCCGGGAGGCACCCCCGGGGTCGGTCACCTCGGCCACCGTTCCCGGCTCCACCGCACGCGGCAACATCACCAGTCCCACCGGCCCCGCCGCCGGACTCACCGCCGCGCTGGTCACCAGCCCAACCGACTCGCCGTTGACCACCACGACGTCCCCAACCCCGAGCGGCGCCTGTGCTGCCACCGCCCGCAGGCGGCGGGGAGCGTTCCCACCACGACTGTCGATGCGGGCCACGAGTTCCTGGCCGGTGTAGCACCCCTTGGTGAACGAGACGGAGGCATCGATGAACCACTGACCAACCTCGGCGGGGATGGTGCCGTCGCCGATCTCGGCGCCGAATCGGGGCACTCCGCACTCAACCCGGACCGCGTCGAGGACCGAGGCGTCGAACATGGGGGTATCGATGCTCACATGGGCGGAAGCGGGGGCGAGCACGTCCCAGCCGATCAGGCCCGGCCACGGCGAAGGCAACGTGAGCACGGTGGCGCCCGAGGCATGATCGAGTTCGACCTGCACCGGGCCACGGATGGCGATGCACACCCACTCGTCGCGCTCAGCGAGGGTCACCGTGGCGTCGGTACGCAACAGGAAACGTTCGAGGCGTGCGACGACGGCGGGGCCACCTCCGGGGTCGACGTCGATGACGAAGTCGTCACTGCCGAACCTGCTGACCCGAACCCACGACCCGAGCTTTCCGGTCGGTTCCAACAACAACGACCATGCCCCCTCTTCGGGGGCGAGCTGGTCGAGATCGGCACTGAGTTGGCCCTGGAGGTAGCGCTCAGCGTCCGGGCCGACCACACGGACCACGTCGCGCGCCATCGGTGCGGCCCCGCCCGCACGCAGGGCAGACACCTGTTTGGTCTGTGGGGTGTCAGCAGCAGCGGTCACGCCCTGAGGCTACCGATCCGAACCCAGTCACCACGACCCGGACCAACGCGTCGGCGGGCCAACCCGACGCTGGGCTCAACGCTGGGCAGCGACCTGTCGGCCGCCAGCGACCGCGGTCAACAGGGCGCGCGCCTTGTTGTGGCACTCGAGATTTTCGAGTTCGGGCTGGCTGTCGACCACCACACCCGCACCGGCCTGCACCGACGCCCGTCCGTCGGGACCCACCACAAGTGTGCGGATGGCGATGGCCACGTCGAGGTTGCCCGAGAAGTCGAGGTAGCCGACCACACCGGCATAGGGCCCCCGCTTGGTCGGCTCGAGGTCGTCGATGATCTGCATGGCCCGCACCTTGGGCGCCCCCGACACGGTGCCGGCTGGAAGTGTTGCCCGCAACACGTCAGCGGGTCCCGCACCCTCGGCGAGTTCCCCCGACACCTGGGAGGTGAGGTGCATCACATGGCTGTACCGCTCGAGCACCATCATCTCGTCAACCGTTTCGGTCCCGAACTGCACGACCCGTCCGACGTCGTTGCGGGCGAGGTCGACGAGCATCACGTGTTCGGCGCGTTCCTTGGGGTCTTCGACGAGTTCGGCGGCGAGGCGTGCCTCGTCGGCCTCGGTGCGTCCCCGCCGGCGTGTCCCGGCAATGGGCCTTGAGGTGACGCGCCCGTCGCGCAGCGTCACGAGTGGTTCGGGTGACGACCCTGCCAACGTCACGTGTTCAGTTCGCACGAAGTACATGTAGGGACTGGGGTTCACCTGGCGCAGAACCCGGTAGACGTCGAAGGGGTCGGCCCCGAGGTCGAACGAGAAACGCTGCGAGAGCACCACCTGGAAGATGTCCCCGGCGAGGATGTGCTCCTTGGCGGCGTCCACTGCGGCCTCGTACTCGCCCGGACCCATCGACGACTCCACCTCAGGCATCTCGAGCGGTTCGGTGGGTGGGGTGAGGAGCGGCTCGTCGAGTGGCGCTGCACCGTCGGCAGCGAGGGCGTCGAGTCGGGTCACCGCCTCGTCGTAGAGGGCGTCGAAGGTGGCCGGGTCCGCACCCGGGGCGATGCGGGCGTTGACGATCAAAACCACCCGCTGGGCGAAGTGGTCGAAGGCGGCGAGTTCACCGATGGCGGCCATGACGGCGTCGGGGTGTCCGGTGTCGTCACGGGGGGCGTCGCCGAGACGTTCGACCTCGCGCACCACGTCGTAACCGAGGTACCCGACAAGACCCGAGTGCAGCGGCGGGAGACCTTCGAGGGCAGGCGCCCGCTGGGTGGCGAGCAGCGCCTCGACCGCAGCGAGCGCCCCCGAGGTGAGCGGCACCCCGTCGGGCAGATCTCCGACGGCTTCCACCTCGTTTCCGCGCACCGTGAGGGTCAGCCATGGGCGACGCCCGACGAACGACCACCGGCTCCACCGTTGGCCGTGCTCCACCGATTCAAGGAGGAACCCGGGTTCGTCACCGGCGCACAGGCGCATGAACGCGGACACCGGTGTGGACAGGTCCGCCACCAACTCGCGCCACACGGGCACCACCGTGTACTCGCCCGCCAGAGTCCGAAACGTCTCGCGGTCGAGGTGGGGGGCGAGACTCACGCCGAGTCCCCCGCAACCGTTCCGCCACCCGGTCCGGTGCCGGTCACCCCGTCGAAGGACCGAAAGAAGCACGACCGGGCACCGGTGTGACAGGCGCCGCCACCGTGCTGGTCGACCTTGAACAACAAGGTGTCCCCGTCGCAGTCGTACCACGCCGAACGCACCACCTGAATGTCGCCCGACGTGTCACCCTTGCGCCACAGCTCCTGACGGGACCGACTCCAAAACACGGTTCGTCCCTCGTCGAACGTGCGGCGGAGTGACTCGGCGTTCATCCACGCCATCATGAGGACCTCACCAGTGGTGTTGTCCTGCACCACGGCGGGGACGAGGCCGTCGCCGTTGAACGTGACCGCAGCCAACGCCTCGTCGGTGGCGGGAATCTGTTCGGCGGCGTTCGTCTCGTCGGTCACCGCCACATGGTACGGCCCACACCCCAAACCGAACGAACGCGTTGGCCCACCTTGGGCACTGCCGACACCGCCTGACGCGGGGCGGAACTCACAGGTACAGCCCGGTCGATCCTTCTTCGAGCCGACCGGCGGCGACGGCGTGCACATCACGTTCCCGCAGAATCAGGTAGTCGTCGCCACCCACCTCGACCTCGTAGCGATCCTCGGGGTTGAACAGCACCTGGTCACCCTCTTCGAGAATGCGCACGTTCGGCCCGGTGGCAACGACCCCGGCCCACACGAGTCGTCTGCCGATCTGGGCGGTAGCGGGAATCAAAATTCCGCCGCTCGACAGCCGCTCACCCTCCCCGTTCTCCATCTTCACGAGGATGCGGTCGTTGAGCATCTTGACCGGCAGTTTGGCGGGAGCAGGGCTGGGCACGTCTGTGACGGTACCGTCTGCAGCCATGAGCGATGACACCGGGCCCATCTCGCTGCGACTCACCACCAGCGACGATGAGGATCTCGAGGCCGAGTGGCAGTGCCCGACGGTGCCGCCGAGCGCTGCGGTGGTGCTGGCCCACCCCCACCCCGCCCAAGGCGGCAACATGCGTTCCCTGGTCACCAGCGAACTGTTCCGGTCGCTTCCCGCCCTCGGTGTCGCCGTGTTGCGGTTCAACTTCCGGGGGGTGGAGGGTTCGTCGGGCACCCACGGAGGCGGCCAACCCGAACGGGCTGACGTCGTCGCCGCCATCGACGCACTCGCCCTGCGCCACCCCGACGTCCCCTTGGTCGTGTCGGGATGGAGTTTCGGTGCCGACGTGTCCCTCGGGGTCGACGACCCCCGCATCAGCGGCTGGTTCGCCGTTGCACCCCCGTTGCGCATCCTCACCTCCGACGAGTTCGTCGCCGGTGCGGACCCCAGACCCAAACACCTCGCCGTTCCCGAACACGACCAGTTCAACCCGCCCGACCGTTGCCGACGCAAGGTCGAGCACTGGGTCGAGACGTCAATCGAGGTGGTGGCGGGCGCCGACCACTTCCTCGTGGGGCGCACCCAGCTACTCGCCAAGTCGGTGGCGACGTTCAGCGCCGCACTCCGGCGCTAACGACCAGCCAGGTTCAGTTCGGACGCACCGTCACCCCCGCCGCAGCGAGATGCGCTTTCGCCTCGGCGACGGTGTGCGAACCGAAATGGAAGATCGAGGCGGCCAGCACGGCGTCGGCGCCGCCCTCGGTGACCCCCTCGACGAGGTGGTCGAGTGACCCGACCCCGCCCGAGGCGATGACCGGCACGTCCACGGCGTCACTCACGACACGGGTGAGCGCCAGGTCGAAGCCCTCCTTGGTCCCGTCGCGATCCATTGACGTCAACAGGATCTCCCCGGCTCCCCGGGCGGTGACCTCCGTCGCCCACGCAACCACGTCGAGACCGGTGGGGGTCCTCCCCCCGTGGGTGAACACCTGGCGTTGACGGGCGTCGATGGCAACCACCACGCACTGCGAACCGAACTCGTCGGCGAGTTCGGTCACCAAGCCCGGACGGTCCACCGCGGCGGTGTTCACCGACACCTTGTCCGCCCCGGCCCGCAGCAACGTCCGGGCGTCCTCCACCCGGCGCACGCCGCCACCGATGGTGAACGGGATGAACACCTGCTCGGCGGTGCGGCGCACCACGTCGACAATGGTGTCGCGCTGGTCGGACGAGGCCGTGATGTCGAGGAACACGAGTTCGTCGGCACCCTCGGCGTCGTAACGAGCCGCCAACTCGACGGGGTCACCGGCGTCGCGCAACCCCACGAAGTTCACACCCTTGACCACCCGGCCGGCGTCGACATCGAGACACGGAATGACTCTGGCCGTCCTCACTGCTGGCCCCCTGCACCGGTGGCGGCGATGGCGTCAGCGAGACGAAACGCCCCCTCGTAGAGGGCCCGACCCACCACCGCTCCTGACAGGCCGGTTCCGTCGGGACGGCGGACCGCTGCGAGCGCCACCAGATCGTCGAGCGTGGCAACCCCACCGGAGGCGAGGATGGGGATGTCCACCTCGGTGAGCAGTTCGGTCAGACCGGTGACGTCAGGTCCGCCGAGGGTGCCGTCGCGACCGATGTCGGTGACCACGAGTGCGTCGACACCGACGTTGGCGAAGGCGCGGGCCACGTCGATCACGTTCCGCCCCGAACCTTCGAGCCACCCGCGCACCGCCACCTCGCCGTCGCGGGCGTCGAGCCCGACCGCCACGGGGTGCGACGCCGCCAGTGCGACGACGAGGTCGGGGTCGTCGAGCGCCGCCGTGCCCAACACCACCCGGGTCACCCCAAGGTCGAACAACGCCGCCGCCGCATCCGAGGATCGCACGCCACCCCCGACCTGCACCGGCACACCCGCCCCGGCCGCCACCCCGGCGATGGCGCCGATGGCGGCAAGGTTCGCAGGCGACCCGCTGCGGGCGGCGTCGAGGTCAACGACATGGAGCCACCGGGCCCCTTCGTCACAGAACGCCGCTGCCTGGGCGGCGGGGTCGTCCCCGTAGGTGGTGGCCCGGTCGTAGTCGCCTTGGTAAAGGCGCACACACCGACCCCCGAGCAGGTCAATGGCGGGGAACACCTCAAAGCCGGGGGTCACCGTCGGACTCCGGCGTACGACACGAACGTGGCGAGCAACCCGAGGCCCACCGCACCGGACTTCTCGGGGTGGAACTGGGTGGCCCACAGGTTGTCCCGCTCGACAAGAGCTGGCACCGGTCCGCCGTAGTCGCAGGTCGCCACGACGGCGTCGCCGTCGGGTGCCGCATACGAGTGCACGAAGTACACCCACACCGGATCGTCAGCTCCGTTGAGCATCAACGAGTCCCCGCGGCGCTCAAGGACGTTCCACTGCATCTGGGGGTGTTTGACCCCTGGGCGAAGGCGTCCGACCTCCCCGGGGAGGACGCCGAGACCTGCCACCCCCGGCGACTCCTCAGACGATTCGTAGAGCAACTGCATGCCGACGCAGATGCCAAGGAACGGTCGGCCGGCGTCGATGGCGTCGACCGCCACCTCGTCGAGACCGACTCGTCCCAACGCTTCTGCGCAGCGACCGAACGCCCCCACCCCGGGGAGCACCACGGCATCGGCGTCGGCCACGAGACCGCGGTCGGCGGTGAGGCGGGCGTCGGCACCCACCGCCTCGAGCGCCTTTTGGGCTGAGCGGAGGTTGCCGATGCCGTAGTCGAGGACCGCCACCAGGGGCGCCCCGGCATCCCCTCGGGTCACAGGGTTCCCTTGGTTGAGGGCACCCCTCCGCCCTCGACACGCACTGCGTCACGCAGGGCGCGCGCCACCGACTTGAAACACGATTCGATGATGTGGTGCGTGTTGCGTCCCCGCACCAAGGAGATGTGCAACGTGATGCCCGCAGAGGTCACCAGCGCCCGCCAGAACTCCTCGACCAGCTGCGGATCAAAGGGCGGGTCACCGAGGATCTTCTCTCCGGGGAACTCGACGTCGTAGTAGAGGAACGGCCGCCCCGACAGGTCGAGGGCCACGTCGACGAGCGCCTCGTCGAGGGGAACACGTACCGAGGCGAACCGGCGCACCCCACGCTTGTCCCCCAGCGCCTCGGCAAGGACGCTGCCCAAAAGGATGCCGGTGTCCTCGACGGTGTGGTGGGCGTCCACCGCCAGGTCCCCGGTGGCCACCACCCGCAGGTCCATGCCGCCGTGACGACCGAGCTGGGCGAGCATGTGGTCAAAGAACGGGAGGCCGGTGGTGGCCTCAACGGTGCCGCCACCGTCGACGTCGACGGTGATTTCGATGTCAGTTTCAGCAGTGGTGCGACGCTTCGACGCCGAACGGGATGCGGTCATGGACACCACTCTGCCCGCTGGGAGGGTTGCTCGGCCACCGGGATTGGCCCCGACACGCTCACGGAGTGCCGACGAGGTCGGCAAGAGCCTCGATGAACCGGTCGTTTTCCGCCGGTGTTCCCACCGTCACCCGCAGGCAACCCCCCAGTCGCGGCCAACCCGAACAGTTCCGCACCAGCACCGACCGGTCCACGAGCCCCTGCCACACCTCGTCGCCGCGCTCCACCGAGCCGGGCGACCCGTCCTGTGACCGGGGGCGGAACAACAGGTAGTTCGCTCCCGAAGGCCACTGGTCCACGCCGAGTGACCCGAGGGCCCCAACGATTCGTTCCCGTTCCCCAACAACACGGGCCACACGCGACTCCATGTCGTCAACATGGTCGAGTGCCAGCACCCCGGCCAACTGTTTCACGGCGTCGACCCGGTACGGCAACGCCACCCGGTCAAGGTCCTCGACCACCCAGCTCGGCCCGATCAGGTACCCGAGACGCAACGCAGCCAGCGACCAGGTTTTCGAATAGGTGCGACTCACCACCAGTGGGACGTCGTCAGCGATGAGGTCGAGCGCGCTCGACGAGGCGAACTGACCGTACGCCTCGTCAGCGACCACCAGCGTGCCCGCCGAGGTGGCGGCCGCCACCACCGCTTCAGTGGTGGCGGCGGGGTCCTCGGTCCCCGTCGGGTTGTTCGGTGAACACAGGAACGCCACATCGGGGCGAACCTCCCCGACCCGTTGGACGGCGCGCTCGGGGTCAATGGTGAAATCCGCCGCCCGCTCCTCCACCACGACCCCGGTGCCGACGACGCGCGCGATGTGACTGTGGAGGGCGTAGGTCGGCTCCCACACCAGTGCCCTGCGACCCGGCCCGCCGTAGGCGAGCAACACACTTTGGAGAACCTCGTTGGATCCGTTGGCGCAAAACACCTGTGCCGGCTCGACCCCGTGGAACGCAGCGATCCGGGCGCGCAACTCCGTCGCCGCTCGGTCGGGGTAACGGTTCCAGGCCACGTCCCGAAGTGCGCCGGCGAGTGCGGTGGTGAACCCGTCGGGAGGCGGCTCGGGTGATTCGTTGGTGTTGAGCCGCACCTCGACGTCGAGTTGGGGCGAGTGGTAGCCGGCGATCAGTGCGACGTCGGCGCGTGGGGTGACGGGACGACTCATGGCGCGGTCGGGGCCTGTGGGGACGTCGCCTCTCGCCGCACCCGCACCGAGTCGGCGTGCGCCTCGAAACCCTCGGCGACAGCGAGCGCCTCGACCACCGGGCCGTAGGTCGCAAAACCGTCGGAATCAACCGTCACGATGTGGACCTGTTTGGTGAAGTCGTCGACCGTCAGTGCGCTCCCGAAACGCGCCGAACCGTGGGTGGGCAGCACGTGACTTGGCCCCGCCACGTAGTCCCCGAACGACGCCGGGGCCAGCGGCCCGCAGAACACGGCACCGGCGTTGCGCACCGAGTCAGCGAGATCGTCAGCCCCCTCACACATCAGTTGGAGGTGTTCGGGGGCGATGAGGTTCGCCAGTTCGACCGCCTCGATGGGGCCGTCAACGATCGCCAGCCAGCCGTTGGAAGACAACGTGGCGGCGATCTCATCGCGCCGCGGGGCGTCAGCAACGCGGGTGGTGATGGCGGTGTCGATGGCGTCGGCCACCTCCGCAGACCACGTGATCAGCCACGCCAGACCGTCGGGGCCGTGTTCGGCCTGCACCATGACGTCCACGGCTGCCGCATCCACAGGGGTGCTCTCGTCGGCAACCACCACGATCTCCGACGGTCCGGCGAACGCCGCAGCGATACCGACCGCGCCTGCCACCTCACGTTTGGCGAGCGCCACATAGAGGTTGCCAGGTCCACAGATCACGTCGACCGGACGAAGGGTTTCGGTTCCGTACGCCATGGCGGCGATGGCCTGGGCTCCGCCGACGGCGTACACCTCGTCCACCCCGGCCACCGCTGCGGCGGCAAGCACCACCGGGGAGACGGCGCCGGTGGCGCGGTCGGGGGGCACGCACAGCACGACCTCGTCGACCCCGGCCACCCGGGCGGGGATGGCGGTCATGAGCACCGTGGACGGGTACGCCCCGCGACCTCCCGGCACGTAGCAGCCGGCCCGGCCAACGGGGACGGTGCGGCCGCGCACGTAGATGCCACCGCGCTCCCACTCGTGATCGGGTCGCACCTGGTCACGGTGGAACGACGTGATGTTGTCGGCTGCGACCTCAAGGGCGGCACGCAGCGACGGGTCGATGGACTCGAGCGCTGCGACGCACACCTCGGGTGCGACCCGGAGGTCGTCGAGTGACACCCCGTCGAACTCGGCGGTGAATCGGCGCAGTGCCGTGTCCCCTTCGGCACGCACCGCAGCGATGATGGTTCGGACGACACCAAGCGCCCCCGAGGTCGAATCGTCCGAACCGTCGACGGGTCGGGGCAGCAGCGGTCGGGGGTCGGCCACCCCACGAAGGTCGAGTCGGTTCAGCATGGCCTCGGGGCCCCGGTCGGTACGGTCATCGCCCCCGCACGCTACCGCCCCCACCCCGAAGTGACCGCCCCATTTACCTGCCGGGGTGCGTCACCGGGCGACCCAGCGGGCAGACTGACGGCGTGGAGCGGGAACACGCCGAGTTGAGTTCGTTGGCCGCAGCGTTGAGCGAGGCCCTTGAGCGCGTGGCGGCGAGCGCGGAACGTCTCGGTGTTGGTGGTCGTCCCAGCGAGGCCGCCGACCTCTACGAGGTGGAGCGCTCGCTCGGTCAGGCGTCACGCCGACTCGATGCTGTGGTGCGGTCGCTGGCCAACGGGAACCGGGCCTGAACCCGACGCTGCGTCGCCCACAGGTGCGACGTCACCGCCCCAGGCCTTACAGGTTCGACGACGGGCAGTAGTCCGCCAGCGTGCAGTCACCGCAGCGCGGTTTGCGGGCCGGGCAGACCCGGCGACCGTGGAGGATGAGTCGCAGGCTGAACAACCCGCGCTCGTCGGGGGCGATCATGTCGTTGAGCACCATCTCGACACGCACCGGGTCCTCCTCGTCGGTGATACCAAGGCGACGGACCAGTCGCCCCACGTGGGTGTCCACCGGCAGTCCGGGCAGCCCGAGCGCCACGCTGCGCACCACGTTCGCCGTCTTGCGACCCACACCGGCCAAGGTGACGAGGTCCTCGGTGGCGGACGGCACCTCCCCACCGAAGCGTTCGACGAGTCCGGTGGCCATACCGATGAGGTTCGCCGCCTTGGCCCGGTAGAACCCGGTGGAGTGCACGATCTCCTCGACGTCGGCGGGGTTCGCTGCGGCCAGCGACTCGGGGTCGGGGTAGCGCCGAAACAGTCCCGGGGTCACCATGTTGACCCGCTCGTCGGTGCACTGCGCCGACAAGATGGTGGCGGCGAGCAACTCGAAGGGGTTGCGGTGATTCAGTTCGCACCGGGCGTCTGGGTACTCAAGGGTGAGACGTTCGTTGGTCTCCCGGGCCCGACCCTTGGGGCTGCGTGGTCGTGCCATCGACAAAGGTTACCCACCTGCTCACCACCACCCCGTAGCCTCACCCACGTGATCACGGTGTCCACAGACCCGCCCGAGGTGGCCGACCACCTCGACTTCCCCACGCTGTGGGTCACCGGCGGTCCCTACGAGAACGATCTCCGGGCGTTGGCCGCAGAGGCCGCAGCCAACCGCGCCAACGCCATCACCCTCGAAGTCCACCCCGATCTACCCGGGTTGGCCGATGCCGCCTCAGCGGCCGGTTGGGCACTCACCCGGGACCAGCTGCAACTGCGGTGCCGTCTCCCGATCCTGGCAAGCCACCAACGCCCCGAAGGGTTCACAGTGCGACCCTTTGATGCTGAGCGCGACACCACACGGTGGTTGGAAATCAACCGACGAGCCTTCGCCTGGCATCCCGAACAGGGGCAGTGGGACGCAGCCGATCTCAAAGAGCACCGAGCTCAACCGTGGTTCGATCCGGCGGGTTTCCTCGTTCACGACGGGCCTGACGGTGAGATCGACGCCTTCTGTTGGACCAAGGTGCACCCCGCCACGCACGACGAGCCGGAGATGGGGGAAATATTCGTCATCGGCGTGAACCCGGACCGTCACGGCGAGGGGCTCGGTCGGGCGATGGTGCTCGCCGGGCTCGAACACATGACCGCCACAGGCGTGGCCACCGGCATGCTCTACGTCGAGTCGGACAACCAGCCCGCCGTGGCGCTCTACCTCAGTCTCGGCTTCACCGAACACGAACGACACCGCTGGTACCGCCGACAACTCCAGACGTGAAAGCGCGCCCGGTCAGCTGACCTGCACACCAATGAGGTGACCGATCCCGTAGGTCGCCAGTGCCGCCACCGCTGCAATCAGCACCTGCCGCATGGCCGAGAACCACCGGGAACGGCCGGTGAACGAGGCGAGCGCCACCCCGACACCACCAGCGGCGATCACTGCAAGCACCAACGACCAGATCACCGCAGTCAATCCGCCGGCGAAGAACCAGGGCACCAGCGGGACGAACGCACCGGCGCAGAACGCCCCGAACGAGCCCAGAGCGGCGCCGATCGGCGACCCGAGCGAATCGGGGGCGAAGCCGAGTTCTTCACGGGCGTGCACCTCGAGCGCCTGTTCAGGGGAGGCCATCATCTGGCGGGCGGCGAGTTGCGCCACCTCCTCACTGAGCCCCCGGGACCGGTACAGCTGGGTCAGCTCGGCCAGTTCGACCTCAGGGTTGCGTTCCAGCTCGAGACGTTCGAGTTCCAGTTCACGCTGGAACAGTTCCTGCTGGGCGCGCATTGACACGTACTCGCCGGCCGCCATCGACACCGCACCGGCGATCAACCCTGCGATACCCGCCAGCCGCACCACCGACGACGACGCATCCGCCCCCGCCACGCCCAAGATGAGCGACGCGTTGGACACGAGCCCGTCGCTGACCCCAAAGACGCTGGCGCGCGCCACACCGCCCTGCACGTCGCGGTGACGGTGCGAGCGGGAGTGCAGGAGGCTGGCCCGACGCTCAGGGGTGAGCGCGGCCAGACCCGGGTCGGCGGCGCTTTCTGTCTCAGGGGCGTCCACGCCTCCACGGTAGCGTGGCGTTGGTGACTCTCTACGACCTCAACCGTGACGCCCTCGGTGCGCTGCTCGCCGATGAGCCCCGATTCCGGGTGGATCAACTGTGGGAGGGTCTCTACCGACACGCCTCCCCGGTTGCTGAGATGTCCAACCTCCCCGCCGCGCTGCGCAACCGTCTCACCGCTGAGCATCCCGACGCACTTGGTGAGATCCGAGCGTCCGTGACCGACGACGGGGACACGGTCAAGTGGCTGTGGGCGCTCGCCGACGGGGCCCAGGTCGAGACGGTGCTCATGCACTACCCGAAGCGTTCCACCGTGTGTGTCAGCACCCAGGCGGGTTGCGCGATGGCGTGCGGGTTCTGCGCCACCGGACAGGCCGGGTTCACGCGCAACCTTACGAGCGGGGAGATCCTCGAACAGGTGGTGCGGGCACGCCAGCACGCCGCGCCCCGGCGGGTCGACAACGTCGTGTTCATGGGCATGGGTGAACCAATGGCCAACTTCGACCGGACCTGGGAGGCGGTGGAGCGCCTGCACACCGACATGGGGCTGTCGGCGCGCTCGCTGACCATCTCGACGGTGGGACTCATCCCCGGGATCCGCCGCATGACCGCTGAGTCGTTGCCGGTGAATCTCGCGGTTTCCCTCCACGCCGCCGACGACACCCTGCGCGACGAGCTCGTGCCGATCAACCGGCGGTATCCGTTGGCCGAGCTCATGGACGCCTGCGCCGAGTACGTAACCACCAGACGTCGTCGGCTCAGTTTCGAATGGGCGCTCATCGACGGGGTCAACGACCGTTTCAGCGACGCCGAGCAACTCGCCGGGTTGTGCCAGCCGCTGCGTGCGCACGTGAACCTCATCCCGTTGAATCCCACCGGCGGATTCGCCACCCGTGGCTCACCTCCCCAGCGGGTCGCCGCCTTCGCCGACCGCCTCCGCCGCCTCGGAGTGAACGCCACCGTGCGGGCCAACCGCGGCACCGACATCGATGCCGCCTGCGGGCAACTCAGCGCCGCAACCCCTGCCCGACCCGACACCTCCGTCGAGCTCGGTCCGACCCGCCGCTCACCCTGAATACCGACGCACCATCACGGTGCGACCAGCGGTGGTGCGCACGGCATCGACGAGGTGCTCGCCCGCCGCCACCACCGCCCCCGGCCACACCACGCAGCGTTGCACCGTGCCGGTCACCCGTGCGCCTTCCCCTACCACCGACACCCCACCCGACGCCGCCAGGTTGGCGTGCAGGTAACGCTCGGGGGTGCCGCAGTCGACGAACACGGCGTCGGCGCTGACCACCTGCAGTGTGCCGGCGGCTTGATGGGGGGCCCACACCTGTTCCCACAGGCCGCTGGGCCCGTCGGGCAACCGAGCGATTTCCGGTGCGGGGATCACCGCCGCCGCCACGGATGCGGTGGGGCCGAAACCGCCGTTGGCAACCAGGATCGCCGGCGATCCGCCATCCCACGAGGCGAGGAGATCCGAAACCGCGGCTGTCGTCCATGCGTCGGCGTTCACCACCAGCGCCGAACGCCCGTCGAGCCATCCCGACATGGCTCGCAGTGCACCAGCGGTGCCGAGAGGCGCCGCCGACTCGACCGAGACGTTCACCCGGCCACCCCAGCGGGATGAGGCACCAAGGTGGGCAACGATGTCGTCTGGGCGGTGGTGGGCGTTCACCCCCAGCGCACCGACCCCGGCGTCGTCGAGGCGGGCCAGCGCCCAGTCGAGCAGTGCAACGTTCCCCACCGGGCACAACGCCTTGGGACGCTCGGCGGTCAGCGGCCACAAACGGGTGCCAAGCCCTGCGGCGAGCACCACCCCGGCCAGTTCGTGCGCCCCCGTCATGGCTCCACTCTCCCAGCCCCTTCGATCTGCCTCAATGACCCACCTGCTCAGTCACGGACCACCGGCGACCACCGGGGTGGGGATGCGGCGCCTCACGGTGCCACACTGGGGGGGTGAAGACCCGCCGGTTCGTCAACCCATCCCAGCCCCAGACCCTCTACATCGCGACGTTCCTGCTCTATTTCAACGCCGCCTTCGGTCTGCTGTTCGGCAGCAGTCCGCTGTTCTTCTTCGGGTTCCTTCCCGGCCTGGTCCTCACCCTCGGCATGGCGGCCGGTGGCTATGGCATCGCCAACGAGAAGCGCTGGGGGTACTACCTCGGGGTGGGGACCGCCGGACTGTCACTGGTTCCGTTCGCCGCCTACGTGGTGTCCAACGGTCTCGGATCGCTGTTCCAGTTGGCGCTGCTCATGTCCCTGGTGTTCCCGGTGGCGCTCTTTGTCTTGTTGGTCCACCCCATGAGCCGCCAGTATCAGCGCATCTGGTTCTCGTGACGGCGTGAGACCGCCACGGCCCCGAAGCGAACGGACCCGGGCCTCGTCATCACCGTTGCGGCCCGTCGTGGCCCTTGTCGCAGTCGTCGTGCTTGCCGCCTCGGGGTGCGGGTCGTCCACTGACACCACCGTCGGTCAGACCTCAACGTCCATTCCACCGACCAGCGAGGTGACCACGCCACTGGTGTGGTCACCCTGTGGGGATGCGGCTGAGTGCGCCACCTTGGTGGTCCCGGCGGACTGGACGGAGCCCAACGGGCCCACGCTCGACATTGCCGTCGCCCGACGCCCCGCCACCGGCGAGTCGGCCGGCACCCTGTTCGTGAACCCTGGCGGGCCGGGCGGCACAGCGGTCGACCGTGTCGTGTCCGGCGCCTGGCCCGCAGTGCTCCTCGAGCGGTTCGACCTCGTGTCGTGGGATCCGCGCGGTGTGGGTCGGAGCACCAATCTCGACTGCACCGGGGTAGGTGGACGCAACGGCACGAACATCCACCGCAACCCCACCGACGTTGCTGCGCTCGAGAGGTTCGTGGCGGCGTGCACGGCGGGGTCACCCGACCTCGTTGATCACCTCGGCACGGCCCAAGGCGTTGCCGACCTTGACACCTTGCGCGTCGGTCTCGGCATCGATCGCATCAACTACCTCGGTTTCTCCTACGGGACCTACCTCGGTCTGGCCTACCTGCGCCAGTACCCCGACGCGGTGCGCACCATGGTGCTCGACGGGGTCGTTGACCCCGCCGACGATCTCGAAGCGCTCCTCGGATCCCAGGCCGCAGCGATGGAGGAGTTCGTCACGATCGCAGGAGCGCAACCCGGGGGCCCGAACCTCTTCGACGTCGCCGCCGCCACCCCCGGCGTTGACCCCACCACCCTGGCGTTCGCCACCATCGCCACTACGTACTCGCCCTCAGGCGCCGGACAGTTGCGCATGGCACTCAACTCGGCGATCGCCGGAGACCCGACCGCCCTCGTCCGACTCGCCGACAGGTACTTCAACGGCGGCTCGTTCACCGCCTACCTCGGCACCTTGTGCAGCGACCTTCCCCACCCGCCAGACCCCGTTGCACACGCCGCCCTCGCCGAACGCATCACGGACGTCTCGCCACGACTCGGAGCGGCCATCGCCGCAGAGGTGGCCGGGTGTGCACTGTGGCCGGGAGGAGAGACAACCCCGTGGCAGGCGACGACCGCTGACAGCCCGGCGGTGGTCATCGTGGTCGGCGCAACCGGGGACCGCGCCACCCCGTTGGAGGCCGCCGAAGCGGTGCACGCCGCGCTCCGCACCAGTTCGCTCATCGTCCACGAGGCCGACGGGCACACCTCCTTGGACGCCAGCCCGTGCGTGCAACGTCTCGTGGTCGACGCCATCGTGTCCGGCAACCCTCCCCCGGTTCGCAGTCGCTGCGTCGGCGCCGCCGCCGCGCCCAGTGGGCCGTGAACCCCTGAGACGACCACCACCCCACCGGCCCGGTAGGGTCACCGCCACAACAGCGTCGCCGGAGGGTGCTCTCCCCCGGCCTGTCGTCGGGGGTTTGTAATGGAGTTCAACCTTGGCATCGTCAACGAGGCGGTGGCGGCCGCCATTCCCGACCGGGAAGCCATCGTGTGGCGGGACCGCCGCTTCACCTACGCCGAGCTCGCCGAACGCACCCGCCGTCTGGCCAATGTCCTCATCGATCACCGGTTCAGGGTGGACGCCGAGCGCGACACCCTCGCCGGGCACGAATCCGGCCAGGACCAGATCGGCCTGTACCTCCACAACGGCAACGAGTACCTCGAGGGCATGCTGGGTGCGTACAAGGCCCGGGTGGCACCGTTCAACGTGAACTACCGCTACGTGGAGGAGGAGCTCGTCTACCTCCTCAACGACGCCAAGGCCCGGGGCCTCATCTACCACGCATGTTTCGCTCCCCGGGTGGCCGCCGTCGCCGCCCAGGTGCCGTCCCTCGAGTTGTTGTTGCAGGTCGACGACGGGTCCGGCGAGGCCCTGCTGCCCGGCGCGGTTGACTACGAGTCGGCACTCGCTGCGGCCTCCGCCGACATGCCCGGAGATCCGTCGCCAGATGACCTCTACATCCTCTACACGGGCGGTACCACCGGCATGCCAAAGGGTGTCCTTTGGCGCCAAGCCGACATTTTCTGCGCGTCGCTCGGTGGCCGCAACGGCACCGAGGAGTGGGCGAGCCTCGACGAAATTGCCGCTGCTGCGGTCAACGGCGGCATGAAGGTGCTGCCCGCAGCCCCGTTCATGCATGGTGCCGCCCACTGGCTGGCGTTCAATGCCCTCACCGGCGGGAACACCGTCGTCATCCCGTCGAACCCCACCACCCTCGACAGCGCCGACGTGTGGTCGACGGTGCAGGCCGAAGGGGTGGCGGTCATGCTGATCGTGGGTGACGCGTTTGCCCGCCCACTGCTCGACGAACTCGACCGTGGCGACTACGACGTGTCGTCAATGTTCATGCTCGTCAGTGGAGGTGCCGCGCTTGGTGCCCCACTCAAGGCCCGGTTCCTCGACTCGATCCCCCAGATGGCGATCATGGACGGGCTGGGATCATCGGAGACCGGCACCCAGGCCCGACAGGTGGTCGGTGCCGGGCAGACCACGAGCACCGGGACGTTCACTCCGGAACCGGGGATGTGCGTGGTGGACGAGGACATGACCCGGATCCTGGGCGGCTCCGACACCGAACTGGGCTGGCTCGCCCAGGAGGGACGGGTCCCGCTCGGCTACCTCGGCGACCCCGACAAGACGGCCCGCACGTTCCCCGTCATTGAGGGCCGACGCATGGCCGTACCCGGTGACCGAGCCCGGATCGACGCCGACGGGTTGTTGGAGTTGCACGGTCGGGATTCGGTGACCATCAACTCCGGCGGGGAGAAAATCTTCGCCGAAGAGGTCGAACAGGCCCTCGCCCACCACCCGGCCGTGTACGACGTGGTGGTAGCCGGACGACCGAGTGAGCGCTGGGGTTCGGAAGTGGTGGCCGTCGTGCAGTTGAGCGAGGGCACCGAGGCGTCGATCGCCAGCCTCCTCGACGAGTGTGGACGCCACGTGGCCCGCTACAAGTTGCCCAAGGACATCATCTTCGTGGACAAGGTGATGCGCTCCCCTGCAGGCAAGGCGGACTACCGCTGGGCCCGTCAGGTGGCCGAGGACCACTCGAACCGCGCCTGAGCGCCGTTCACCAACGGGTGTCGGGGCAGCGCTGGCGGGCCCAGTCGTCGACCCGACCCAGCGCCGCACGCTGCGTGTCCGTCTGGGCCGGAACTGCCGTGGAGTCCCCGGCGGCGAACGCCAGGGCATCGGCATATATCTCAGTCAGTGCGTCCTGCACCGTCTCAAGATCGGTGTCGATGTCGGCCGGCGCGTTGTCGACCAAAACGGCGATGGCCCGATCGAACCCACCCTGCAGACCCGCAGCGAACGCTCCCAGAGCCGCCTCCTCGCCGAGAAGACGTTCGGGGGCCTGAGTGGTCCACACCCCGGCCACCTCGACCATGGCGTCACACACCGGGTCGCTCGTCGGGGGTGAGGCCACCTCGGTTCCACCGCCACAACCGGCGAGGGTCAACACCCCGACGCACAGCATTGCCACAGGCATCAACCGCAGGGGCGGAACGATGGCGGGCCGGCGGGGCACTACAGCGGGAGGTTGCCGGTGGCGGCCTTGGTGGTCCCGTGGTCGCTGTAGGCGGCGATGGTGCGCTGAGCGATGCGCATCATGTGGATCTCATCGGCACCGTCAGCGAACCGGGCCCAGCGGGCTTGTTTCATCATGTCGGCCAGCGGAGTGTCGGTGGAGTAGCCGAGTGCCCCGTGGACCTGGATGGCCCGGTCAATGACCCGCCACAACGTGTTGGCCACGAAGTGCTTGGCCATCGACACCTCGCTTTTGAAGTCGACCCCGAGGTCGATGAGGTACGCAGCGTGGAGCACCATGAGCTTGCACTGGTACAGCTCCATGGCCGAATCCGCAATCATCCACTGGATGCCCTGCTTCTCGGCGAGAAGGGAGCCGTGGCTGTACCGGTTCAGTGACCGGTCCACCATCATGTCGAGGGCCACTTCGGCCTGACCGATCCAGCGCATGCAGTGCGCCAGGCGGGCCGGGCCGAGGCGGGCCTGACCCAGCAGGTGGCCCTGGCCCCGACCGCCGAGCATCTTGTCCTTGTGGACCCGAAGGTCGGTGATGAGGATCTCGCAGTGGTTGTGCCCACCCGACATCGTCTCAACGTCACGCACGATCTCCCACCCCTCAGATGGGATGTCCACGAGGAACGCCGAGTTGGCCGCCTGAGGGAGGTCGGGGTCCTCCTCGGTGCGGGCGATGAGGATGGCGAACTGGGCGCCGCGGGCACCGGAGATGAACCACTTGTGACCGTTGATGACCCATTCGTCACCGTCGGGGTAGGCGTTGGTGCGGATCAAGGTGGGGTCCGACCCGGCCACCTCGGGTTCGGTCATGGCGAAACACGACCGCTTGGTCCCCTCACACAGCGGACGCAGATAGTCCTCTTTTTGGGTGTCGGTCGCCCAGTGCAACAACGTGTGCATGTTGCCCTCGTCGGGAGCTTGGGCGTTGAGGATGAACGAGCCGAGACGGGTCTTGCCACACTCGGCGGACACCGCCGCCATCTGCACGTGGGTGAGCCCCATGCCTCCCCACTCGACAGGCATGTGAGGCAACCACAGCCCGATCGCCTTGGCTTCCTCGCGCAACTCCACGATGCCCCGCACGAGGTCGCCGCGGTCCCACCCGTTCGCCTCCAGTTTCGCCTCGAGGGGCCTCACCCGTTCGTCGAGGAAAGTGCGGACACGGTCCCGGACCTCATCGATCTCGGGCGGGAAGGTGAAGTCGATTGCCATGGCAGCAGTCTGCCACCCCCGCCCGATCAGTGCCCCTCCGCGGCGGCGCCGTAGGCTGGACACGTGAGCCCCACCGACGGTCCGAACGGCGCCCCCGCCCCCTTCACCGCTGAAGGGACGCTGCACACCGGGGAGGACAAGCGAGCCGCGGTGAAGTCGATGTTCGACACCATTGCCCCTCGCTACGACCTCGTGAACCGCATCATGACGGGTCGACTCGACGTGCGCTGGCGGCGTCGGGCGGTGAGATCGCTCGGCCTCCCTGCGGGGGCGGTCGTGGTGGACCTGGCGTGCGGCACCGGGGACTTCTGCCGGGACCTCGCCGATGCCGGGTTGCGACCCGTGGGGATGGACCTGTCATTTGGGATGCTCGCCGCCGCCCGCACCACCGCTCCCCTCGCCCAGGCTGACGCCCTCGCCCTCCCACTGCCCGACGGGAGCGTCGAAGGCGTGACGTGCGGGTTCGCGCTCCGCAACTTCGTTGAGATCCCCCCGTTCCTCGCCGAGGTGGCCCGCATCGTGACCCCCGGGGGTCGCATCGCCCTGCTCGACGTGTCCGAACCGGCCAACCCGTTGATGCGCTGGGGACACGGCGTCTACTTCGGCAAGGTCGTGCCGTTCGTGGGTCGACTCCTGTCGGACAAGGACGCCTACCGTTACCTACCGCGCTCGGTGGCGTACCTGCCGGCACCCGACGCGCTGTGTGCCATGGTCGCCGACGCGGGGTTCCACGACGTGCGCCGTGTCGAACTCACCACCGGGGTTGCCCAGCTCATCACCGCCACACGGAGCGGTACGTGACCAACCCCGGCACGTTGCGCGCACGGTCGCGCCGACTCGACGTCGAGGTCGACCTGGTGTCGGTGGCGGGCGGCAGCGGGGTGTTGTGGGACTCACCTGACACCTCCCTCGCCGGTCGTGGTGAGGCGGCACGACTCGTGGTGGACCGATCAGACCCGGCTCGCTGCGCGGCGGAGGTGGCGGCGTTCCTCGGCGCCGTCGACACCCACGACGAACTCGGCGCCCCCGGGAGTGGACCCGTGGCCCTCGGTGCATGGCCGTTCGACCCTGATCGCCCCGCCGAACTGGTGCTGCCCGAGATCCTCGTCGGTTCGGCCGGCGACGGCACCCGGTGGGTGACCACGGTGCTGGCCGACGGAGCCACCGACGACGATCATGACCGGGCAGTCGACGGCCTGCTCAGCGATCTGGCCGACCACGACGAACGCACGCTGGCGGGCTTCTCGACGTCTGAACCGCTCACCCCGTCGACCCTGTCGCTGCGGACGGTGCCCGATCCCGCAGCGTGGTGTGCCGCGGTGGCCGCCGCGTGCGAACAGCTACGTTCGGGGGTGGCGGACAAAGTGGTGCTGGCACGCGAGATCGTGGTGGAGGCCGACGACGACCTGCCGGTGGCCGCCATCCTGCGACGGCTGCGCCGGACGTTTCCCGATGCGCTCCGTTTCAGCATCGACGGCTTTGTGGGGGCGAGCCCCGAGTTGTTGGTCGCCCGCGTCGGGGACATCGTGCGGTGCCACCCCATGGCCGGCACCGCACCCCGCTCGGGCGACCCCGCAGCCGACGCCCGACTCGGCGCTGCACTGCTGGCGTCGGAGAAGAATCGCGTCGAACACCGCCACACCATCGACCTGGTGCACGACACCCTCATCGGGTTCTGCTCCTATCTGGACGAGGACGCCGAGCCGTCGGTGGTGGCCATGGCGAACGTGCAACACCTCGGCACCCGGGTGCAGGGTCGTCTCAGTTCGCCACCGGCGTCAGTGGTCGAACTCGTCACGGTCCTTCACCCGACCCCGGCGGTGTGCGGCCGCCCGCGCCCCGCCGCACTTGAGCTCATCGGGCGTCACGAGAACATCGACCGGGGTCGCTACGCCGGCCCGGTGGGGTGGGTGGACTCGGCGGGCAACGGGTCGTGGGCGGTCGGGATCCGAGGCGCCCAGATCGACGGCGCCACCGCCCGGGTGCTCGCCGGTGTCGGCGTGGTGGCCGACAGCGACCCGGTGGCCGAGCTCGCCGAGACGCGGGCCAAGCTGCAGGCCATGCTCGGCGCCATCGTCCGACCCTGATCTACTCCCCGGTGGGTGCGCTTCGGAGCGCGTCGGCCACCGAGGCGTGCACGGCGTCGTGCACCTCGACGTTGGTGGCCCGCTCGGTGTGCACCACCCCGACCCGGGCGCCACTCCCCGGTATCGCCCCCGACACGAAGGTTGCGAGCTCATCGGTCGTACGCAGTGTCGCCGCCGATATCCCGTGAGCGGCGGCCAACCCCACCAGGTCCACCCCATGGGGCGTGCCGAACAACACCTCGAACGATCGGGCATCCAGCGCCGCCGACTGTGGCAGGAACGAAAAGATCCCGCCCCCGTCGTTGTCCACCACCACCACGGTGAGATCCACGCCGCGGGCGGGCAGCCCGACGAGCGCAGTGGAGTCGTGCAGTGCGGCGACGTCACCGATGAGCACCACCACCGGGTCCGACGAGGCCAGGGCCATCCCCAGTGCGGTCGAGACCACACCGTCAATGCCGTTGGCTCCCCGGTTGGCGCGCACCCCAAGATCGCTGCGGGGCGCCGAATACCACTCGACGTCGCGGATCGGCATTGACGACGACACGACCAACGTGACCCCTCGGGGTGCCGAGGCGACCACGGTGCGGGCCACCGCCGGCTCGGAGGGTTCACCGGCAGCGTCAACGGTGGCGGCAATCGCTTGGGCTGCAGCGTCGTCAGCGACCCGCCACGTCGCCAGCCACCCTCGCTCACCCGAATCGGAGGGCGACTCGAGTTGTCCGGTCACCGCAGCGCACAACGCACCGGGCTCGCCAGCGATCAGAACGTCGAGCGATCGGCCGGGATCGAACCGGGTCCCGTAAGTGGTGACGCCGATCTGTCGGGCACCATCGATGTCGTCGAGCCAGCGCCCGAGCACCTTTGACGCCGGCAGGTCACCGAGGCGCAGCACCACCTCGGGGTTGAGCCGGGTGGCGGTCGGCGGGTCGCGCAGCAGGGCGTCGACGTGGGCCACCACACACGGATGCTCGACGCGGCATCCGCTGCGGGGGTCAGCGATCACTGGCCAACCGAGCCTTGCCGCCAACGCCAGCACGTCGGCGGGTCGGGCGATGCCGCCCCCGGCCACGATCACACCACGCGCGAATCGGGCGGCGTCAGCGACCAGGGCGACCTCTGCGGTGTCGGGTTCGCACCCACCCGCACCGGCCGTCGTCGAACCGTCGACGTCGGGGAGCGGACCGGGCGTACCCACCAGCGGTTCGGTGAACGCCAGGTTGACCTGCACCGGCCCCGGCGGCGAACCCAACGCCGCATCCAGCGCAGACCGGGCGAGGTGTCGCCAGTCCGCTGAGTCCCTGCCATCAGGGACGCCCGGGTCGTAGAACGCCCGCACCGCCGACCCGTACAGATTCGTCTGGTCGATGGTCTGGGGGGCACCAACACCGTGGAGTTCAGGTGGCCGATCGGCGGTGCACACCAACATGGGGACCCCGGCGTGATGAGCCTCAACCACCGCAGCGTGCAACTCCGCCGTGGCGGTACCCGACGTGGTCAACACCACCGCCGGAAGTCCCGTGGCGATCCCCACGCCGAGCGCCACGAACCCGGCGGAACGTTCGTCGTGATGCACCGAGACCGCTACACGAGGATCGGCCAGCAACGCCAGGGCCATCGGGGTCGAGCGCGAACCGGGAGCGACCACTGCACGGGTCACCCCGTGGCGAACCCATTCGTCGACCAATGTGGCGCAGAACGTGGCAGCGACGTCGCCGGCGTGAGGTTCGGGCACGCCGACAGCCTACGGTTGCACCCACGATGAGGTCCCAACCCGACGCCGCCGAGATCCCCTCCGAGACCGTGCCGGGCTCCCGTGGCCGACGGGTCGCCCTGATCCACGGGTTCACCCAGACCCGCCGTTGCTGGGGTCCGGTGCCCGAGATGCTCGCCGACCACGGTGAGATCGTCACCGTCGACGCCCCGGGACACGGCGCCGCAGCGAATCTCGCAATGGACCTGCCCACCGCCGGTGGGCGCTACGCCGCTGCCCTCGGCACGTCCGTACTGATCGGATACTCCATGGGTGGCCGACTGGCCCTGCATGCGGCGCTGGCCCGGCCTGACCTCGTGGCGGGCCTCGTCTTGGTGGGTGCGTCCCCCGGGATCGCCGACGACGCCGAACGGGGCGAACGTCGACGTGCCGACGAGGCGCTCGCCGAGCGGATCCTCGACATCGGCGTCCCCGCGTTCATCGGTGAGTGGCTCCACAATCCCCTGTTCGCTGGACTGGGCCCCAACAACGACCAGCGAGCCGAGCGCCTCACCAACACCGCCGAGGGGCTGGCTTCGAGTTTGCGGTTGGCGGGCACGGGCGCCCAGGAGCCGCTGTGGGAGATGCTCGGGACCATCACCTGCCCGGTGCTTTGCGTGACCGGCGGTGACGACGTGAAGTTCACGACGATGGCTCGAACCATGGCCGCCCGCTTCGGGGGGCCATGCGACGTGGAGGTGGTGCCCGGCGCCGGTCACAGCGTCCACCTCGAGAACCCCGGGGCGTTCGCCGCCACGGTGACGACGTGGTTGTCGGGCCTTACCGGCGGCGAAGCGGTCCGCTAGGCGGGAACGACACCCCAGGCCAGACCACCGGCGAACAGCACCCCGAAGACCAACTGGACCCGGCCGGTGGCCCCCAGCACCCCGATGAGACCCGGCCCCGAGACCCCTTCGAGGACACGCTGTACGGGGATGCGGGCCAACACGACGCTGAACAGCGCAGCAGCGGCGAAGATCCGCCCGGACAGTCCGGCCACGAACGGGACGCACAGCAGGGGGGCCACCATGAGCGCCACGTACAACAGACGCGTGTTGCGGTCTCCGATGCGCACCGCCAGGGTCCGCTTGCCCGCCACGGCGTCGGTGGGGATGTCACGGAGGTTGTTGACCACCAGCAACGCAGTGGCCAACAACCCGACGGGAACCGCCGCAGCCACCGCAAGGGAACGAACCTCGTCAACCTGGACGAAGGCCGAGCCCACGGTGGCGACGAGACCGAAGAACACGAACACGAACACCTCACCGAACCCGGCGTACCCGTAGGGACGGGGGCCTCCGGTGTAGAGCCAACCTGCTGCGAAACACACGGCACCGAGCGGCACCAGCCACCACGTGGTCACCGCCGCCAGCCACAGCCCCGCAACCGCCGCCACCCCGAACGACAGCACCGCCGCACGTTTGACCGCTGCCGGTGTGGCGAGTCCCGCACCGACCAGACGCACCGGGCCAACCCGCGAGGCGCTGTCAGTACCGCGCTTGCCGTCGGAGTAATCGTTGGCGTAGTTCGTGCCGACCTGAATGGCGAGAGCCACAATCGCAGCGGCCACGAACCGCCAGCCGTTGAGACCGCGGCCCCAACCGAGTGCAGCGGCTGAACCAGCGGCCGTTGCGGTACCGACGAGCACCGGAACGATCGCTGCGGGCAACGTGCGGGGGCGGGCACCCGCCACCCACAGGGCGACCCCCGAGGGGCCGCCTGCGCCGTCGGCCATCGCGCTCAGGGTCGCCTCGGGAAGCGTTCGAATTCGGGACGACGCTTGTTCTTGTAGGCGTCACGCCCCTCTTGGGCTTCCTCGGTCATGTAGAACAGCAGTGTCGCGTCGCCGGCGAGTTGCTGGATGCCGGCGAGGCCGTCATCGGCAGCATTCATTGACGCCTTGACCATGCGCAACGCCAGCGGCGACATCGTGAGCATCTCGCGACACCACTGCACGGTCTCCTCCTCCAGCTCGGCGAGGGGGACCACGGCGTTGACCAGACCCATGTCGAGGGCCTGAGCGGCGTCGTACTGCCGGCACAGGAACCAGATCTCCCGGGCCTTCTTCTGCCCGATGTTGGCGGCGAGCAGACCCGACCCGTATCCCCCGTCGAACGAACCCACCTTCGGACCGGTCTGGCCAAAGCGCGCGTTGTCCGCAGCGATCGACAGGTCGCACACCACGTGGAGGACGTGCCCACCACCGATGGCGTACCCCGCCACCATGGCCACCACCGGCTTGGGGGTGCGACGGATCTGGATCTGGAGGTCGAGGACGTTGAGGCGACCAATGCCCCGCTGGGCGACCTCGTCACTGCCGATGTACCCGTCGTTGCCCCGGATGCGCTGGTCCCCACCCGAGCAGAACGCCATGTCGCCCTGGCCGGTCAGGATGATCACACCCACCTCGGGGTTGTCGCGGGCACGGTCGAAAGCGTCAGACAACTCAAAGAGTGTCTGGGGGCGGAAGGCGTTGCGCACCTCAGGCCGGTTGATGGTGATCTTGGCGATCCCCTCAGCGATCTCGTAACGGATGTCGTGGTAGTCCCCGGCGGATTGCCAGTCGGCAGCCGGCCGGATGGTGGTTGCAGCTGGGTCGGTCACCCCCAGAGCGTTGCACGCCCTGTCACCGGGTGACGAATTGTGGGGCGAGGGCAGGTCCGCCCGGACCGTTACCGTGGAGGTGTGCGCAACCTCGTGCTGGTCCCTGCGGTGGGTACGGCGTCGTTCGTGGAGACACTGGAGCGAATCTGGGACGCCGGCCACGCCGCCCTCCCCCTCGATCCCCGGCTTCCACAGGCGGCCGCCGACGCCCTCGTCGGACGTCTCGCACCCACCCACGTCGCCGACGGTGACCGCTGGGAGGCCCTCCCCGACGGTCGCCCCGTCGAGGACGGCGACGCCCTGGTGGTCGCCACCAGCGGCAGCACCGGTCAACCCAAGGGTGTGGTGCTGACCCACGCCAGCCTTCACGCCTCGGCCGTGGCCACTTCGGCACGACTCGACGTCGATCCGACGACCGACCGATGGTTGGCCTGCCTGCCCCTCGCCCACGTCGGAGGACTCGGCGTGGTGGTGCGTGCCCTGGTGACCGGCACACCCGTCGAGCTCGCCCGCCGACCCGACCCCGAGATGATCGCGTCGGCCCCCGAACGTGGGGTGACCCTCACGGCACTCGTCGCCACGGTATTGGGCCGCGCCGACACGAGCGGCTTTCGGGTCGTGTTGGTGGGCGGAGCGGCGGCGCCGTCCGACGTTGGGGACAACGTCGTGGTGACCTGGGGCATGACTGAGACCGGGGGTGGGATTGTCTATGACGGCACGCCGCTTGAGGGAACCGAAGTGCGCAGCACCGACGGTCGCCTCGAGGTGCGCTCCCCCAGCCTGCTTCGCTGCTACCGGGACCGAAGCGGCGACATCGATCCCCGTGCCCAGGACGGCTGGTTCGACACCGGAGACCTCGGTGAGCTGAACGCTGGGAGGGTCGTGGTGCACGGTCGAGCCGGGGACCTCATCATCACCGGAGGCGAGAACGTATGGCCCGCACCGGTTGAACAGGTGCTGGCCACCTGCCCGGGTGTGGCCGAGGTGGCCGTGGTGGGCCGGCCCGACCCCGAGTGGGGCCAGGTCGTCACCGCCGTCGTGGTCGCCGCCGACGCCACCTCACCTCCCACGCTCGACCAGCTTCGCTCCCACGTCCGCGCCGAACTCCCAGCCCATGCAGCACCCCGACGAGTCGAGTTCGTGGAGGCCATTGCGCGCACGCCACTGGGCAAGGTGCAACGAGCCAGCCTGTGACCGGCCGTCGAAGCCGACTCGCTGCGTTGACGGTGTCGTTGACCTCACGGAACAGGGTCGCCACGTCGTCCCGGTTCGCCTGACCTCGCCCGCTGAGGCCCGTGTGCGCCTGGCCCGGTTGCCGACCACACGGGACAGGACGGGCCGCAGACGAACCGAACCTCGCCGCTAGGGTGCGAAACGTGCCCAATCGCCTCGCTGCCGAAACCAGCCCGTACCTTCGTCAGCACGCCGACAACCCCGTGGACTGGTTCCCCTGGGGCGACGAAGCACTCGCCGAGGCCGCCCGACTCGATCGGCCACTGCTCATCTCCGTGGGGTACTCGTCCTGCCACTGGTGCCACGTGATGGCGCACGAATCATTTGAGGACCCCCATTCGGCAGCCGTGATGAACGAACTGTTCGTCAACGTCAAAGTGGACCGGGAAGAGCGACCCGACGTCGACGCCGTCTACATGGACGCCGTGACGGCCCTCAGTGGACGCGGCGGCTGGCCGATGACGGTGTTCGCCTTCCCTGACGGCCGACCGTTCTTCGCCGGCACCTACTTCCCCAAGGAGTCCCGCAGCGGCCACATCAGTTTCGTGGAATTGTGCCTGCGCATCGACGAGCTGTGGCGCACCCAACGCCAGGACCTCGACGATGAGGCCGCCAGCGTCACCGAGTCGCTCGGCCGAATGGCGACCCTGACACCGGCGGCGGACCTCCCCGGCGCCGATGCGGTCACGGCGGCCATTGCGGCGTTGGTGTCCCAGTTCGACCCCCAGTGGGGTGGGTTCGGCGGCGCCCCGAAGTTCCCCCAGGCCATGTCGCTCGAGTTGCTGGCGCGGGCGGTGGTGCGCGACGGCGACGACACGGTTCTCGAGGTGCTGACCACCACCCTTGACGCCATGGCATCAGGCGGAATGTACGACCACATCGGTGGAGGCTTCGCCCGCTACTCCGTGGACCGGGAATGGCTGGTGCCCCACTTCGAAAAGATGCTCTACGACCAGGCCTTCTTGGCCCGCGCCTACCTCCACGGCTGGCAACTGACGGGGCAGGCTCGCTACCGACAGGTGCTGGACGAGACCGTGGACTACGTCAGCACGGTTCTCGCCCGTCCCGAGGGCGGAATCGCCTCCGCTGAGGACGCCGACTCCGAAGGCGAGGAGGGTCTCTTCTACACCTGGTCAGCCGATGCGTTCACCCGAACGCTCGCCGAGGGCGGCTTGAGCAATGACGAGGTCGCAACCGCGGCGGCGTGGTGGGGGGTCACCGACGACGGCAACTTCGAGGGAAGCAACATCCTGTGGCGCCCGATTCGTGGTGACCTGTTGCGGCCAGAGGTGATCGGCCGGGCACGGGCGATACTCGGCGCCGCCCGAGACCGACGTGTTCGCCCCGGCCTTGACGACAAGGTTCTCACCGAGTGGAACGCCCTGTGGATCGCGACTCTGGCTGAGGCGGCTGCGGCCACCGACTCCCCCGAGTGGGCACGCCAAGCGCTGCGTTGCGGGGAGTTCCTCGTTGAGCACCTCCGACGTGCAGACGGCCGCTGGATGCGTTCGTGGCAACGGGATCCCAACGGGGTCGGTCAGGCCCGTCACCTCGCCTACGCCGCCGACTACGCCGCACTGGTCGACGCCTTCGTGCGACTCGCCGAACTCACGGGAGACCCGGTGTGGGTTGACCACGCCCGCTCGGCGGCCGACGGGCTGATCGCACTGTTTTGGGACGAAGCGAATGGCGGCGTGTTCACCACCGGCGGCGACGCCCCATCGCTGGTAACCCGACCCAAGGATTTCACCGACAACGCCTCCCCCGCCGCCAACTCGCTCGCTGCGGTGGCTCTCGCCCGTCTCGGAGCGATGACGGGGGTCGACGCCTACACCGAACGCAGCCAGAACATCTGTCGACTCGTCGGCCCACTCGCCGAACGTCACCCCACCGCCTTCACACACCTGCTCGGGGCCGTCGAGCTGCACACCGAGGGCATCACCGAGGTGGTCGTCAGCGGGGACCGGGCGGACCTGCTCGAGGTGGTGCGTGCACGGTTCCGCCCCCACGCCGTGACGCTGTGGGGCGAGCCTTGGGACTCACCGTTGTGGGAGGAGCGCCGCGCCGACTCGCCGGGTCGTGCCTACGTGTGCCGCCAGCGCGTCTGTGACCTTCCTGCTGACACGCCCGAAGGTCTCAGCGCCCAACTCGACGGCAACTGAGCACTCACCATCCGCCGCGGTGGACCACCTCGTCCACACTTCGACGCGGCCGGTGAGCGGAGCGCCCCCGACGGTGGGCTGTTGGGTCCGCGGCACGGTGGCCAAGTGCCACCATGCCAATAGGGCGCACCCCCTCAGGTATGCCGAGAGCGGCACACACCGCCTGCTCGCGACCGAACAGGCCGAAGAAGCACGCCCCCAAGCCTCGTTCCTCCGCGGCGAGAAGGAGCTGCATGGTGGCGAACGCCGTATCGGTCAGCCAGTACGGGAAGGACCACGCGTCCGCTCCGCTTCCGAGGCCGGTCCCCGCTTTGTCCGACTCGGCGTAGCGGCGCACGTAGGCATCCGGCTCGGCCACGGGACAGATCAGCACCGGAGCATCGAGCAGACCCGGCCAGCCGAAACCTTCCCGACGATCCTCGGGCAGGCTCGCCGACCAGAACCGTCCGGTCTGCTCGGGCCCTTCCAGCACGACGAAGTGCCAACCCTGGGTGTTCCCGGCCGAGGGGGCGGTGCAGGCGGTGGCCACGAGAGCGTCCACCTCCTCGGAGCGGACAGGCCGGGACGGGTCGAACGCCCGGACCATGTGTCGGCGCAACGCCAGCGCCTCGAACGATCGACTGCTCAAGACGTCAGGCCCGAGGGGACTGGTCACGTGGTGGTGTGGACCATCGTCGACCCCGCCGGGAGCGGGGTGCGGGACGACGCTCAGCCGAGCTTGGCGAGGTCCTCGGCCATGGCCCAACCAAAGGCCACGAGCGAGTCGCCACGTGAGTCGTCAACCTTGCCGAACAGCGCCACGACCTCGGCGTCAAGCGCCTCGGGCTTGAGCGACTCGTGGTCAAAGGCCAGGGGGAACGCATTGTCGCCCCGGGCGATGAAGCTGCGGTCGTCATAGGCGCTGCTCTCCACGCCGAAGCGCTTGGCCAGGCGACGGCCCCACGCACGCTCCTCGCCGGTGGCGGTGTGACCGGGACGGGGAACGATGTCGACGAGCGACCGGTAGGTCTCAAACCCCGCCGCGGTGGTGAAGCGGGTGCCGACGAGGACGTCCTCGTCGGGAAAGGCGAGCACCGCCCGTCGCTGCATCTCGGTCACCAACGCCCGCAACACCGAATCCCTCTTGGAGGTGCGACGCACCGATGCCACCCCGATGAGCACGCACGGCGTGCCGCCGATGCGCTCCAGGGTGCAGTAGGAGAACGCTCGCAGGAGCCTTCCCTCGCGGACGAGGGAGACCAACACCCAGGCTTCGGCTTGCTTGGACAGCAGGCCCGCCTCGAAGTGGCTCGGGCCTTCCGCACAGATGTCCGCCATCTCGGCGAGTTCAGCGTCGCTGAGCGCTGTGCAGTCCTTGGTGGTCACTTCAATTGCCATACGACCCGCCCCCAGGGGAATGTCCATCAGGACCCTCTATTGCACCCCGCGAACGCTCCGGGCGCAAATGGAACCCGAATACCGCCCCAGAGTGCACCCGTGGCGGGCCTTCCGATCGCCAACTCGGGTCAGGTTCAGGACATGACTGCGTCGGGTCCCAACAGGACCCGCAACTCGGCCAGCAGCCCGGTGGAGGGCTCGACGGTGAACTCGCCCGGCAGACGCAGCACCCGGGAGGGCCCGAGATGCAAGAACACCTCAGACGACCCCGGATGTTCGCCGAGCAGCTGCTTGAGGCCGTCGAGGACCGTCGGGTTAAGTCCCGACGGCGGGAGTTTGATACGTACCGGAACGTCGGTGTCGCCGAGGGCGTCGAACCGTTCGACCTCCATGGCGATGAGCTTGGCCTGATCCTCGCGTTTGTCGACACGACACTTGATCGTGACCACTGCATCCTCTTCAAGGAGGTGACCGTGTTGGGACATGGACCTGGGAAAGACCATGACCTCAGCGGAACTCTGGAGATCCTCGAGCACGAACACCGCCATCAACTCGCTCTTGCGGGTCCACTTCTTGTTGAGCGCGGTGACCAGACCACCGAACACACGAATGCTTCCGTCCTCAATGCCGTCGAGTTCAGACAGGCTGGCGTCAGTGCGGCGGCGAAGGGCAGCCTCGGCACCCATGAGTGGGTGGTCCGAGACGTAGAGCCCGAGCATCTCTCGTTCGAACGCCAACCGTTGGCGCTTGTCGAACTCGGTGGCGGGCACCGGAACCCGGGCGTCGTCAAAGCCTCCGTCACCGCCGAGGTCAGCAGCTCCGAACAGCTCGAACTGGCCCTCGGCCTCGCGACGGCGGCGGGCCAGCATCCGTTCCACGATGATCTCAAACACCATGAGCAGGCCCTGACGTGGGTGGCCCATGCTGTCGAACCCGCCGGCCTTGATGAGCGACTCGATGGCCCGCTTGTTCAGCACACTCGGATCGACGCGTTCGCAGAACTCGTAGAAGTCCGTGAAGGGCCCACCGGTGTCCCGCTCGGCGACGATGAGTTCGACGAGGCCCACCCCGACGTTGCGCACCGCCGAAAGGCCAAAGAGGATCTCCCCCGAACCGTCCTCGGCCACCACCGGCTCGAAATCCGACCCTGACCGGTTCACATCGGGCACCCGCACGGGGATGCGGTGGATTCGGCAGTCGTTGAGGTATCCGGCGGCCTTGTCGAGATCGCGCTTGACACTGGTAAGTAGCGCAGCCGAGTACTCAACGGGGTAGTTCGCCTTGAGATAGGCGGTCTGGTAGGCCACCAGGCCGTAGCCGTAGGAGTGGCTCTTGTTGAAGGCGTAGTCGGCGAAGGGTTCGATGATGTCGAACCACTGCTGTCCGAGCGCTTCGCCGTAGCCCTGCTGCTCACACCCCTCGACGAACTTCTGGCGTTCCTTGGCGATCATCTCACGGATCTTTTTGCCGCATGCCTTGCGGAGGTTGTCCGCTTCGGCGAGGGAGTACCCGGCGAACCGCTGGGCGATTCGCATGACGGACTCCTGGTAGATCATCAGGCCGTACGTGTCAGCAAGGATCTCCTCAGCGTCGGGGTGGAGGTACTCCACGGGTTTACGCCCGTTCTTGCGGTCGGCGAAGTCGTTGTGCATGTTGGCCGCCATCGGCCCCGGGCGGTACAACGCCACGAGCGCGGCGACGTCCTCGAAGCTCGTCGGCTTGAGGTTCCGCATGAGGGCCCGCATCTGGCCACCCTCGAGTTGGAACACCCCAATGGAGTCCCCGTCCTGCAACATGGCGTAGGTGGCCTCGTCGTCAAGCGGAATCGACTCCATGTCGAGCGTGAACCCGCGGGTTCGCTCCACCAACGCCACCGTGTCGCTGATGACGTCAAGGTTGCGAAGTCCGAGGAAGTCCATCTTCAACAGACCGAGTTCCTCAACGCCATGCATCTCGTACTGGGTGACGACCGGGGCTTGCTCAGGCTGTTGGCCGGCTTCGGGCTTTCTCTGCACCGGCAGGTACTCGGTGAGCGGCTGGTCGGTGATCACCACCGCAGCAGCGTGGATGCCGTCCTGGCGACGCAGACCCTCAAGGCCCTTGGCAACATCAATGACCTTGGCCACGTCGGCGTCGGCCTCGTACATCGCACGAAGCTCGGCCGCCATCTTGTAGCCCTCTTCGTACTTGGGGTCGAGGTCGAAACAGGCTCGCAATGGGGTGTCGCGCCCCATGACCAACGGCGGCATGGCCTTGGCCACAGTGTCACCCACGGCATAGGGCTGACCCAGCACACGAGCGGCGTCGCGCACGGCGGCGCGGGCCTTGATCGTGGAGAACGTCACGATCTGAGCCACACGATCCCGCCCGTAACGCTCAGCGGCGTAGCGGATCATCTCGTCGCGGTATCGCGAGTCGAAGTCCATGTCGATGTCCGGCATCGAGATGCGGGACGGATTCAAAAAGCGCTCGAACAGAAGGTCGTAGCGAATCGGGTCAAGGTCAGTGATCTCCAGGCAGTACGCCACGGCGCAACCCGCCGCGCTCCCCCGGCCGGGTCCCACCCGGATGCCTGAGGTGCGTGCGTGACGGATCAGGTCCCACACGATGAGGAAGTACGAGCTGAATCCCATGTCCGCAATGACCCGCAACTCGTACGCCAGACGTTCCACGACCGTGTCATCGAGCACGTCCCCCCAGCGCTTACGCGCCCCCTCAAATGCCAACGACTCAAGATAGGCGGCATCGTCAGCAAAGCCTTCGGGCAACGGGAAGGTGGGGAGACGAGGAACCCCGAACTCGATGTCGACCTCACACCGTTCAGCGATCCACAACGTGTTGTCACACGATGAGGGAAGCTCGCTGAACAGATGGCGCATCTCCGCTGCAGACTTTATGTAGTGCTGGTCCCCGTGGAACTTGAACCGGTTGGTCTCGCTCATCAACGCGCCGGTCTGCACACACAGCAGGGCGTCGTGGGCCTCGTGGTCGTGCTGGTGGGTGTAATGACTGTCGTTGGTGGCGAGCAGCGGCGCATGAAGCTTCTCAGCGATACGTACGAGGTGGGGATTGGCCCAGCGCTGCGCGCCAATGCCGTGATCCTGGAGTTCGATGAAGAAGTTGTCGCGCCCGAAGATGTCCTGGAGACGGCCTGCGATGGCGACCGCGTTGTCGAACCTCTCCTGCTCGGTAAGTGAGTCGGTGCGTCCCTTGTCGGGGTCCATGATCGGGGCCGGGACGAGAGCCTGGAGGACCTGACCGCCCAGACAGCCACTGGTGACGATCACGCCCTCGCTGTGCTGTTCGAGAAGATCCCAGTCCACCCGGGGCTTTTGGTAGTAGCCCTCGAGGTAGGCCCGACTGGCCAACTGGATGAGGTTCCGGTACCCGACGTTCGACTCGGCCAACGCCGTCAGGTGGTAGTACTGCTTGCGGCCACCCTCGGCTTCACCGCCGGTGTCGTCCTGGCGACCCCGTCGGGCGTACCGCTCGGTGCGACTCTCGAACGCCTGGTACAACTCGATGCCGACGATCGGCTTGACCCCAGCGTCCTTGGCCGCCTTGTAGAGCTCAAGGACCCCGTACATGTTGCCGTGGTCGGTGATCCCCACCGCCGGCTGGCCGTCAGCGGCGGCCGCGGCGACCACGTCGCCCACCCGGGACGCACCATCGAGCATGGAGTACTCGGTGTGCAGATGCAGGTGGACGAACGAATCGGCCACAGGCCGGACCTCCTCGAGGCGTCATGCCGACATCAGCCGGCGGCGAACGTGATGGGCGGACCGTCCCCCGGCTCCGCCCCGTGAAACCTACACGCGTGTAGTTCGACACGCATCAGGAATTTCCCGACCTCCAGACGTACCCGAAACCGGTCGGGTCCCCGACCACACTCGGTCCCCGCCGGGCCCCTAGAGGTAGGTGCCGGGACGGGCTTCACCCGGCTCGGCGCCCTGGGGCAGCTCGTGCCGCATCCGTTCCAGTTGCTGGCGGGCCGCCATCTGCTGGGCGAACAGGGTGGCCTGAATGCCGTGGAACAAACCTTCGAGCCACCCAACGAGTTGCGCCTGGGCCATGCGGAGCTCGACGTCGGTGGGGACCTCGTCGGGATGGAAGGGAAACACCAGCCGCTGGAGTTCCTCACGAAGGTCATCTGAAAGGGCCGATCCGAGTTCGGTCACCGACCGGTCGTAGATCTCGCGGAGACGCTCCCGACTGGGTTCATCAAGTGGTGTCGAACGCACCTCATCGAGCAGTTGACGGATCATCGAACCGACGCGCATGACCTTGGCCGGCTCAGCAACAGACGCCTGATCCGTTGCAGCGCTCTCGGAGCCATCTGGTCCTGACGGAACGGCACCGGTGGGGAGCCCGACGATGTGTCCCCGCTCGATGCCACCCTCGCCAGACGCTGGAAAACCGTCGTCGTGTCCATCCGTGGTCGGGGTCATGAGATCTCCTCTCGTTTGGGTCACCGACTGCCGACGAGCAGTGGCACCCGGACTTCGGCCTCGGTCATGGATCCGTGCCGACCGATGAGGTTGTAAGGCCCCGTATCCGCCGGATCCACGTAGGCCACGTCATCGCGGGCGACGAGCGCAACATCACCCAACCGTGCCCGGGCGGCGTCGGTCACCGACGGACCGAACCATCCCTCGTCGATCACCTGATCGACGCCGACTACCCAACCGGTGTCGCTGTAGCGAGCGGTGGCCGTGGCAAGAAGGTCACTGGCGCGTCCAGGGCGGGCATGGAGCCACCGAAACCTTGCTTCACCTGACTGCAGGGAGCACAGCGCTTGCACCTCGGCGTGCAGCGGCACCAGCCGTTCCCCGACCTCTACCTGTCCGTGATCGGCAGTGACGAGCAGCACCGCACCGGGGGGCAGGACTCCAAGCAGGTCTCCGACCATCCGATCCACGAACGCCAACTCGGCATCGAAGTGCTCGGCGAGGCCGTATTCGTGCCCAACCTTGTCGAGTCCGTCGTAGTACGCGTAGACGAACGGCTCGTGCCGGCGAAGAGCATCGGCCACCTCGGTCACGAGCGTCGAGGTCACCCGGTAGCCGCGGAACCGCACCCCATCGAGATGGGCACGGGTGAAACCGGACTCGGCGAACTCGGCACGCGTCACAATCAGCGGCCGCTGTGACACGAAGGCCTCCACCGGCTGGAGCTTCTCGGGGGGCTCCGACGACCGCGCATCGTGGCCGTCGACTGACCAACGCAGCACGTTGAGCACGCCGACACCTGTGGCGATCCGGTAGCCGACCACCCCGTGATCCCCGGGAGCCAAACCGGTGGTGATCGACGTCAACGCCGTCGCTGTCGTCGTCGGACACACCGAGTCAATGGCCTGCCCGTCCATGGTGGCCAGCGTCGGTGCGACCTTGAGGCGATCGCGAAGTTGCATCCACCCCAGTCCGTCAAGGACCAACAGCACAACCTGAGAAGCGTCGAGCGCTGCCTCCGGCATCCACGATGGGGCTGGGACACCGGGTTCGAGGAGGGCGGGCACGACATTTGCGATGCACGCCCCGCCGTAATCGGGGATGACCGGTGCGTTGCCCAACATCGTCCTTTCCGCGCCTGAACGGCCAAAACCCTACCGTCGCCTCCCCGACGCTACCGGCGCCACCGACACCACACGACATCGCGCCGCCACCCAGCACCTACGATGGGCAGCGTGAAGGTATCGACCCGAGGGGACTACGCCAGTCGGGCGCTGCTGTCGTTGGCGCTGCACCTCGACGAGGCCGGTCCGACGTCGGTGCGCGACATTGCCGAGCGCACCGGGCTCCCCCAGCCGTACCTCGAACAGATTCTCCTCGCTCTCAAGGGTGCGGGCCTCGTGAAGTCCAAGCGGGGCGTTGGAGGCGGGTACGTCCTTGCCCGAGACCCTAAGGACATCACGCTGGCAGCCATCCTCGCCGCCGTGGATGGCCCAATCGCCCTCGGTGACTTCGGCGAGCCGCACACCGACGGGGCATGCGACCATGAAGGGCAGTGCGTTCTGCTGGCGGTGTGGTCGTCGGTTGGCGAAAAGATGCGGACCCTGCTGAGCCAGATCACCCTCGCGGACCTCGTCGACATGGCCCGGGGCGAGAGCCCGTGGCCCGAGGAAGACAACTAGCGGTCAGCGCAGCCCGGTGAGGACCTCGGCGAGGTCTGCGGGAAGCTCAGCGGTGAACACCATTGGATCTCCGGTGACCGGATGGGCGAAGCCCAACTCGGCGGCATGCAACCACAAGCGAGGGGAAGCGAGACTCTCTCGGACGCCCCCGTAGAGCGGATCGCCGACCACTGCGTGACCAATGCTCTGCAGATGCACCCTGATCTGGTGGGTGCGACCAGTGTGCAAGCGGCAGCGCAACCGGCTCACCACCACCGGCTGCGTCCAGGTACTCACCACCGTGTAGTCGGTCACGGCGTGGCGCCCGTCAGCGGTCACCGCCATTCGGGTCGGGTGCCGTCGGGACCGACCCACTGCTGCGTCTACCCGCCCGCTGTCGGTGTCGAACGCCCCCCACACCAACGCGTCGTACTGCCGGTTGACGCTGTGATCAGAGAGTTGGGCTACGAGCGACTCGTACGCACGCTCCGTGCGAGCGACCACGAGTAGACCGCTCGTATCCGCGTCCAGTCGATGCACGATGCCGGGGCGCTCCGGGTCCCCCACCGTCCTCAACTCGGGGTAGCGCGCCACGAGTGCGTGCACCAGCGTCCCGCTGGGGTTGCCGGTACCGGGGTGGACGACGATCCCGGGGTCCTTGTTCACGACGACGATGTCCTCATCCTCGAACACCACCGCGAGCGGAACGTCGGTGTCGGGTTCAATCTCGGGAGCACCAGCCGGCACCCACTCGGGGGCGTCCACCTCATCACCAAAGGCGAGCCGGTGGGTGCGCGAGGTCACGACCTTGCCATTCACCCGTACCTGCCCTGAGCCCACCAGGTCGGTCGCTTCGGCCCGACTGCACCCCGTCATCATTGACACGATCCGGTCCAGCCTCTCACCAGCGAGAGCCTGGGGCACCGGCTCACGCATCGTCGACACTGGCAGCGCCAGACTCTGTTGAGGAGCGCTGGGGCGCTCGAGTATCTGACGATCCGCCGAACAAGGTGACCCCGATCAACAGGAGGACCCCGACGACAACGGCAGCGTCGGCGACATTGAACACCGGCCACCACTGCAGGTCCACAAAATCGACCACACCACCGCCCATGAACCCGCGGTCGCTGCGAGCGGCGCGATCAATGAGGTTTCCGACCGCTCCTCCAATGATTAGTCCGACGGCGACAACCGGAAGTCGCCCGGGGAGACTACGCAGGTACCACAACAGGCCGGCGATGAGCATGAGTCCCACCACCGAGACCAGCGGCCCCCACGCGCTCCCCCCACCGATACTGAAGGCGCTTGCCTCGTTGAACACCAGACGAAGCCGCAGCGAACCAACAAGGTCAATGGGGCCATCGACGAGTCGCTCAACCGCCCAGGCCTTGGACAACTGGTCGACAACCAGGACCGCGACCACCACTGATGCGAGAAGGAGCCACGACGGGCGTTCCCGGGGCTCCTGTTCAGTCACCGTCGGCCGAAGTCCCCGACCTTGTACTCCACGCGCTCGCGGGCCCACGGAATGGCCTCAAGTCGCGCTTTGGGGATGGCCTGACCTGACACTTCACAGATCCCGTACGTACCACCATCGATCTTGGCCAGGGCGTGGTCGATCTGGTCGACGGCGTCACGAGCCTGTGCGCTGGCAGCGAGGTCGAAATCGCGTTGTACGGCGAGGGTGTCGCCCTCGCCTGACTCATCGTCAAACTGCACGTCGCCCGGCTCGCGTTCGGCAGCGAGTGCATCAGCCTCCGCCTTCAGGGACTCTGCGTGTTCGGTGTAACGAGCACGCTGCCGCAGCAGCTCGGCGCGCTGGGCCTCAAGGAACGTGGTGTCGAAAGGTGACGCAGTCAGTCGCTTGGGTTCCGGCTTCGCCTTTTTCTTCGGCGGAGCGGGCGGCATGGCCTTCTTCACGGGCGCCTTCTTGACCGGTGCAGCCTTCTTCACGGGCGCCGCTTTCTTTGCTGGCGCCTTCTTGACCGGTGCAGCCTTCTTCGCCGGGACCTTCTTCGCTGGCGCCTTCTTGACCGGTGCAGCCTTCTTCGCTGGCGCCTTCTTCGCTGGCGCCTTCTTGGCCGGTGCAGCCTTCTTGGCCGGTGCAGCCTTCTTGGCCGGTGCAGCC
>Ga0208594_1000034_pt1 | contig 51816 bp, 51 predicted proteins | sample LakMenEpi14Sep10_FD_150699 | JGI IMG/M metagenome (GOLD analysis project Ga0208594, IMG submission 150699) | Freshwater microbial communities from Lake Mendota, WI - 14SEP2010 deep hole epilimnion (SPAdes) | ecosystem: Environmental > Aquatic > Freshwater > Lake > Epilimnion/Euphotic zone ...
CCGCCGTGCCGGCGGCCCCATCCACAGCCACCATCACCACCTGGCTCTGCTCCACCCACGCAACCTGGGCCTGCTCCTGGGTGATGGCTGGGTCGTGGGGGAAGGTTTCGCCGGCACGAAACACCGGCTCCAGCAGTGCCCACACCGCCGGCCAGTCGGCGGGTTGATAGGGACGGATCTGCAGGGGTGATGCCACTGGGGGCCAGCTGAACGGAGATGCTGCCGCATCCTGGCGTCCGCCATGAAGGTCCCTTCATGAAGACCCATTGCCGCCGGTAACGAATGGTGCATAAGTCGCTGCAGCCCTTGCCGGCCCTGGCCGGCAGATCCATCGTGGTTGCAACGGGATTCGGAGGCTCCACAGATGGACGACACCCCCCCTGAGCACCAGCCAGGAGCGCGCTGACGATCCGGCCCCTGCTCCAACATTTTTGACCAGATGTGACGTTCCTGGCGTGTAGCCAGAGTCGCCGTCCACTGCACCGTCCTAGGTGCCCCGGACCCAACGGAACGTCCCAATCGACACCTGGCCCCAGGTGCCAGCGCCGGCAGCTCCGCCCACAATTGAAGAACATCTGATCAGGCAACCCAATCACGGCTGTTGCCAAGCCAAACCCAAAGCACAGCTGCGCCCGATCCCCCTGGGACAACACCACGGCTGAGCAGACAAATGCCCGGGCCAACGTTCCGGGCTTTGTTGTGGCTGGCGAATGGGTCAGCCCAGCCCACCCAGGCGAATGAGTCCGCCCACCACCACAAAAGCGATCGCCAGGGCAGTGATGCCGCGGATGTGCCAGGCCAGGCCGCTGAGGTTGTCGTCGGTGAGATTGGGGATCAGCCGCAGCCGGGCATGAACGGCCAGGGCGGCGGTGCCGGCGAGCAGCAGCAGCTTCACGCCCACCAGCATCCCGATCGGGTTGGCGGGGGTGAACAGGCCCTGGAAGCCAGGCAAATAGATTCACCCCAGCCATAGCCCCGTCAGCACCTGAATGGCCAGGGCCGTGAGCCCCAGCGGTTCAAAGACCTCCTCGAAGGCGCGGATCTTGGCCGCACTGCGCTCTCGGATCGCCGACCTCCGACCAGCCGCCAGGCGGCCTACGCCAGGGCCTCATCGATGCCAGCCGCCTTGCCGCCCATCACGGCGGGATTGTGGCTGATGCGGGAAAGCGCGATGGGCCAAGGGTAAGAACAAGAGCCCTGTCTGCCTTGATCTGGATACGGTTGAAGTCGAGGTGAGGTGCTGACGCTCCGCGAACGTGTGCTGGCAATCCGCATCCCTCTGCTGGCGCTGGAGCATTGGTGTGATCAGCTGTCAATCTCGCTGCAGTGGTTGGCAGAGCCTGAAAGGGATGTTGTGTCTACTCCTTTGGAGTTGTGGTTATTGGCTGCAGGCCTGTGGTCGTTGCTGCAGATCGGCCGCAAAACAGTCTGTATTTGATGCTTTAGTGCTACGCCAGCAAATAACATGCTTGCTCAGCTTAGGTACCATCTAACTTTCAAGCATTGGTGCTCAGATGCCCCGGGTGACACTGTCGATTGCTGAGCGTGAGCACATGGCTTTAAAGTTATTGGCATTGCAGCGCAATCAGAAGATGGTTGCTTTGATTGAGCTCGCGATCAGGAAATATCTCGGTGATGAAGGTGCCTACGATCTTGCGATCCGCTCGCGCAGCGATCGCGACTGAAGGACGTACGATGAGCAAGAACCTGGACGACTTTGCCCTGGATTCCAATCGGTTTCCCAAGCGGATTGAGTTGCAGTTGCCACCTGATCTGGCCGACTGGCTTCAGCGCACCTCAGCTGCCACCGGGCGCAGCGAGGCCGAGCTGGTGGTGGAGCTGCTTGACCGCGGTCTGCAGCAGTTCTGAGGGAAATCGACTCCTCGCCTGCTCCGGTTGGCAGCACATCACGCCAGCGCTTGCTCCCTGGTGATGTTCGCGTGGAGCTGTTTCAGCCTTGTAGGGGTCTTATCTGCCTGGCTGCAGATCCCCTATATTCACCCTCTCTGCTCCTCTCCCGCAGAGACCGCTCCGCCCCGAGCTCTTTCGCCGCGGTTCGTTGCCATGCTCAGTTTCGACCAGCTGGCTGCCCTCGATCTCACCCTCTGGCTGGGCAGCGGGGCAGCGGCGGCTGAGGTGCTGGACGTGAACCAGAGCACGGTGTCGCGCCAGCAGGCTGCCGTGCTGCGGCTGTTGGGCCTGCGCTTGATCCGCCGCCCGGATGGCCCGAGGCTGAAGGGCGATCTCGAGCTGCTGCGGGCCGAACGGGTGGTGCAGCAGCTGGCGCGATTGAAGGGCTTCGCTCCCCTGCGCATCGACGCCAACTATGCCTCTGGACCCTGGTTTCTGAATCCCGTTCCAGGCGGTTGGATCAGCGGCCGCTTCGACCTGCCGGGGCTGCAACGGCCGTTGGCGTTGCTGCGGGAGCGGGTGCTGGATGCCTGGCTGTGCAGCTACCAGCCGAATCTGCCGCCAGCCGATGACCCTGAGTGGTGGGTGCTCGATCTGCTGCGGGCCCCGCTGCAGTTGCTGGCTTCAGCGGATCACCCGCTGGCGGCCGCGCGCCAGCTTCGCCAGTGCGACCTGGAGCGCTTTCCCAGCCTGGCACTGCCGACGGGCTGGTTTCCGCACACGGAAAGCCACCTGCGCCGGCAGGGACTCTGGCGGCAGGCGGTGCAGTTTTACCGCTACGACCCGGACGACTGGGAGGGCCGTTCCCGGGACGGAGTGACGCTCCTCTATGGCAACAGCCTCACGGAGGCATTGATGCCCTGCACCACCCGGCTCGACTGGGACCTGCAGCTGCTCGGCGGCGACGCGCTGGTGGTGCGCCGCGACATCGTTGATCAGCCGGCGATCCAGCAGCTGGCGGCCAGCCTGCAGGTGCGAGCGCGGCAGATCGCCGGCCAGTTCGCCGATGTCCAGGCCCTGAACTGAGCGTCAGGAGCCCACCAGGGCATCGCTGCTCTCGCTGATGCGCTGGAACAGATCCAGGCTGCCGGCGTTGAGATTTAGCAGCTCCACCTCAGAGCCGCCCTGACGAAGCTTGCGCACCACCTGATCCAGGGCCCGCATGCCCGTCTGGTCCCAGATGTGGGCCTCGGCCAGGTCGATCGTGACCCGGGCCGGATGCTCGTGCTGCTTGAAGCCGGCCAGGAAATACACCGTGCTCACGAAGAACAGCTGACCGCGCACGCTGTAGTGCAGCCACTCCTCGCTCCGCCGGGTGGCCGTGACCGCGATCACCTTCGCCACCTTGCGGCTGAACAGGATTCCAGCCAGGGCCACCCCCACCAGCACGGCAATCGCCAGGTTGCGCGTGATCTGGAACAGCGGCAGGCTGGTGGGCAACTGGCCCAGGTCACCCACCCGGGGCACCGGCAGCTGGCCCCATTCCGCCAGCCCGCTGATCACCAGGATCGCCACCAGGGTGGAAGGCACCACCCTGGTGAGCCCGGGCAGCTGATAGATGATCAGCAGGCCCAGGGCCACCAGGGCCCATACCCAGGGCCAGCTCACGCTCGCACCGCTGGCGGCCAGGCTGGGGATCACCTCGTCGCCATCGCGGCCCAGCCCCAGCTGGGGCAGCTGGGCCAGGAAGATCAACACCCCGATGGCATTCACAAACCCCACCGTCACGGCCCGTGGCACGAAGCGCATCTGCTGGGCCAGCCGCAGATAGCCCCAGATGATCTGGAACACGCCGGCCAGGATCGAGGCGGCCAGCAGATAGCTCAGCCCATGGGACTGCATCAGGCCGCCCATCAGCAGGGCCACGCCGGCGGTGCAGGCCGACACCATCCCCGGCCTGCACCCCAGCAGCGACACCACGATCAGGATGCAGATCGAGCCGAACAGGCCCACCTGGGGTTCGACACCGGTCACGATCGAAAAGGCGATCGCCTCGGGAATGATGCCGAGGGCCACCACCATGCCGGCCAGCAGTTCGCCTGGGATGGCGGCACGGTGGGGCACCAGCTGCCAGCTGTTGGCCATCGATCCGGGAGTGACGACTGGACGGTCAGCTTCTCACCGCCAGGGGAAGGCCGCGGTCAACTCCCGGGGCCGGGGCCGGGGCCGCTGAGCACCAGCGACTGGGAATCCTGATGCTGGCGGCGGAACAGGCGGTCCTCCGCCGCCCGGCGGCAGGTGAGCAGAAACAGGGCCATCTCGATGCCGAATGTCTTCTCAAACAGGGGCACCACGCCGCGGGTCTGGCCCAGGCCACAGCGGCGGATCGCCTGGTCCAGGGTCTGGCGGGGTTCGGCACTGAGCACGGCAAACAGGCGATTCAGGCGGTGCAGCTGCAGGGCCTGAGCTGTGGTCATGCCGCGGATCCGATCGAAGCTGTATTCCAGGCAATCCTCACTGATCTCCAGTGCCTCGGCCAGATCGGGGATGGGCAGCGGATCACTGCCGTGGGCCGAGAAATAACGCAGGGCACGGGACACCACCTGCATCGGGTTGTCACAACCTCGGACCGGATCGGGGATCAGATGCAGGGTTCTCATGGCGTGACCTGGGCGGTTCTCAACAGTGGTTCCCCAGCGGTGGGCACCTGGCTGTTCAGCTGTGTAGAGCAGATGGGTTGGATTCCACGTTCTCGCCCTCATCCTGATGGGCTAAAGCCCGTGAGGCCAGGTACCCCTGGGAAAACGGCACAACGCTCAAACAAACCACGCAATGTTGTGATCTGTTGACTCAAATCCTCACAGGCTTCGTAAAGCTGTGGTGATCTGGTTGCTTGTCGAGCGCGTCTCAGCCGCTGCGTACGGTGGGGTGGGTCGCACGATGCTCCTGTCGCGCGATCCAGGGAGGAGCAGGCGCCGCTGCGGCGGCGCTTTTTGCTGTTCGATTCGGCTCAACCCTGATGGGCCCGGGCCAGCAGGGCCCACTCGCTGGGGACGCGCAGCCTGCGGGCCCAGCCCAGCCCCTCCAGCAACCGGATGAAGCGGTAGGTGGGGTCGGGCAGGGTCACCACCCGGCCCCGGCGCAGGCTGAAGCCCTGGCGCACCGAGCTCTGGAAACCGTGGTGGAGGTTGTGCCAGCCCTCCCCCAGGGTGATCACGGCCACCCAGGCGTTGTTGCGGCTGCCATCGCCGGTGGCGAAGGGTTGGTCTCCAGCCAGGTGGGCCAGGGAATTCACGCTGGCCACGCCGTGAAACAGCAGGGTGGTGCTCAGGCAGTAGGCCCCCAGCCAGGCCAGCCCGCCGAGCTGCCAGGACAGCCAGCCCAGGGCCAGGGCCGGCACGATGTGCAGCCGGTCGATCAGGCGCAGCACGGGATCGGCCTCCACGTCGGCCGGCAGGCTGGCGGGGTGGAAGCCGGGGCCGAGCAGCCAACCCACCTGGGCATGCCAGAAGCCCCACCAGCGGCTACCGCTGAGCAAGGGACTGTGCACATCTGCGCTGGTGTCCACATGGCGGTGGTGGGCCTGGTGATGGGCCTTCCACCAGCTCGGCCCCATCTGTCCCGCGGAGGCCGTGATCAGGCAGCCCAGCCACCACACCAGCCTTGGGGCCTCGTAGCTGCGATGGGTCACCAGTCGGTGGTAGATGGCCGTGGTGCCCAGCATGCGCACCAGATAGAGCGCCAGAGCCCAGAGACCGGCCATCAGATCCAGGCCCTCGATCAGCAGCAGCCCGCAGCCCAGGTGCATCAGCAGGATGAACGGCGGGCCCAGACCGTGAAGTACCCGCCGGAGTGTGGGAACCGGCTGGGATGGTTGAGCCTGGACCGGTTCAGTCGAACCAGAAGGGCCGCGGGAGGGCTGGTGGGCCTGGCGTTGCCGGGGACGCGGGACAGCGCCGGGGGTGACCGTGAAACTCAGAAGGTTGTTGAGAATCCGTCACCCTAGGCGCTGCCGATTCGCTGTGTTGGCGCTGCTGGCTGTGCCTCAGCGCACGAACAGCATCTCCTGGTAGGTGGGCAGGGGCCAGAGGTTGTCGTCCACCAGGGCTTCGAGGCCATCCACCACCTCCCGCAGTTCGGCCATCAGCGGCACCAGGGTGTCCGCGCTGTAGTGCAGGTGCGCTTCAGTGCCATGGGGCGGCTGGGCAATGGCGCTTTCCAGTCGGCCGCTGATGTCCATCAGCGACTGGCAGAGCTCAGCCACCTGCTTGGAACTCTCCGGCGACACCTGGAGACCGAGCGCACTCTGCAGCTGCAGGGATTCGGCCAGTTCGCCGAGGTAGCGGATTGCCGCCGGATAGACCTGGGTGCGGGCGATCTGGACAGCCAGTTTCGCCTCCACATCGATCGCCAGGATGTACTGCTCGGCGTAGACCTCAAAGCGGCTCTGCAGTTCCACGGCCGAGAGCACCCCGGTGCGCTCGAACAACTCGCGGATGGCAGGCCGCTCCAGCACCGGCAGGGCATCGGCGGTGGTGCGCAGGTTTTCCAGGCCCCGCTCCGCCACGGCCATGTGGTGCCATTCCTCTGAATAGCCGTTACCGCCGAACACCACGGCGCCGTGGTTGGTGATCGTGGTCTTGAGAACGGCCAGGGCAGCTTCTTCAAGGCCAGCACCACTGCTGAGCTTGCTCTCGAGCTCACCGGCGATCCACTCGAGCGAGTCGGCCAGGATCGTGTTCAGGGTGACCAGCGGCCCCGCCACCGACTGGTTGGAGCCGACGGCCCGGAATTCGAAGCGGTTGCCGGTGAAGGCGAAGGGCGAGGTGCGATTGCGATCGCCGGCGTCCTTGTCGAATTCCGGCAGGGTGTCGACGCCGAAGTTCATCACGCCGCCGATCGCCGACCCGCTCAGCCGGCCCTCGCGGATCTGGTTGAACACATCCTCCAGCTGGCTGCCCAGATACACCGAGATGATTGCCGGGGGCGCTTCGTTGGCGCCGAGGCGGTGGTCGTTGCTGGCGGTGGCGATCACGGCCCGCAGCAGCGGCCCGAAGAGGTGAACCCCGCGGATCACAGCTCCGCAGAAGAGCAGGAACTGGAGGTTTTCGTGGGGCGTCTTGCCCGGATCGAGCAGGTTGCCCTGGGTGGCGTTGCCGATCGACCAGTTGACGTGTTTGCCCGAGCCATTGATGCCGGCAAAGGGTTTCTCGTGCAGCAGACAGGCCATGCCATGCTTCTTGGCAGTGGCGCGCAAGATGGTCATCGTCAGCTGCTGGTGGTCGGTGGCCACGTTCGCGGCTTCGAAGAAGGGCGCGATCTCGAACTGGGAGGGTGCCACCTCGTTGTGGCGAGTCTTGGCCGGGATGCCCAGCTTGTACATCTGCCGCTCCACCTCCTGCATGAACACCTGCACCCGCTCCGGGATGGCGCCGAAGTAGTGGTCGTCAAACTGCTGACCCTTGGCTGACGGCCGCCCGAACAGGGTGCGGCCGGCCAGCAGCAGATCGGGGCGCAGGGGCAGGTAGGCGTTGTCGATCAGGAAGTACTCCTGCTCGGCGCCGCAGCTGGAGTTGACCGGGGCGATGTTGGTTTCACCCAGCAGGCTGAGCAGCCTGTGCGCCTGCTTGTTCACCGCGGCGATCGAGCGCAGCAAGGGCGTTTTCTTGTCGAGGGCTTCGCCCGTCCAGGACACAAAAACCGTCGGGATGCAGAGGGTGACGCCATTGGGCGTCTCCATCAGATAGGCCGGACTGGTGATGTCCCAGGCGGTGTAGCCCCGGGCCTCGAAGGTGGAGCGGATGCCGCCGTTGGGGAAGGAGGAGCCGTCTGGCTCCCCCTGCACCAGCACTTTGCCGGTGAATTCGGTGAAGGCCGTGCCATCGCCCTGGGGGGAGATGAAGCCGTCGTGCTTCTCGGCCGTGGAGTTGGTGAGCGGGTAGAAGACGTGGGAGTAGTAGAGGGCGCCGCGGGCGGTGGCCCACTCCTTCATCGCCTGGGCCACCACGTTGGCCACTGACACGTCGAGCTTGCTGCCCTCCTTGATGGTGCGCTGCACCGACTTGAAAATTTCCTTCGGCAGCGCCGCCTTCATCTTGTCGAGCGTGAAGACATCGCTGGCCCACAGCTCATCGAGCGACTGGATCGGTGCGGTAGCGACGGGCTCGCGGTTGAGAATCTTCTCGATCGCATCGAGACGGGGCTGGGAGGGCATGGGGCTTCGGGAGTGCCGGTACTCCAAGCCAAGGCCGTCACCCTGCCCTGCTGTTGCTGCCGTTGTTACGGGATTGCCAGACAACGGGGCCGCCGCCGCCCTGTTGAATCTGGGTAGAGATGCTTAAGCCTGCTGCTTCGGTAGCTGATCAGGCAGCCAGCAAGGGCAGGGTTGATGCAGATCTGACCCAGCGCAATTGCGATGCCGGAGCTCCATGGCCCAATCCACCACGCTCAGTGAACTGGCCCAGGCCATCCGCCGCCACCTCTACTTCAGCCAGGCCAAGTCGGAGTCGCTGGCCACCCGCCATGACCACTACCGGGCCCTGGCCCTGGCGGTGCGAGACCGCCTGCTGCAGAACTGGGTGCAGACCGCCGAGGCCTACACCCAGGCCCAGGTGCGCACGGCGGTGTACCTCTCAGCCGAATACCTGCTCGGTCCCCACCTCGACAACAACCTGGTGAATCTGGGCATCCGCCAGGAGGCCGAGCTGGCCTGCCGGGAGCTCGGCCTTGAGCTGGAGGAGTTGCTGGCCCTCGAGCCGGAACCGGGCCTCGGCAATGGGGGTCTGGGGCGGCTGGCCGCCTGCTTCCAGGAGTCGATGGCCAGCCTTGAGCTGCCGGCGATCGGCTACGGCATCCGCTACGAGTTCGGCATCTTCCGCCAGCAGATCACACCTCAGGGCCAGCAGGAGAGCACGGATCCCTGGCTGGCCCAGGGCAATCCCTGGGAGGTGATCCGCCCGGAGTGGAGCTATCCGGTGGAGATCGGCGGCCACACCGTGATCGGCGTGGCCTACGACACACCGATCCTCGGCTATGGCGTGAACACCGCCAACACCCTGCGCCTGTGGTCGGCGGCGGCCCCGGATGCCTTCGACTTCGCCTCCTTCAATGCCGGCGACTACACCCGCGCCGTGTTGCGCAAGGTGCAGTCGGAAACCCTCTCCAAGGTGCTCTATCCCAACGATGAATTCGACCAGGGCAAACGGCTGCGGCTCAGCCAGCAGATCTTCTTCGTGAGCTGCTCCCTGCAGGACATGTTCAGGATCCTGCAGGGTCAGGGGCTGCCGGTGGATCAGTTCCACCGCAAGTTCGCGGTGCAGATGAATGACACCCATCCGGCGATCGCGGTGGCAGAGCTGATGCGGCTGTTGATCGATGTGTATGGCATCAACTGGGATACGGCCTGGGCCATCACCACGGCCAGCCTCAGCTACACCAACCACACCCTGCTGCCGGAGGCGCTGGAAACCTGGGGCGTGGAGCTGTTCGAGCAGCTGTTGCCGCGCCACCTGCAGATCATCTACGAGATCAACGCCCGCTTCCTGCGGATGGCCCGGATCCGCTTTGCCGGGCAGCCGGACAAGCTCACCCGCCTGTCGCTGATTGAGGAGGGGCCCCAGCGGCGGGTGCGCATGGCCCATCTGGCCGTGGTGGGCAGCCACTGCACCAATGGCGTGGCCGAGCTGCACAGCCGCCTGCTGCGGCAGCATCTGCTGGCCGATTTCGCTGAGCTCTGGCCGGAGCGGTTCACCAACGTGACCAACGGGGTCACCCCCCGCCGCTGGATGGCCGTGGCCAATCCAGCCCTGGCGGGCCTGCTCGACGAGGTGCTGGGGGGCCGCTGGCGCAAGGATCTGGCGGCCTTGCAGGAGCTGGCGCCGCTGGCGGGGGATCCGGCTTTCCTGGAGCGCTGGCAGCAGGTGAAGGGCCAGGGCAAGCGGCGGCTGATCGACCACGTGCAGCAGCAATTCGGGCTGCTGCTGGATCACACCTCCCTGTTCGATGTGCAGGTGAAGCGCATCCATGAATACAAGCGCCAGCACCTGGCGGCCCTGTTGATCGTGGAGCGCTACCTGCGCCTGCGAAACGGCGAGGATCTGCCGCCACGCACCTTCCTCTTCGGTGGCAAGGCGGCACCCGGCTATGCGATGGCCAAGCTGATCATCCGCCTGCTGGTGGGCATCGCCGAGATCGTGAATCTGGATCCGGCGATGCAGGGGCGGCTGCGGGTGGTGTTCCTGCCCAACTTCAGTGTGAGCCTCGGCCAGCTGGTGTATCCGGCGGTGGATCTCTCCGAGCAGATCTCCACCGCCGGCAAGGAGGCCTCCGGCACCGGCAACATGAAGATGGCGCTCAATGGCGCCGTCACGATCGGCACGCTCGACGGCGCCAACGTGGAGATCCGCGAGCGGGTGGGCGAGGAGAACTTCTTCCTGTTCGGCCATACCACCGAACAGGTGGCGGAGCTCGACCGGCTCGGCTACCACCCGATGTCCTGGATCGAGCAAGACCCGATGGCCCGCGATGTGCTCTCCCTGATCGGCTCCGGCCACTTCAGCGATGGCGACCGCGATCTCTACCACCCACTGCTGGCCAGCCTCACCAGCCACGACCCCTTCAAGGTGATGGCCGACCTGGCCGACTACCGCAGGGCCCAGGATGCCGTGGATCAGGCCTGGCTCGATCCCAGCCGCTGGGCAGCGATGTCGCTGGCCAACACGCTGGGCTGCGGCTTCTTCTCCAGCGACCGCTCCATCCAGGAGTATGCCGAGCGGATCTGGAAGGTGGAGCCGCTGCCCGTGCCCAGCCAGCCCCTGCTGGCCGACTGACTTGGCAGTGTTCCCCCTGGCATCTAAAGATCAAGCCGCTACAACCGGTGCGATTGTCTGTTCCATCACTTCGTGGCGGCCAGGTTGCCAGGGCTCTTACAGGCTGGGTTGCTGGCGACCGCAACCGCTTTGCAGTCGATAGTGACGGTGATGGCCACCCCTCTCCCCGAGGAGTGGCATGGACTGCTTGCCACCGCGAAGCCACAGTCGGTGGAACTTCCAGGGTCAGGGTCAGGATCCCGGCCTGAGCGGCCGGAGCAGGTACCTGGCCAGGTCGCGGTGGGCGACCTCGCCCCACAGGGTCCGTTCGCTCCACTGGCTGAGGGCAGCAGAGAGGTGTGGCTCCATCCCCTGCCGCTTGAGGCCAGAGAACAGTCGCCCTGGGGCTGGCGATGGTCTGAGGCCAGGGGAACCTGGCGCATGCACACCGGTGTGGACCTGATCGTGACCTCCGGGACGCCTGTTCTTGCTGCCCGTTCAGGCCATGTCGTGCTGGCGGAGTGGGTGAGCGGCTATGGCCTCACCGTTCTGCTCGACCATGGCGATGGTTGGCAGACTCTCTATGCCCACTTGGAAGGCATGGAGGTCAGGGCCGGCAGGCCCATTGCCCGCGGGGAGAGACTTGGACGGGTGGGCGACACCGGCAGTGCGAGCACCCCCCATCTCCACCTTGAGTTGCGGCGGCGGGGTGAGGGAGGTGTTATGGCTGTGAATCCCGCCGCGTTGTTGGAGGCTCCCCGGTTGACCCGGCCGGTTCTGGCTGCCGGGCCAGGCATCTGACAGTCGTGCTGTTTCTTGAAACAAACTGCTCCGCTCAGAGCTCCTCTTCCACCTCCGGCTTGATCGTGCAGTCGCTCATCGGATAGCTCACGCAGAGCAGGGCGAATCCCTCGGCGATCTGGTCGTCGTCCAGGAAGCTCTGGTCGGACTGATCCACGCTGCCGGAGACGATGCGGCCGGCGCAGGTGCTGCAGGCGCCGGCCCGGCAGGAATAGGGCAGGTCGATGCTCTGTTCCTCGGCGGCGTCGAGAATGTAGGTGTCATCGGCGCAGCTGAAGCTGCGGCCGTCCTCGAGGGTGATGGTGAAGGTGGCCATCGGCGGGCTCCTGGCACGGAACGGTTCATCGACCATTGCACCCGGAGCTGGCTAGGACTCCTGTGCTGCTCGACACCTCTGTGGGCGAATCCCCACCAACACTGCTGCCCCCCCTCTGGGACGATCGCCGCCAGGCCGGCCTGGCCCTGGCGGGGCTGCTCGCCGATCTGCCGCCAGACACCCTGCTGCTGGCCCTGCCCCGGGGAGGGGTGGCGGTGGCCGCGGCGATGGCCGAGCAGCTGGCGCTGCCCCTGGCCACCTGGTGCGTGCGCAAGGTGGCTGATCCCGCCAATCCCGAACTGGCCATCGGCGCGGTGGCTCCGGGGGCTGTCACGGTGTGGCGCAACGGGGCTGCGGCCAGCCGCCATGAAGCGGCGGCGCGCCGGGGGGGCTGGCTGCAGGCCCAGCGTCAGGAACTGGCGCGGCGAGGTGAGCTGTTCGGCGATCCCGACCCCGCCAGCCTGCGGGGCCTGCCCCTGGTGGTGGTGGATGACGGTGTGGCCACCGGCATGACCCTGCAGGCTGCCCTGCTGTCGCTGCGGAACTGCCTGCCGGCTTCCCTTCAGCTGGCGGTGCCGGTGGCCGATCGGCAGGTGCTGGCGCGGCTTGCAGCTCTGGTGGACCGGACCACGGTGCTGGCGGCGGTGTTCGATCTCCAGGCCGTGGGCCTCTGGTACCGCCACTTTGAGCAGCTCACGGACGCCCAGGTGCTGGAGCTGCTGGCGGCTGCACGCCGCCTATAATTCAGGCTTGCGGGGGGCATGGGCTGCCAGCAGCTCAGGGCCCTCGGCGCATACTCAGGCCTAAGCAGGGCCGCCGAAAGGGCGTAGATCCCTTCCTGCAGCCGCACCATGGGCTGGCTGTCGGGTTGCTGATCCGCGCCCATGCTGTCGATCGTGCGGATCAGCACCTGCAGGCCGAACAGCACCTGATGGATCGCCGGATGCTCCAGGTCGATGGCCTGGGGTTGGCTGAGCAGGTGGAGTGCCTCGTCCAGGTGGAGCGTGTCGCCGCTGGCCTCGCAGAGGTAGCGGGCCAGCAACTGGGGCGAGAGGTTGTAGATCAGTCCACTGGCCAGACTGGTCTCCTGCTGGTAGTCCATACCCGGCAGAAACATGCCGCTCGATCCGGCACAGGCCAGGTAGTCGTGGCCATCGAGCGCGTAGCGGGCATGGCCCTGGGTGAGCAGAACCACGGCACAATCGCTGCTCTCGTCCACCCACAGGCGGGTGGGAGTGGCGGTGGCTGCTGCCAGGCCCATGTCGCCGGCGATGCGATAGCTGGAGCGGTGGCGGAACGTCTGAGCGGGACCTACAGGGGCGATGTCCCGGACGGGCACGGCCAGGGAGATGTGCTCCGCCAGCTGGTCGATGTCGTCGGTGACGACGGCGTCGTAATTGCCAAGAACCAGGGGCTTCTGCAGCGCCCGAACCCTGGGGTCGTTGCTATTCGGCATCCGGGCCAGTTCGGTGGCATCACCCTAATGAACTTGTTGATGGGATTTGAAACGCTTCCGATGGGGTGAGAAGTCCTCAGCCCTGCAGGGAAGGCAGATGGCTGCGCATCCAATCGCCCAGCACGCTGGTGGCCTGGGCGCGGAAGGGTTCCACGGCATCCGCGCTCAGCAGCGGATAACTCTTGTCCGAGCTGGCCTCCCCGCGCAGTGGTTTCCAGTTGGTGCGCTCCTTCTGTTTGAGCTCCTCCAGAGGGGCGACGTCGTCGAAGCTGAGGCCAGCGGCTGCACCCTCCTTCGCCGCCTGGGCCACCAGCTCCTCCCGCAGCGCCACCAGCTCCCGGGCTTTGAGGGTGTCGGGCAGCCCCAGCACCGGTTGCAGCTCGTCGAGCAGGGCCAGTTCCGCGGCCAGCAGCACCGGCCAGGCCCCCTGTTCACCCGGATTGAGCTGCTGGGCGGCCTCATGGGCCAGCATGGCCTCGCGGTAGAACGCCAGCCAGCGGTAGTGGGATTTCTCCTGCAGCGGCTTCTTGAGGGCGGCCTTGCCGGTGACGCGCTTGGGCAGGGCCGCCTCGGCCTTGCGCAGGAAGGCGCGATCCTCCGGTTCGAGGTTGATCGCTCCCCAGCGGTGGCGGTAGTCCCAGAGGTCCGCGTAGCGGCGCACATCCTCCGCAGACCAGCCCATGGCCTGCAGTTCATCGGCTCTGCTGATCTCGTCCTTGGCCAACGTCGATCCGGTCGCGATGCAGGCAGCGTAAAGGTCAGCCCCGGGCCTGGCTCAGCGCACCACCAGCACCGGACAGCTGCTCTGGGTGAGCACCCGCTGGGTTTCGCTGCCGATCAGCAGTCCCTCCAGGCCGCGGCGGCCATGGGAGGCCATCACGATCAGGTCGCAGCCGTGGGTCCTGGCCTCCTCGAGGATGGCCTGGTGGGGCTGGGGATTGACCAGCAGGGATTGCTCGGCCTCCACCCCCGCCGCCGCCGCCCGGGCCATCGCCTCGCCCAGGATCGTCTCAGCGCGCTGCTGGGTGGCGGCCATCAGCGCATCCACCGTGCTCGGCTCCACCAGTTCCCCCACCCCCACCAGGCTGATCGGGAAGCTCACCTGCACGTGCAGCACCCGCAGCCGGGCACCGAGGGCGGCGGCCAGGCTCACGGCCTGCTCCACGGCCCGCTCGGAGATCTCGGAGCCATCGGTCGGAACGAGGATGTGGCGGTAGGTCATGCCGGCTGAAGCGCTCCCCTAGAGGATGGCGCCGGTTCAGGCCCGTTGCGCAGAGCTGCAATCCCTTTGTTGTGACTGGACTGCAGGTGCTGTGGTGTCAGCCGCCTTCCCGGTGGGGCTCAGTGCAGGGGGTCACTGATCACCAGGGTGGTGCAGCTGAGGCGCTGCAGCAGCCTGGTGGTGAGGTCGCTGGCGGGAATCGGCAGACCCGCCACCAGCCGGCGCTGGGACCGCAGGATCACCAGGTCGTGATCCACCCCCCGGCGCAGGATCGTCGTTTCCACCCCGTGGTTCGGATGCAGCTCCACGCGCGCCTCCACGCGCCTGCTGTTGCCGGCCCCAGTGGCATTGCCCGCCCCTGCCGGGGCGGAACTCCAGCGCTCCAGGTCACGGCGCAGGTCGGCGAGGGCCGGGGCGCTCAGCCGGGGGTCGTGCAGGTGCAGCAGCGTGACGCTGGCGCTGAGGGCGGCGGCCAGGCGCTCGGCCAGCTGAAACTGCTCCAGGGCGCCAGCCGTGAGGTCCTTCACCGGCACCAGCAGCCGCTGCCACTGGCTGGGTTCGCTCACCAGCCGGGCCACCACCACCGGGCAGGGCACCTGCCGGCAGGTGGCCTCCACCAGATCCCCGAACAGCCAGCGTCCCAGGCGGCTGGGGGTGGCCAGGCCCATCAGCACCAGGTCGCTGCCCTGCTCCATCGCCACCCGGGCGATGCCCGCCGCCACGTCGGTATCCACCCGCAGCAGGGTCTGGCAGGGAATGGCCTGCTCGGCGCTGATCCGCCGGGCCTGCTCCAGCAGCTGCCGCCCCTGGCCCAGCTGGGCCGTGATGGCCGCGGCACCGGCCTCGGGCTGGTTGGGGGAGACCACGGCCAGGGGCAGCACCCGGCCGGGGTGGTCGGCATCGCCGCCGATCAGCAGCCGGGCCAGGTTCAGCAGCGGCCGCTCGTTCTCCGGATTGGCCACGGGCAGCAGCACGGTGAGCGAGCGCCGCACCAGGGCCAGGCTGGCGCTGCCCACCGGCTGGCCCCCGCTGGTTCCTGCCCGCCCCAGACGGGGCATGGCCAGGGCTGTGAGTGAGGGGCCGAGGGTGGCTGTGATCACCATCATCGCCAGCACGCTGTTGAGCACCTGCTCGTCGAGCAGACCGGCCCGGAAGCCCACAAACGTGGCCGCCAGGGTGGCCGCCACCTGGGGCAGCGACAGGGACCAGAGGGTGAGGATCTGGGCACCGTTGTAGTGGTACAGCCTGCCGGCCCACCAGGAGGCCAGTCCCTTGCTGCCGATCAAGGTGGCGATCAGGGCCACGGCGAACAGTGAACCCTGCAGCGTGGCCAGGAAGGCCGGCAGGTTGAGCAGCAGGCCGAGATCGATGAAGAAGATCGGGATGAACAGGCTGGCGCCCACGAAGATCACCTGCTCCTTCACCCGGCCCTCGGGCAGCACGCCATTGACGGCCAGCCCGGCCAGAAAGGCCCCCACAATCTTCTCCACCCCGGCCAGTTCGGCGGCCAGGGCGGCCAGGAACACGGCCAGCAGCACGAGCACGAACAGCTGGCTGTCGTTATTCACCTTGCGGCGCACCAGCGGCCGGCCCAGCCGCTGGATCAGCACCAGCACGAGGGCCGCATAGGCCGCCACCCTCAGCACCAGGCCCAGAGCCCCGAGGGGCCCCATGGCGCCACGGGCCAGTCCCACCGTGAGGGCCAGCACCACCAGGGCAGCGATATCGGTGAAGATCGTGCCGCCGATGGCCACCACCACTGACTCCTCCCGCACCGCGCCATAGCTGCGCACGATCGGATAACCCAGCGGGGTATGGGAGGAGAGGATTGAGCCCAGCAGCACGCTGCTCAACAGGGAGTAGCCCGACCCCAGCCCCAGCAGCAGCCCGCCGGCCATCGGCAGGCTGAAGGTGAGCAGGCCGAAGCGGAAGGAGCGCTGGCGGATGCGGGCGAATTCCACTAGGTCGATCTCCAGCCCGGCGATGAACAGCAGATAGATCACGCCCACATCGGAGAGCAGGCGGATGGTCTCGCTGTCGCTCTGCAGCCAGCCCAGGCCATGGGGGCCGATCAGCACCCCCGCCAGCAGCAGGCCCACCAGGTCGGGCAGCCGCAGCCGGCGCACCAGCGGCGGCACCAGCACACTCAACCCGAGCACCAGGGCGAAAGTCGCCATCGGGTTGTTGGCCAGGAAGGCAGTCAAGGGCAGCCGCGTTCAGTGGAGGCTCAGCATGGCGAGCTTCCTGCCCTCGCGCCGCCAGGCCGACACCCGTTCAGGGCTGCTCCGAAACGGTCAGAGCCCCCCCTGCCAGCCGGCCAGGTGGGAGGCCGCCTCGGAGCGGGCCAGGGCCCGGGCCGCCGGCAGGGCCGGGGTGAGCTGCAGGGAGCTGAAGGGGGGCAGGGAGCGGCTGCGCAGCCAGGCTCCCCAGCGGAATTCGTGGAAGGGAATCAGTGGGGCGGCCTTGATCACGCCCTCCCGTTTCAGCTTCCACACCAGGCTGCGGTAGGGGTCGTCCTCCAGGCCCAGCAGGGTGCTGGGCAGGGCGGCGGGGGCCATGGGGCCGAGGCCGCGGCCGTTGTAGAGGTAAAGCCATCCCCGCTGACCCAGTTCGGCCAGCACCGTATTCGGGTCCGCTGTGTCCAGCTCGAGTGCCACGTAGCCGAAGGCGGTGGCCTCGGGCATCAGTTCCAGCAGGGCGCGCAGGCGGTGGTGACGGTCCACCATCCACACGTGGCCATCGCCGCTGCGCACCAGCGGCACGGGTTTGCTGCCCAGGTAGTCGCGCCGCTCACGGTTGTTCTCCGCCCGGAAGTCGCTCTGGCGGCTGCGCACCTCGGCCAGACCCACGCACATCTGGGTGGGCCGCAGGCTGGCGATCGGCACCTCCAGCAACGCCTCGGCCCGGGGTGGGGGCGGCAGTTCCTGTAACGGGGGGAGGCGCAGACCCATCCCCCCATCCTCGCCCGAAGCGGGATGGATCGCAGCAGATAGGGTCAGGTGGTCAGCCGTTGCCCATGCACACCTCAGCACCTCCCGCTCCGCTGCTCGGGGAGCATGGGCCGATCGGCGTGTTGGTGTGCGGCCACGGCAGCCGCAACCGCCTGGCGGTTGAGGAGTTCGCCCAGCTGGCGGCGGCCCTGCGCGAGCGCCTCGCTCCCCTGCCGGTGGAGCACGGCTACCTGGAGTTCGCCAGGCCGATCCTGCGGGACGGGCTGGAGGCCCTGCGCCAGCGCGGGGTGCGGCACATCCTGGCGATTCCGGCGATGTTGTTCGCCGCCGGCCACGCCAAGAACGACATCCCCTCCGTGCTCAACACCTACGCGGCCGAGACCGGCCTGCGGGTGGATTACGGCCGGGAGCTGGGGGTGGATCTGAAGATGATCCAAGCGGCTGGAGCCCGCATTCGCCACACCCTCGAGCAGGCCGACCAGGAGGCTGCCGTCCCCCTGCACGACACCCTGCTGGTGGTGGTGGGCCGGGGTTCGTCCGATCCCGACGCCAACTCCAACGTGGCCAAGGTCACCCGCATGCTGGTGGAGGGCATGGGCTTCGGCTGGGGGGAGACCGTGTACTCCGGCGTCACCTTTCCCCTGGTGGAACCGGGCCTGCGCCATGCGGTGCGCCTGGGCTTCCGCCGCATCCTGGTGTTTCCTTACTTTCTGTTCTCAGGGGTGCTGGTGAGCCGCATCCGCCAGCACACCGAGCTGGTGGCGGCCGACCATCCCGATGTGCAGTTCCTGCCGGTGCCCTACCTGGGCGACCACCCCCAGGTGCTGGACACTTTCGCCGAGCGGGTGGCCGAGGTGGTGCGCGGGGACACCCAGATGAACTGTTCCCTGTGCAAATACCGCGCCCAGGTGCTGGGTTTTGAAACCGAGGTGGGCGCCCCCCAGCACAGCCACCACCACCATGTGGAGGGGCTCACCGAGTGTTGCACCCTCTGCGAGCGCGAATGCACCGGGGCCTGCCAGCCCGACGGGGTGCCGCTCCCCCTGGGGCACGACCACAGCCATAGCCATTCCCATAGCCACAGCCATGACCAGGGCCGGAGTCATGACAGTGGCCACTCCCACGGCCACCATCCGCCCTACCCCCAGGCCGACCATCCCCTGGGGCCCCGCAGCCTGCGGCGCCCCTCCGGCGAGTGAGAAGGGGCCAGCTACCCATGCTCAGCTGTCTCGCCGGGCTCCTGCTCCAGCGGATCTGGGGCTGATCAGCACAACTAATCATTGACGCTTCTCCCCAGGGCCTGGAATTTTTCCCCATGGCCTGCCGGGGTTTTCCCCAGCCGTTGATCCACCTCGGCAGACGGGGTGGCCAGGCTGGGGAAAGTTCTCGTCTGCGGATCGACGGCCGTTCGCCCCCTTGACGTCACCTGCCTGCGGGCCCTGCCGGATCGGTGCACAGCCCATTCCAGCCCGACCGCCAGTGCTGGCGCCCTGTCTCAGCCAGACGTGGGTTGATTTCGACCTGATGGCCCCCTTTGACGCCAGCGGCCTGCCTGTGGCGTACTGGGCCTTCAGCAGCCTGTTCGCTCTCCCATGTCCGCCGATCCCGCCGGTTCTGCCATCAGCCTGGAAACCGAGGTGCCGGAGGTGCTGTTCGAGGGCATGCGCCAGTTCATTCAAGCCAATCCCCACTGGGATCAGTACCGGCTGATCACCGCGGCCCTGGCCAGTTTCCTGTTCCAGCACGGCTGCAAGGACGCCTGCGTGAACCAGCACTATCTCAACGGGCTGTTTCTGCGCTGATGAGCGAAAAAAAAGGCGGGGGATCCATCCCCCGCCTGTGTTCTCCCTTGCCCGACCCGTTACAGGTCGCCCCGTGATTGTGCAGATCTCCCCCCGGGCGGTTTGTGGCCAATGACACCAGAACCGCACCTTCATCCGGGTGTGCACACCGAACGCTGCTCCAACCGAGCGCCATCGCCCTGTTTCAGCCGTTCGGCCGCCGCTGCACAGGCCCGCCAGCTGATCGCCATCTCGGTGAGCGTGGGGCTCTGCCAGCCGGCTGAGCTCCAGCATGCACCATCCACCACCAGCAGGTTGGGGGCACGCCAGCACTGGTTCCAGGCATTGACCACCCCATGGCTCTCCGTGGCGGCCATGGCCGCCCCGCCCAGCTCGTGGATGTAGTAGCCGGGAGGCGCGGCATCGGCTCGCACGGCCCAGCCCTGGCGCACCCAGGGCTCCAGCAGGGGCAGCACGAACAGGTCCTCCAGGGGGCGGATCGTGCCGCCCGCCGCCGCCACCACCGCCTGCATGCGTGCCTGCATGTGGGCCACCATCGCCCGCTCGTTCTCCCCCCAGGCCATGGCGATATGGGGGGTGGGCAGACCCCAGGCATCCAGCAGGCCGTGGTTGAGCGTCACCCGGTTGTGCGGGTCGGCCAGCACCTCGCCATGGCCGATCAGGAAGCCGCTGGCCTGATCCGGATGGCGCCGCAGCGGCCGGGGAGGATCGAAGCGCTGCAGCGCCGCCCAGATGCCGTAACCGCGCCTGAAGCCCTCGGCCGTGGGGTCGCTGAGGTTGACTGTGTTGGGGATGAAGCAGCTGCCGGCCCCGGAGAGTTCCGCAGGCTCCGGCGCGGCTGACGGCCCGGGCAGGGAGAAGAAACGGCAGCAGGAGATGTGGTCCATCAGCCCCTGGCCCAGGCAGCCGGAGGGGTCGATCAGGCCCCCGCTGCGCTCCTGTTCGCTCGAGTGCAGCAGCAGCCGCAGGCTCTCGATCGTGGAGGCACAGAGCACCACCAGCGGCGCCTCCACCAGTTCCCGGGCGCCACTGCGTCCATCCACCAGCACCACGCCCCGGACCTGGCTCTGGTCGGCATCCATCAGCACATGGCTCACGATCGCCAGGCTGCGCAGGTGGGTGCGGCCGGTGGCCAGGGCCCGGGCCAGGCTGCTGCCGGGGCTGCTGCTCACCGGCCAGCCCGGGCCTCGTTTCAGGCCGAACCCCCGGGAATGGATGAAGGGAAGCCCCAGTTGCTCATGCACCACCTGCCCCAGGTGGGCCTCGGCAGGGGTGAAGGGCAGGGGGGGGGCGAAGCAGCCATCGGGCAGCTGGGGCAGGCCATCCCGCTGGCCCCGCACCCCCAGCCAGGCTTCCAGTTGGTCGTAGTAAGGGGCAAGGTCGGCGCTGCCGATCGGCCAGCCCGGGCCGGAGCCCTCCCGCTGGGCGGCCCTGAACTCGTAGTCGCTGAGGCGCAGGGTGATGCCGCCCCAGGTGAGGCTCTTGCCCCCCACCTGGCGGCCGCGGGTCCAGAGGAAGGGCTGGTCAGCCGGGGTGGAATAGGGATTGCGCCGCTCGTCGGTGAACAGCTCGGGGTTCTGCTTCCAGTAGCCGGGATGGTGGCGTTGCAGGGCCTGCTTGCCGCTGCTCAGGTTCACCAGCCGGCGCAGGCTGTTGGCCGGTTCGCGGCCGAAGGCCCGCTCGGCCTGCAGCTCCGCACCCGCCTCCAGCACCAGCACCCGCAGCCCGGCCTCGGCCAGCACCATGGCCGCCACGCCGCCGGTGGCGCCGGAGCCCACCACGATCGCGTCGAAGGCTGGCTGCATGGCAGCGGTGCAAACGCCGAACGCTAGGCCTCGCGTGGCGGCCGCAGCGGCAACCACAGGCTCACTGCCGCCCCGCCCAGTTCGGCAGACCGCCCGGCCTGCAGCCAGCCGCCGTGCTGCTCCAGGGTGGTGCGCACCACGAACAGCCCCAGGCCGCTGCCACTGGCCTTGGTGGTGTGCAGAGGGTGGCGGCCCAGATCCCGGCCGGGATCCCTTCCCCCCTCGCTCCCATCCTGGCCAGGGAGCCCGGGACCGCTGTCCGCCACTTGCACGCCGGCCAGGCCGTGGGGATGGTCGGCGCTGGCTGGCAGCCGTTGCAGCTGCAGTCGCAGCCGGCGCTGTTCCGGTGCCATCGAGGCGGCCGCCTCCGCCCCGTTGCGCAGCAGGTTGGCGATGGCGATCTGCAGTTGCAGCGGATCCCCGATCACGGGCAGGGGGGACTCGGCCAGGGGCAGTCCATTCAGCCCCTCGGCCTGGAACACCACGCCGAGGGATCGGCGCTGGTGGAGGGTGAAGGCGATCGCATTGCTGGCCGCGTCTGCCAGATCGAGGGGCTCCTGGTTGCTCTGCACATTGCTGAGCAGCATGCGCATGCTCTCCACGGTGCTGGCCACCCGGCCCGACTCCCTGTCGAGCTGGCTGAGCAGGGGCCGCAGCCCGGCAGAGGTGTCGCTGCGGTTGGCCTGCTGGCAGAGCAGCCGGATGGTGCTCAGGGGCTGCTTGATTTCATGTCCCACGGCGGCGGCGGCCAGGCTGGCGCGCAGGGCCTGGCGCAATTCCTTCTCCCGCAGTTGGATCGCAGCCACCATGGCCGTGAACCGCTCCTGAATCAGGCTGATCTCCAGGAACCGGTCGGCCGCAAGGGCCAGCTTCCGCTCCTGGGGGATGGTGCTGCCAGCGCCGGCTGGCTCACCGCTCTCCACCTGGCGCAGTTGTTCCGCAAAGGTGCGCACTGGATTGAACAGATTCGCGTGCAGCCGCCGGGTCTTGAGCATGAAGATGGTCATCAGCAGGAGGGAGACGGCCAGCATGGAGATGGCCAGCACCTGGCGTTGATGCTCCATCGGTTGAGCCGGTACCAGGGTCACAAAGGTGCTGCCGAGCCCGTCGCTGCCGCCTGCGACGGGCAGCCAACGCACGGAGCCCACCTGAATCGGCCTGACGAATCCGTTGGATCGGGCCGCGTTCAGATCAATGCTGGCGATCGGCAAGTCGGGATGGCTGGAGAGCATCACCAGGCCATCGGGGCTCACCAGCAGCAGGGGGGAACCGCTGATCGCCGCGAAGCGGCGCATAAATTTTTGAATGAAGTCCAGGTTCAGGCGTCCCAGCAGAACAGAGGTCTGATCCCTATCCCCCAGCGCCAGATAGATGCTGGCGATTTCGTCCTCGGGTGCACGAATGACAGCTGAAGGTTCCGGGTTGCCGAGCGTTGGCTTCTCGCCAGACCTGAGCTGCTGGCGCACGTAGGGGGCTATCGGGCTTGCGGAAAAGGAAAAGCCCTGAAACACCCGGCTGCCAGGCTTGGATTTAATCACCTCAAGAACCTTCGTCTCGAGATCCAGGCGGTAAAGATCAGAAAAGTTGAGGAGAAATAGATTGGCTGCCTGGCTTCGCGCCTCTGCAGGGAGGCTGCGAATTGCCTGGAACCGTTGAAGGGCTCCACTGATATGCTCCTGCAGGTGAAACTGCACACGGTCGGCGTCGGCGCGGTGCAGGTTGAGATAGCGGCGATTCAGTTCCTGTCCGGCAAGCCAGCCCACAGTGCTGAACACGCCCAGGGCCACCGCCAGCGCCATCAGTTCCTGGTTGAGGCAATAACGCCAGAAGCTGATCGGCCGTCTCACCATCAGGGCCTCAGGAAGTGATAGGTGCCTTCCACATCACCGCTGGGGGTGAATCGGATCGCTCCGAGGCTGGTCTGGTGCGGTTGGTTTTGCAGCAGGTGGCGCTTCACCGCCGCAGGGGTGCGCAGTCCCAGACGAAAGGCCTGGTCAAGTAGCTCCATGGCCTGGCGAGTGCCGAGTCCCATGGCGTAAGGCTGGTAGCCGAAGCGTTGCTGATGGGCCTTGAGAAAGCGGTCCACCGCCACGTTGCTGCTGCGCTCGGGATAGGGACTGGCAATCAGGATCTGACGCCTGGCCTCCCCCGCATTTTCCAGGATGGCCCGCGAATGGCCCCAGGGTGTGAGGAGGATCGGCGCAGTGGGATTGGCCAGGTGAAATTGCTGGGCCAGGTTGCCCATGGTGGGCAGAAAATCGCCGCATAGAATATAGAGAACATCATAGGAGCCATTCACCACCTCCTGCTCCCTGCGGGGGTCGAAGCGATCAGCTCGAAACTCTCTCACCGTGGTTTGCCAGGATCGCCCAGTCCGTAGGGCCTTCAGGAATTCCTCCAGGGCCGGTTCCGTGTAGCGATGGTTGCGGGTGTCGCGCATCACCAGCAGGCGACTGCCGTCGAGCTGGTTGATGCGGGCGGCGATGGCCCGTTGCTCGCGGGCCAGATCGGGAACGATGCGCAAGAGGTAGTCGTCCCGACCGCTCAGCTTCGTGCTGGTGGCCGACACGTTGATCGCCAGCACCTGGCCGTCGTCGTAGAGATCCAGGGTTGGCACCAGATGGCTGGACGTCTGGGTGTTGATGATGAAGCGAATCCCCTGATCGCGCACGGCTTGCAGATCGTTGCGCCCCTGGCGCGGATCGGCATGGTTGAACATCGTTGCCAGCTGGATCGGGCTGTCCTGGGTCTGCTCCAGGAAGTGCTGGGCGGTGTTGAGGTCGGTGGGATCGACCGCCGCGCCGTAGACCAGCGGTCGGTCGACGCCGACGGCCACCTTCACCGGTTGCAGGCGCTGGCGGATTCCCACTGCCAGGCCAACGGCGGCCAGAACGGCCAGGCCCAGGCCCAGGACGCCGAGGAAGCGCCGGGGCGACTCCGTCATGCCGCTGCCTTGCTGGCCAGCAGCTCGTCAATCGCCGCAGGCAGGGCTTCGTAGGCGTGGATCTTGTCGATCACCCCCCGCAGCAGGGGCCGCAACTCCGGAGGACAGACAAAACAGCCCGCCTCGGCGGAGAGCACCACCACTTGGGTGTCGCTGCGCTCAGCGGCCACCGCCAGGGCCACATCCAGCCCGTTGCCGTCGGGCAGATTCAGGTCCAGCACCAGCAGGTCCGGGGGCCGTTGCCGGCAGAGGGCGATGGCTTCGGTGGCCGTGCCCACACTGGTCACTACGCACGTGGCTGGGTGGCTCTTCAGCACTTCGGTGAGGAGCTCCCGCAACAGGGGCTCATCCTCAACCAGCACACAGGTCAGCACGTCTGATCAGCGCGAAGGGGCAGGAGGTCGAACAGGGAATCCTCCCATTATGGCCTCATTGTGAGATCTGATTGCTGGATATGAATGACTGTTGGAACTGTTTGTTGTCATCTGAAGGGGCAAATCTCAATGCCGTTCCTTTTGCTCTGATTCCTTCTGATTCACGGGCTCTGAATGAGGCACAGCTGAATGAGGTTGACACGGCGGGACAACTCCGAATTCAACCCCTCCCGCCACTGCTTGTCCAGCTGAGTCGCTCGATCACGAAAAGGAGTGAAGCCGGCCCTGAGCGGAGCGGAACGCCCTGCAAACAAAAACCCCGGCAGCTGGACTGCCGGGGTTTTGGGAGTTGGTGGCGGGGGCGAGATTTGAACTCGCGACCTTCGGGTTATGAGCCCGACGAGCTACCAGGCTGCTCTACCCCGCGGCGACTTCTGAAGTGTACCAGTCAGGTGTCCCCCGCTACCAAGGGGCGCTGGGGCGCTCAGTCGAAGCGCAGTTCGCCGCGCACATCCAGCTGCAGGTGCGGGGCCGGCTGGAGAAACTGTTGCCGCAGCTCCTCCAGGGTCATGGGCGTCAGCCAGTCGAGCTGCTCCAGCAGATGCAGGGCCACGGCGTGCTTGGCCCTGGAGGCGCCGTCCTCCACCTTGATCGCCACCCCCAGGCCCTCGCCGACGCGGCTGAGGCACTGGATGCCTTCGGCGCCGCCCTTGCTGAGCACCTGGCCATGGCCCAGGCGCATCAGCTGGGTGTCGAATCGTCCCTCACCCGCCACCAGCTCCGGGTGGCTGAGCATCGCCCGGCTGAGGCGCTCCAGATCCGGCTTCTCGCCTGCTCCCAGATGGGCGAAGAGCAGGGCCATCTGCGCCAGCTGCAGTTGCACGGTGGGGGCGCCGCAGTCGTCGCGGGCGGTGACCAGTTCGGCGGCCGGCAGGCCGAGCAACTCGCCGGTGCGCTTGAGCACCTCCCGCTGCAGGGGGTGATCGTTCTGCAGGTAGCTCTCGGTGGCCCAGCCCATGCGCCGGCAGGTGGCCAGAAACGCGGCGTGCTTGCCGGAGCAGTTGTGCTCCAGCGGGCTGCTGCAGCCGGTCGGCACCGGGCACTGCAGTTGATCGGCCTCCAGCTCGGCGCCCCAGAGCAGCCGGAAGGCCTCGCGGGCATGCATGGTCGTGCCGGCATGGGAGGCGCAGGCGATGGCCAGACCCCGGTCGCCGCTGCCGCCCTGGTCGGCGCTGCCACTGGCCACGAACACGGTGGCCTGGAAGGGTTTGTGGGCCGAGCGGATGAAGCTCAGCTGCTGGGGATCGCCGGCGCGCATCAGCACCCGGCCGCGGGCGTCGCACACCACGGCGTGCACCCGGTGCCGGGATTCGGCGATGCCGTTGCGCAGCAGCCGCACCTCCAGCGGCGGGATGCCGGTGCGGGCCGGGGCGCCGAAACTCGCAGGCAGGCTCATGAAGGCAACGCGCTGGGGGAGGGCGGAGACGCTTCAGAAAGCCTGACAGAGGCCGGTGCCAGCCAGCATCAGCACGGCACTGATCGCCAGGGCCCGCTCCAGACGGGTGAGCACTGGTCGCACCTGGTGCTGGGCCACCAGCAGATCCTGCTGGCGCCAGCTGACGGGCTTCTCCCACACCTGGCCGTCGTACCAGCCGGACTCCTCATATTCCACCCGTTCACTCACCAGCCTGCGGTGAATCGTGCGCCAGCCCAGCCATTGCCGCAGCAGCAGCAGCAGCGGCAGCAGGATGGCTGCCACAGCACCCGCCAGCACCAGTTCCAGGGGCCGGTGGCGCAGCACCCAGCTGCCGCTGGCCACCAGCAGGCTGGGGGGCAAAGCCAGCAGCCAGCTGCCCAGCAAGGCCCTGGTCAGGCCCTGGTTATCCCGGCTGGGCCAGGCGAAGAACCAGGAATCGCGCAGTTCCTCGTACTGCTGCAGGGGCCTCTGCTCAGCGGGCACAGGACATGGACCCAGGGCCTGTCCTGGGTTGGAGCGGCCTGGGGGATCACCGGTGGCGCCGCGGGTGTCACCCATGGCCTCAAGCGTTGATGGCTGAACTGGAGCTTAGGTAGCGCACCTGCTCCCCGTGGCCCCAGAACGACTCCAAGTCGTAGTACTCCCGCTCGCTGGGGGTGAGCACGTGCACGATCACCTCGCCGTAATCGAGCAGTAGCCAGCTGCCGGCACTCTGTCCCTCGCGGCGCAATGGTAGGCGGCCCAGATCCTCCTCCAGCCGGTCCTCCACCGAGCGGGCGATGGCGCGCACCTGCACGTCCGAGAGGCCGCTGCAGATCACGAACCAGTCGGCCAGGGAACTCACCTCATCCACCCGGATCAGGCGGATGTCCACGGCCTTGCGGTCGTCGCAGGCCTCGGCGGCCAGCCGGGCCATGGCCTCGGTTTCCGGGTCGGCGGGGTTGGAGACCGGCTGGGAGTGGACCGGATTGACCGCGGAAGTGCTGGCAGCGGCGGTGCCCAGGGGGGCCTCAGCCATAGACGTTCTCACTGGTGACGGACTGGCGGGAGCCCTGTTGCTGGGCCATTTCGGCCCGGGCCTTGCCTGCACTCTTGCGCAGGGCCTCCAGGCGGTCGTCGTAGAAGGAACGTTTCTTCTTCTTGCGGGTCTGCTCCGCCAGGTCCTTGAGCGCCCCGCCCAGGCTCTTGAAGGCGTTGGGCAGGGTGTAGCCGAAGCGGCAGGCCAGATCGATCGCCCGCTCGTCGGCGGCGATGGCGTCGGCCAGGCGCTTCTCGCTGTTGTTCTTGAGATAGAGGCGGTAGCCGGCAAAGCCGGACAGCCCAAGGGCCATCAGCAGCAACAGGCCGTCCTGCACCCAGAGCTCGCCGATGGCGCCACCGAGGCCAATGGCCAGGGCCGCCATCTCCCAGCCATCCCGGGGCACGGCGTCGTTCTGGATCCGGCCCACCTCGTGCCAGAACAGCAGGTTGCGGTGGTCGATCGCCAGGGCATCCCACTTCTCCAGATCCACCTGGATCTCGATCTCATCCCTGCCGATCTCCTCGATGGCGATCAGGGGTGGATCGACCGAGGCCGCGGCTTCCACGAACACCCAGCTCTGCATTTCAGGTGGCAGCAGCCCCTTGAGGCGCTGGAGTTCACTCATGGAACGGGCAAGGACGTCAGGGCACACGTTAGCCATCCCCCGTGAGAGGCTTGACGGGTTTGGCCTGCCGCCTTCGCCCATGCCCCGCCGCACGGACCTGCGTCGCATCCTGCTGCTGGGCTCAGGGCCAATCGTGATCGGCCAGGCCTGCGAATTCGACTACTCCGGCACCCAGGCCTGCAAGGCCCTGCGTGCCGAGGGCTACGAGGTGGTGCTGGTGAACAGCAATCCCGCCTCGATCATGACCGATCCGGACATGGCGGATCGCACCTACATCGAGCCGCTCACCCCCGAGGTGGTGGCCCGGGTGATCGAGATCGAGAAGCCCGATGCCCTGCTGCCCACCATGGGCGGTCAGACCGCCCTCAACCTGGCGGTGGCCCTGGCCGAGAACGGCACCCTGGCAAAGCACGGGGTGGAGTTGATCGGCGCCGACCTCGCCGCGATCCAGAAGGCCGAAGACCGGTTGCTGTTCAAGGAGGCAATGGAGCGGATCGGCGTGGCCGTGTGCCCCTCCGGCATTGCCAACTCCATGGATGAGGGGATAGCCGTGGGTGAGTCGATCGGCAACTACCCGCGCATCATCCGCCCCGCCTTCACCCTCGGCGGCAGCGGCGGCGGCATTGCCTACAACCCCGAGGAATTCGAGGCGATCTGCAAGAGCGGCCTTGAGGCCAGTCCCGTCTCCCAGATCCTGATCGAGCAGTCGCTGATCGGCTGGAAGGAGTTCGAGCTGGAGGTGATGCGCGACACCGCAGACAACGTGGTGATCGTGTGCTCGATCGAGAACCTCGACCCGATGGGGGTGCACACCGGTGACTCGATCACCGTGGCCCCGGCCCAGACCCTCACCGACCGCGAATACCAGCGCCTGCGCGACCAGGCGATTGCGATCATCCGCGAGATCGGCGTGGATACCGGCGGCAGCAACATCCAGTTCGCGATCAACCCCGCCAACGGCGATGTGATCGTGATCGAGATGAACCCGCGGGTGAGCCGCAGTTCGGCCCTGGCCTCGAAGGCCACCGGCTTCCCGATCGCCAAGATCGCCGCCCGCCTGGCGGTGGGCTACACGCTCGACGAGATCGTCAACGACATCACCGGCGCCACGCCGGCCTGCTTCGAGCCCACGATCGACTACGTGGTCACCAAGATCCCGCGCTTCGCCTTTGAGAAGTTCCAGGGCAGCCCGGCGGTGCTCACCACCTCGATGAAGTCGGTGGGGGAGGCGATGGCCATTGGCCGCTGTTTTGAGGAGTCGTTCCAGAAGGCGCTGCGCTCCCTGGAAACGGGCCACGCCGGCTGGGGTTGTGACCGCCCCGATGGCGCCATTGCCGCCGCCGATCTCAACCGGGCCCTGCGCACCCCCACCCCCGAGCGGATCTTCGCCGTGCGCGCAGCCCTGCTGGCCGGCCGCAGCGACGCCGAGATCCACCGGCTGTCGGCGATCGATCCCTGGTTCCTGGCCAAGCTGCGCGGCATCGTCGACGCTGAGGCGCGCCTGCTGCGCGGCCGCAGCCTGGCGGACCTCGATGCGGGGGCCCTCTTGGAGCTCAAGCAGCTGGGCTTCTCCGACCGCCAGATCGCCTGGGCCACCGGCAGCGACGAGCTGGCCGTGCGCCGCTATCGCCAGGGGCGGGGCATCCGCGCCGTGTTCAAGACGGTGGACACCTGCGCGGCCGAATTCGCCTCGCGCACGCCGTATCACTACTCCACCTATGAGCGGCCGCTGGAGCGCATCAACGCCGCCGGCGCCCTGGAGCTGGTGCCTCCGGAGGACGAGGTGCAGCCTGAGTCGCGCCGCAAGGTGATGATCCTGGGGGGCGGCCCCAACCGCATCGGCCAGGGCATCGAATTCGATTACTGCTGTGTGCATGCCTCCTTCGCTCTGCGCGAAGCGGGATTCGCCACCGTGATGGTGAACAGCAACCCGGAGACGGTGTCGACCGACTACGACACCTCCGATCGCCTCTATTTCGAGCCGCTCACCCTCGAGGACGTGCTCAATGTGATCGAAGCCGAGAAGCCGGAGGGGGTGATCGTGCAGTTCGGCGGACAGACGCCGCTGAAGCTGGCGATTCCGCTGCTGCGCTGGCTGCAGGGTCCCGAAGGCCAGGCCACCGGCACCCGCATCTGGGGCACCTCGCCCGAATCAATCGACAGCGCCGAGGACCGGGAGCAGTTCGAGGCGATCCTGCGCCGCCTGGAGATCCGCCAGCCCCGCAACGGCCTGGCCCGCAGCGAGGCCGAGGCCCGCGCCGTGGCCGAGCGGGTGGGCTACCCCGTGGTGGTACGCCCCAGCTACGTGCTGGGTGGCCGCGCCATGGAGGTGGTGTTCGACGAGAGCGAGCTCAACCGCTACATGGCCGAGGCGGTGAACGTGGAGCCCGACCACCCGGTGCTGATCGATCAATACCTGGAGAACGCCGTGGAGGTGGATGTGGATGCCCTCTGCGACGCCACCGGCACGGTGGTGATCGGTGGGGTGATGGAGCACATCGAGCCAGCCGGGATCCACTCGGGCGACTCGGCCTGCTGTCTGCCTGCCGTGAGCCTGGGGGCCGACGCCCTGGCCACGATCCGCCAGTGGAGCCAGGACCTGGCCCTGGCCCTGCAGGTGCGCGGTCTGATCAACCTGCAGTTCGCCGTGCAGCGCGACCCGCAGGGGATCGAGCGGGTGTTCATCATCGAGGCCAACCCCCGCGCCTCGCGCACCGTGCCCTTCGTGGCCAAGGCCACCGGTGTGGCCCTGGCGAAGCTGGCCAGCCGGGTGATGGCCGGCGAGAGCCTGGCGGAGCTGGGCCTCGGCGCTGAGCCCATCCCGCCCCTGCAGACGGTGAAGGAGGCGGTGCTGCCCTTCAAGCGCTTCCCCGGTTCCGACACCCTGCTGGGGCCGGAGATGCGCAGCACCGGCGAGGTGATGGGGATTGCCCGGGGCTTCGGCATGGCCTTTGCCAAGGCGGAGTTGGCCGCCAATGAGGCCCTGCCCACCGGCGGCACCGTGTTCCTCTCCACCCACGACCGTGACAAGCAGGCCCTGGTGCCGGTGGCCCGCCGCCTGGCCGACGAGGGTTTCAGCCTCACCGCCACCGCTGGCACCGCCGCCGTGCTCGCCGCCGCCGGTCTCGCGGTGGAGCCGGTGCTGAAGGTGCATGAGGGACGGCCCAACATCGAGGACGCGATCCGCTCGGGCAGCATCCAGCTGATCATCAACACGCCGATCGGCCGCCAGGCCGCCCACGACGACAAGTACTTGCGCCGCGCTGCCCTCGATTACGCCGTGCCCACCGTCACCACCCTGGCCGGCGCGCGGGCTGCCGTGGAGGCGATCGCCGCCCTGCAGCAGCAGCACCTGGAGATCAACGCCCTGCAGGACATCCACCGGGGGCGCGCTGCCACGGGCTCACAGGCGGTGCAGACCCCGTAGGGTGATTGCCGCCTGTTCAGTCACCTCCCTTGACGGTCGCCCCCAGCCCCGCCGCCCTTGCCCCCGGCAGCGACGCCACCGCCGCCTTCCGCGCCGCCTACGAGAACCGCTACACCTGGGATCCGGGTTTCGGTGGCTACCGCGGGCGCTGTGTCTGGGAGCAGCCCGGTGCAGCAGGCGAACCCGACGGGCGCCTGGAGGGATCCTTCCAGGTGGGCGCCGACCTCAAGGCCCAGGTTGAGGGCATCGACGATGCGGAAGTGCACAAGGCCATCGCCTCCCAGCTCTGGGAGGTGGCGATTCACCGGGTGCGCCGCAGCTTCGAGCAGACCCACGGCGAGAACACCTTCAGCGCCGGCGATACCGATGCGGTGGGCACCGAGGTGGTCGTGGGCGGCAAGAACGCCGGCGACCGCTACCGCATCAAGGACGATGTGGTGACGATGGTGCACCGCCACATCCACGGCACGGTGGTGACGATCTTCACCGAGAGCGTCACCCACACCGGCAGCGGCTATCTCAGTCGCAGCTACACCAGCCGCTATGCAGATCCCGCCACGGGCGAGCCGAAGGGCGGCCTAAGCCGCTTCACCGACACCTTCGTGCCCCTGGTGGAGGGCGGCCCCTGGGTGCTGCGGGAGCGGCTGGTGGAGACCGAGGCCTTCGGCGACATCCCCGCAGGCCGTCAGCTGTTCCGTTTCGAAGCGCTGGAACCCCTGGCCTGAGCAGCGTTTTGATGGCACGATCGCCGCAACCTCGCGGCGGATGTGTTGCCTTTCCTTGACGCGCTCAACAATGTGGTGTGGGGGCCGATCACCCTCTGGTTGATCGGCCTTACCGGTTTGTATCTGATGGTGGGGCTCGGCTTCATGCCCCTGCGCCGCATCGGTTTTGGCTTCCGCCAGGCCCTCGGCTCCATCCGCAGCAGCAATGGTGAGGGCGATGTGACCGCTTTTGAAGGTCTCACCACCGCCCTGGCGGCCACGATCGGCACGGGCAATGTGGCCGGGGTGGCCGGCGCGATCGCCACCGGTGGCCCTGGTGCGGTGTTCTGGATGTGGCTGATCGCCTTCGTGGGCATGGCCACCAAGTACGCCGAATCCGTTCTGGCCGTTCACTACCGCGAGGTGGATGACCTCGGCGAACACGTGGGCGGCCCGATGTATTTCATCCGCAATGGCCTGGGGCCTGGTTGGGGCTGGCTGGCCACCCTGTTCGCCCTGTTCGGCACCCTGGCCGGCTTCGGCATCGGCAACGGCGTGCAGGCCCATGAGATGGCCCTGGCCCTCAAGACCTCCCTGGGGGTGCCAGAGCTGCTCACCGGCGTGGTGATGGCCGTGATCACCTTCCTGGTGCTGATCGGCGGCATTGAACGCATCGGCAAGGTCACCGAAGTGGTGGTGCCGTTCATGGCGATCGTGTACGTGGTGGGCGCCCTGGTGATCCTGCTGGTGCATCTCGGCGAGATCCCGGCAGCCCTGGGCGTGATCTTCAATGACGCCTTCACCGGCCAGGCCGTGGCCGGCGGTGCCCTGGGCACCGTGATTCAGAAGGGCATCTCCCGCGGGGTGTTCTCCAACGAGGCGGGCCTGGGCACCGCGCCGATCGCCCAGGCCGCCGCCAAGCCAGGGGACCCCGTGCTGCAGGGCACGGTGGCCATGCTCGGCACCTTCATCGACACGATCATTGTCTGCACGATGACGGCTCTGGTGATTGTGATCAGTGGCCTCTATACGGGCGACCAGAGCGGGGTGGCCCTGACGATGGCCGCCTTCGACAAGGGGCTGCCGGGGGCCTCCTGGCTGGTGACCTTCGGCACCGTGTTCTTCACCGGCACCACGATCCTGGGCTGGGGCTACTACAGCGAACGCTGCCTCGAATTCCTGGCGGGCACCCGGGCCATCCAGCCATTCCGCCTGGTGTGGGTGGCGGTGGTGGTGATCGGCGCGGTGGCCACCGGCGGGGTGATCTGGACGGTCGCCGACATCCTCAATGGCCTAATGGCCATTCCCAACCTGATCGGCCTGCTGCTGCTCTCGGGCACCGTGTTCCGCCTAACCCGCGAATACAGCTTCAAGGAGGCCCAGCAGCCCGCCAGCTTGCCCCCCGAGCGCTGATTTGCGTAGGCGCCCCCTGCCGCGCTCAGGGCAGGGGGGCGACCTGTTGCAGCTTCTCGTTCAGCTGCATGGCCATCGACTGGCGGCCTACGGCCAGCACCTTGAGGGTGTCCTCATGCATGCGCAGCTGGGCGTCGGCCACCTGCATGCCGCGCACCAGCTCCTTCACCGCATCGGGCAGGGAGTTGAGGTCGTAGCGCTTTCCCTCGAAGGTGAGCACGGGGGGTTGTTGCTGCTGCGCGATGGGATCCACGGGGGAGTGCTGAAGCGTGCGGCCCCAGGATAGGGATCAGCTGGCGGCGGGTCCCCTCTGGGGGCTGGAGCCGCCGCCGCCGATCGGTCGCTTGAAGAAGAACATCAGCAAGGGGCCCACCTGGGCAGCCTCCACCATCTCCCAGTTGTCCCGCCCCAGGGCATTGAGAAAGAATTGCAGCTGCTCCGCCGGGTGGCGCGGCTGGGCGCCAGCGCCACTGTATTGCTGGGGGAATTCCCGGCGCAGGTACTCCGGGCTGAGGGCGCCGCCTAGGCGCTCGCTGTCCGCCTTGGGTGAGGGCGGTTCGGGCGGGTTGCCACTCTCAACGTTGATGTGGATCACCCGGTACTCCCAGGCCATCGGCGCTGCATTCAGGGGTCGAGATGGATGAACTGGCGGCGGCAGAGATCGCGGTAGCGACCGCCGCTTGCCAGCAACTGATTGTGGCTGCCCTCCTCCACAATCCGCCCGTTCTCCAGCACCACGATCCGATCCGCCCGCTGCACGGTGGCCAGGCGGTGGGCGATCACCAGCACGGTGCGGCCGGCCATGGCCTGCTCCAGGCCCCGCTGCACCGCCTCCTCCGCCTCGGCATCGAGGGCGCTGGTGGCCTCATCGAGCAGCAGCAGGGCCGGGTCGCCGAGCACGGCGCGGGCGATCGCCAGCCGCTGCAGCTGGCCGCCGGAGAGGTTGCGGCCCCGCTCCTCCAGCCGGCTCTCGTAGCCATCGGCCAGGGCCTCAATGAAGCCATCGGCATTGGCCAGGCGGGCAGCGGTTCGCAACTCTTCGGCACTGGCCGGCCGGCCGAAGCGGATGGCCTCGGCGATCGTGCCGGAGAATACCGGGCTCTGCTGGGGCACCAGGGCGACCCTGCGGCGCAGCTCGCCGGCGCGCAGATCGGCCAGGTCGTGGCCGTCGAGCAGCACCTGCCCCCGCTGGGGAATGTTGAAACGGAGCAACAAGGAAAACAGGGTGGACTTGCCCGCCCCCGAGGGCCCCACCAGGGCCAGCACCTGGCCCGGCTCCACCGCCAGGTTCAGGTCGTGGAGCACGGTGGTGCGGCCGTCGTAGCCGAAGCTCACCCCCTGCAGCTGCAGCTGGCCCCGCACGGCTCCGAGGGCACGGGCGTCGCTGCGGTCCGGGTCTTCCACCGGTTCGACCTCAATCGCCAGCAGCCGCTGCAGGGATGCCTGGCCCTGCTGGAACTCGTTGAAGTTGGTGGTGAGGTGTGCGATCGGGTCGATCAGCATCAGCAGGGCGGCCACGTAGCTGCTCAGGCCCTGGCCATCGAGCTGGCCGCTCTGGATCCGCCAGGCACCGATCAGCAGCACGGTGAGGATGCCGAGGGCCTCCAGGAAGCCCACCACCGGGTGCTGCAGCGCCAGCAGGCGCAGGGTGCGGTAGCGGGCGCTGCGGTGCTGCTCCACCTCCTGGTTGAAGCGCTGCTGCAACCAGGGCTCGGCGGCGTAGGCCCGCACCAGGGGCAGGCCGGCGATGGCCTCGGCCAACAGGCCCGCCAGCTCGCTCACCTGGCGCTGGCTGCGCTCGGCCGCCGCCATCACCCGGGCGCCGAAACCGCTCACCAGCAGGGCGATCACGGGGGCCAGCAGCAGGGTGGCCAGGGCCAGGGGCCAGTCGAGCCAGAGCATCGTGGCCAACACCGCCAGCAGCTGCAGGGCGCTGGGCAGGGTGTCGTGGATCGTCTTGTAGATCACCTCGCCCACCCGGTCGGCGTCCTCGGTGAGGCGGTAGGTGAGGTCGCCGGCGGAGAGCTTGTCGAGGGCGCTGAAGCGCAGCTGCTGCAGCCGGGCGAACAGCTGCTGGCGCAGACCCTGGCTCACCCGCAGGGCCGGATCCGCCAGCAGGCTGTCCTGGCCGAACTGGGCCAGTTTCTGCACCAGGAACACCAGCAGGGCCAGCAGCACCGTGCGGGCGCTGCTGGCCAGGTCGCCGGCGCCGAGCGCGGGGATCAGGCGGCCGGCCAGCAGGGCCAGCAATGGCCAGCAGGCCACGGTGATCAGCACACAACCCCCGCCCGCCAGCAGCTCGCGCCGGTGCGGGCGCAGCAGCGGCCAGATCCTGACCACGCTGCTGCCCAGGGTTGGCGCGGGCTGGGAGACTGGGGACATGGCCGCACGCTAGGGCTCGTCCCTCCTTGCCCGTCCCATGGCGCGCCTGCCTGTCACCCCCACCCCACCCCCACCTCTTGGCCTGGAAGCTGGATCAGTACCTCAAGTTTCAGGGGCTGGTGGCCACCGGCGGCGAGGCCAAGCTGCGCATCCAGCGCGGCGATGTGCGGGTGAACGGCGCAATCGAGACCCGCCGTGGCCGCCAGCTGGCGGTGGGCGATGCGGTGGGGATCGATGGCCGGGAGTTGCTGGTGGTGCCCCTGCAGCGGCCAGGCCGAGATCCCGGACCGTCGGCGCATTAGCGTTTCCCCATCTTTTATGGGTTCGCAATGGAGCGCAAGGCCGACCGTCAGACTGTGATCGCCGGCAACTGGAAGATGCACATGACCTGCGCCGAGACGCGGGCCTTCGCCGCCACCTTCCGCCCCCTGATCGCCGACCTGCCCGCCGGCCGGCAGGTGGTGATCGCGCCCCCGTTCACCTCCATCCCCACCCTCTGCCGCCATCTGGAGGGTGCGGGCGTGGCGATCGCCGGCCAGAACGTGCACTGGGAAGACCAGGGCGCCTACACCGGCATGATCTCGGCGCCGATGCTGCTGGAGCACGGCGTGAGCCACGCGATCGTGGGCCACAGCGAGCCCCGCAAGTACTACAGCGAGAGCGACGAGCAGATCAACCTGCGCGCCCGCAACGCCCAGCGCCATGGCCTGATCCCGATCCTGTGCGTGGGCGAGAGCCTCGACCAGCGCGAGGCCGGCGAAACCGAGCGGGTGATCCACCGCCAGATCGAGCAGGGCCTGGAGGACGTGGATCCCACCAGCCTGATCGTGGCCTATGAGCCGATCTGGGCGATCGGCACCGGCAAGACCTGCGCGGCCGAGGAGGCCAACCGCATCTGTGGCCTGATCCGCGGCTGGGTGGGCAACGAGGAAGTCACGGTGCAGTACGGCGGCTCGGTGAACCCGGCCACCATCGACGACCTGATGGCCCAGAGCGAGATCGACGGCGTGTTGGTGGGTGGCGCTTCCCTGCAGGCCGAGAGCTTTGCCCGGATTGCCAACTACCAGGTGCCCGCCCGGGTGTGAGTGGCCCACTGCGGGCTGATCCAGCCTTGCGCTGGGGGCAGCGGCCGCTGGTGATGGGGGTGTTGAACCTCACCCCCGACTCTTTCAGCGATGGGGGCCGGATCCAGGGGGTGGAGCAGGCCGTGCGTGCCGCCGGGCGCCTGCTCGCCCAGGGCGCTGACGTGCTGGATCTCGGTGGTCAGAGCACCCGCCCTGGCGCCGAGGAGGTAGGGGCGGGGCGCGAGCTGGAGCGGGTGCTGCCGGTGCTCGAAGCAATCCGCAACCGGTGGCCGGGGGTGCCCATCTCCATCGATACCTTCCATGCGGCCGTGGCTGAGGCCGCCCTGGCAGCCGGCGCCAACTGGGTCAATGATGTGCGCGGAGCCAACGTGGTTCCCTCCGGCAGTGCAGATCTGACTGCCGCCAGCCTCCGCGATCCGGCGATGCTGCCGATGATCGCCCGCTGTGGTTGTCCCTACGTGATCATGCACAGCAGGGGCGACAGCGCCTCCATGGATGGCCTGGCGCACTACGGCGATGTGGTGCGGGAGGTGCGGGCGGAGCTTGAGGCTGCCACCGCCACAGCACTGGCTGCGGGAGTGCGGGCCGAGCAGATCCTCTGGGATCCCGGTCTGGGGTTTGCCAAGACCACCGACCACAACCTGGAGCTGCTGCGCAGGCTGCCGGAGCTCGCGGCCGCTGGCTATCCCCTGTTGGTGGGCCCCTCCCGCAAGCGCTTCATCGGAGCCGTGCTCGAAGAGCCCCGCCCCCGGGCACGGCTGTGGGGCACGGCTGCCGTGTGTGCCCTGGCCACAGCGGCGGGGGCCTCCGTGCTGCGGGTGCACGATGTGGGCCCGATCGCCCAGGTGGTGCGGATGGCGAGGGCGATCAGCCCTCGCTGACCCCCTCGATCTTGTCCTCGATCTGCTGGTAGAGCTCCTGCAGCTGGGCGATGTTCTCATCGCTTGTTTCCCAGTAGCCACGGCCGTTCACCTCGAGCAGGGTGCCCACGATGCGGCGGAAGCTGTGGGGGTTGAGGTCCATCAGCCGCTGGCGCATCTCCGGGTCATTGATGAAGGTGTCGTTGGCCTCCTCGTACACGAAGTTGTCGACAGCGCCGCTGGTGGCACTCCAGCCCAGGGTGAAGTTGAGCCGTTTGGCCACCTCGCGTACGCCCTCGTAGCCGGAGTTGAGCATGCCCTCGTACCACTTGGGGTTGAGCAGCTTGGTGCGCGAATCGAGGCGGATCGTTTCGCTCAGGGAGCGCACCTGGGCGTTGGCGGTGGTGGTGTCGGCGATGTAGCTCGCCGGTGCCTTGCCGTCGTCGCGGAGCCCCTGGATCAGCTTGGTGGGATCACTGTCAAAGTAGTGGCTCACATCGGTGAGCGAGATCTCCGCCGAATCCAGGTTCTGGAAGGTCACGTCGGCGGTTTTCATCACCGACTCGAACACCTCGCGCTTCTGGTTCATCTCGCCGGGGTTGTCGGCGTTGAACGCGAAGGTCTTGCGGGAGAGGTACATCTCCTGCAGTTCGTTCTCCTCTTCCCAGGTGCTGTTCTCCACCGCCAGGTTCACGTTCGAGCTGTAGCTGCCGCTGGCGTTGGAGAACACGCGGGTGGCGGCGTCGCGCAGGGAGATGCCCTCCTTCTCGGCCTGCTCCTGGGAGTGCTTGCGCACGAAGTTCATCTCAAGGGGCTCATCGGCCTCGGCGGCCATCTTCACGCCCTGGTCGATCAGGGCCATCTGGTTGATGAACAGGTCGCGGAACACGCCGCTGCAGTTCACCACCACGTCGATGCGGGGGCGGCCCAGCTCCTCAAGGGAGATCAGCTCGAGTTTGTTCACCCGGCCAAGGGAATCGGGCACCGGCTTGACGCCGATGAACCAGAGGATCTGGGCCAGGGATTCGCCGTAGGTTTTGATGTTGTCGGTGCCCCAGAGCACGCAGGCGATGGTTTCCGGCCAGGTGCCCTGCTCGGCCTTCTGGCGTTCGATCAATTTGTCCACCACCCCCTTGGCGGCGGCGATGGCGGCCCTGGTGGGAATGGCCTGGGGATCGAGGGCGTGCAGATTCTTGCCGCTGGGCAGCACGCCGGGGTTGCGGATCGGGTCGCCGCCGGGGCCGGGCAGCACGTATTCACCGTCGAGGGCCTTGAGCAGGCTCTCCATCTCCATGTCGGCGCACACCTGCTCCAGGCAGAACTGCAGGTAGGCGAACAGCTTGTCGAGCTCAACGGAATCCACGCTCACAAAGCCGGCGCCGCAGCAGGCCCGCAGCCAGGGGCTGGGCAGCTTGAAGTTGAACTTGGCCAGCAGATCAAACAGCCAGCCGAAGTTGCGCCGCAGGGTGACGCGGCCGTCGCTGCCGGTGACGCTGCGCACCATGGCGCCCACCGCGGCTCGGCTGGTTTCGGTGATGCGGCGGTTGAGCTCCACGTCGGCGAGCACGCCTTCGTCGTTGCCCTTGTACACATCGGCGATGGTGCGGCCCAGGCTCTCGGCCAGCAGCCCCGGCAGGGAGCGGATGCCCTCCTCCTCGCGCTCCAGGGCGGCGATGTTCACCAGGGTGGCGATCGCCTCTTCGGCCGTGGGGGGCTTGCCGATGGTGTGCAGGCCGCAGGGCAGCAGGCGGCTCTCGATCTCCATCAGCTGGCGGTACACCGCACCGATCACGCCGTCGCGGCCATCGAGATCAAGCTCAGCGGCATCCACCTCCGGCAGCGCCACGTCCTTGTCGAGGTTGCACTGGCGCGCCGTTTCCACCACGGCATTCACGATCTGCACGCCGCGGGAGCTCTCGCGCAGCTGCTGGTAGCTGCCCACCAGCTCACCCAGCTCCTTGAGGCCCTTGTAGAGGCCGGCATTTTCTGCTGGCGGGGTGAGGTAGGAGATCGTTTCGGCATAGCCGCGCCGCTTGGCGATCGTGGCCTCGCTGGGGTTATTCGCCGCGTAGTAATAGAGGTTGGGCAGGGCGCCGATCAGGGAATCGGGGTAGCAGGTTTCGCTCATGCCCATCTGCTTGCCGGGCATGAACTCCAGCGAGCCGTGGGTGCCGAAGTGCAGCACCGCATCGGCGCCCCACACCTTCTCCAGGTAGGTGTAGTAAGCCGCGAAGCCGTGGTGGGGGCTGGCGCTGCGGGAATAGAGCAGGCGCATCGGGTCGCCCTCGTAGCCGAACGTCGGCTGCACGCCCACAAACACGTTGCCGAAGTGGCGGCCGTAGATCAGCAGATTGGTGCCGTCGGAATTGAGGTTGCCGGGGGGCTTGCCCCAGTTTTCCTCGAGGCGCTCGGAATAGGGGGTGAGGCGCTCGTATTCCTCCACGCTCATGCGGTGGGCGATCGCCAGCTCCGGTGCACCCTCCAGAGCCTCGGGGTCCTTGAGCACGGCCTCCATCAGCTCCTTGCTGGTCTTGGGCAGGCCGCTCACCTCATAGCCCTTGGCGCGCATCTCCTCCATCACCCGGTGGATGGAGCCGAACACATCCAGGTAGGCCGCGGTGCCCACGTTGCCCTTGTCGGGCGGGAAGCTGAACACGGTGATCGCCAGCTTCTTCTCGGTGCGCGGCTTGATCCGCAGCGAGGCCCAGCGGATGGAGCGCTCGGCGATGGCATCCACCCGGTCCTGCAGGGTGTGGGCCTTGCCGGTGGCGTCGTCGCGGCCCGAGAGCACGATCGGCTCGATGGCGCCATCGAGCTCGGGGATGGCGATCTGCAGGGCCACCTGCACCGGGTGCAGTCCGAGGTCGCTCTCCTCCCACTCCTGGGTTGTCTGGAACACCAGCGGCAACGCCACCATGTAGGGGCAGTTCAGCTTCTTCAGCACCTCGATCGCCTTGGGGTGGTCCTGGCGGGCCGGGCCGCCCACCAGGGCAAAGCCGGTGAGCGACACCACGCCGTTCACCAGGGGCATGTCCGGGTTGAGGGGGTCGTAGAAGAAGGCGTTCACCGGCTTGGTGAAGTCGAGCCCGCCGCAGAACACCGGGATCACGGTGGCACCCCGATATTCCATCTCCTGGATCACAGCCACGTAGTGGGCCTCATCGCCGGTGACAATGTGGCTGCGCTGCAACACCAGTCCGATCACCGGGCCCTTGCGCGCCTTCTCGGAGAGATCCTTGCGGCTGGCGCTCCAGTTCAGGTATTCCTTGAGGTCCTCAAACATCCCCGGGGCCAGGGGATGCCAGATGCCCAGATCCGGGAAGGTGACAGGATCGGCCACATGCAGTTCGGGCCGCTCGGCGCTGCTCTCACCACTTCGGGGGAACACGTACTTGTCGGCCAGCATCAACAGGAAATTCCTGAGGTTGTCCGGCGTGCCGCCCAGCCAGTACTGGAAGCTGAGCATGAAGGAGCGGGCATCCTGGGCCTTCTCCACCGGTAAGTACTTAAGAACCGTGGGCAGGGTGTTGAGCAGCTTCAACATCGCGTCCTGGAAGCCGGCGCCGCCGGCCTCCTTGCGCTTCTTCATGAAGCTGGCGATGGCCGATTTGCTCTGGCCCAGCTGGGCCATCGAGAAGGTGCCCAGCTTGTTGAGGCGCATCACCTCCGGCATGGAGGGAAACACCACCGCCGCCTTGAGGCGGTCGCGGTGGGGGGCCACAGCCTCCACCACTTTCTGGGCCAGATCTTCGATGAAGATCAGCGAGGCGATGAACACATCCGCTTCCGCCACATCGGCGCAGAAGCCGGCGTAGTTCTCCGGATCGCGCAGCTCCTCGATCAGGTAGCCGCTCAGGTCGATCGCCAGGGGGCCGTTCTGGTCGTTGAGCGAGGTGGCCGCCTGGGTGAGGGCGTTCTGGTACTGGGGCTCGAGCACCACATACACCGCCTTCATCACCGCCCGTCCGTTCACGTCGCCGGGGGTGACGCGGCGATTGGCGGAGCGGACCTGGGTGAACATGCGGAAGGGCGGAGCTATGGAAAGGAATCTACGGAGCTCTCTGCGGGGATGCGAGCCGCTGCGGTCCCTGGGCTGCGCTGATTGCTGGCAGCGCCATAGGCTCTCGCCAAGCCACTGCCTTCGCCATGATCAGCACCGCCCCGCCAGTCCCCTCCGGCGCGGCCCCGACCCAGCCGCCGATCGCCGTGGTGGTGGCCGGTGCCCTCGGGCGGATGGGTGCCGAGGTGGTGAAGGCGGTGACGGCTGCTGCCGACTGTGCGCTGGTGGGCGCGATCGACACCACCCCTGGCAAGGAAGGCGCTGATGTGGGGCTGGAGCTGGGCCTGGGCGAACTGGAGGTGGCGATCACGGCCGACTTCGAAGGCTGCCTCTGCCAGGCCAGCCAGGCGGTGCGCAATGCCGGCCCCGGCCAGGGGGCGGTGCTGGTGGACTTCACCCATCCCAAGGTGGTCTACGAGCACACCCGCGGGGCCATCGCCTACGGGGTGCATCCCGTGATCGGCACCACGGGCCTCAGCCCGGAGCAGCTGGCCGACCTGGCCGCCTTCGCCGGCAAGGCCTCGATGGGGGGGGCCGTGATCCCCAACTTCTCGGTGGGCATGGTGCTGCTGCAGCAGGCCGCCGCCGCCGCTGCCCGCTTCTACGACCACGCCGAGCTCACCGAGCTGCACCACAACCGCAAGGCCGATGCCCCCAGCGGCACCTGCATCAAGACGGCCGAGCTGATGGAGGACCTGGGCAAGACCTTCAACCCCCAGCAGGTGGAGGAGCACGAAACCCTCGCCGGTTGTCGTGGCGGCCAGCGCGAGAGCGGCCTGCGCCTGCACTCAATTCGCCTGCCAGGCCTGGTGGCCCACCAGGAGGTGATGTTCGGTGCCCCCGGCGAAACCTATACCCTTCGCCATGACACGATCGACCGCTCCGCGTACATGCCCGGCGTGCTGCTGAGTGTGCGCAAGGTGCGTCAGCTGGCTGGGCTGGTGTACGGCCTGGAGCGGCTGCTCTGATGCTGATCCCGCTCAAGCCCGGGGAGCTGGTGCGCCTGATTCCGGCGGTGGCCACCGGCCCCCAGTTCAACGCCTGCAGCGGCAATCCCCGCACCCTGCTGCAGCGCCTGCTGATCTCGGTGATCGGCGGGGTTCTCTCCCTGTTGATCAGCCAGACGCTGGCCTTCCGCAGCCAGTTCTCCCCGGTGCTGCTGGTGGCCGGGTTTGTGTTTCTGCTTTACATCCTCTGGGGACCGATCGTGGAGGCGGGCCGGCGCAACGCCACCCTGCGCCGCTATCCGGCCGCCGCCATTTTTGAGGGCCAGGTGGCCGACCTCTACACCCGCGAGCTGGTGGAGGAGCGGCGCGAGCAGGCGGATCGCAGCGGCCGGCTGGAGCTGGTGGAGAACCGCCGCACCTGGCTCACCCTGGAGCTGGAGGACGAGGAGGGCTACCTGGGACAGCTGCGCTTTCCCTACGACAAGAAGCACCAGCTGATCCGCCCGGGGATGGTGGTGCGTGCCCTGGTCCTGAGTGAGCGCAAGGACTTCTCCCGCATCGGAGCCCTCAGTGACGCCTGGCTGCCCCAGCTGAAGCTGTGGGTTGGGGAGTACCCCTATCTGCTGCGCCCTGCCTTCGAGGAGCTCTGTCTGCGGCGGCTGCGCTGAACCGAACCTGAACACCCGTTCACACAGCGCAACATTGCGTTACATTGGTGGAAACGCACAACCAGCCATGACCCAGGCCAACCCCGCCGCTCCCGCCGCCATCCGCGGCGCCACCGTCACCACCGAAGACGGCGGCCGCCTCAATGCCTTTGCCACCGAGCCCCGCATGGAAGTGGTGAGCGCCGAGAGCGGCTGGGGCTTCCACGAGCGCGCCGAGAAGCTCAACGGCCGCATGGCCATGCTCGGTTTCATCGCCCTGCTCGCCACCGAGTTCGCCCTGGGTGGCGAGGCCTTCACCCACGGTCTGCTGGGTCTGGGCTGAATCCAGGCCTGGGCATCCCTCGCCCAGACAGCGATCACGCCTTTCATGAATCCCCTTGCCGCAGCAGACGCGCTGCGGCTTTTTTGTGCCATTTGACCGTGAACCTGGCCCCGCCCGCAGCGGCCCCCCGATCGCCTGCCCCGAGCCTGCGGGCCCTGGTGCATGGCGCCGGTCCCACAGGCTGCCTGGCGGCCCTCGCCCTGGCTGATGCCGGCTGGCAGGTAACCCTGCGCGATCCCCTCGGCGCCGACCAGCTCAGGGAGCGCAGCCGGGCCTATGCCTTCAACCACTCCAGCCAGCGACTGCTGGCCCGGCTGGACCTCTGGGGGGAGCTGGAGTCGCTGATGGTGCCGTTCCGCCGCTTGCTGCTGCGGGATCAGGCGATCGGCAGCGAGCTCCACTTCACCCTGGCCGACCTGCCGGCCACCGCCCGCGGCAGCGGGGCCGATGCCGTGGGTTGGATTGCCCTGCATGCTCCGCTCATGGCTGTGCTGCTGCAGCGGCTGGAGGCCCATCCCGGCATCGCGCTTCGCCTCCAGGATGGCGGAGACGGGCCTGACACCGGCAGCGCCGATGCCAGCGCTGATCTGGTGGTGGCCGCCGATGGCCCCGCCTCACCCCATCGCCAGGAGCTGGGGATCGGCCAGTGGCAGTGGGCCTACCGCCAGAGCTGCCTCACCGCCCAGGTGGAACTGCGCGGCTGCGGCGACGACCAGGCCTGGGAACTGTTCCGTCCGGAGGGACCCTTCGCCGTGCTGCCCCTGGGCGAGCAGCGTTTTCAACTGGTGTGGAGTGCGCCGGCCCACCGCTGCCGCCAGCTGGAGAGCCTCTCTCCGGCCGCCTTCCTCGACCGCCTGGCAGGCGCCCTGCCCAATGCCCTGCAGCCCGATGCGCTGCTGGATCAGCCGCGGGCCTTCCCCGTGGCCCTGCAGCTGGCCCGGCGGCTGGCCAGGGGGCGCACGGTGCTGGTGGGGGAGAGCGCCCACCGCTGCCATCCGGTGGGGGGGCAGGGCCTCAACCTCTGCTGGCGTGATGTGGCCTGCCTGCACCGACTGGCCGGCCTGGTGGCCGCCGGTCGCCTGCGCTCCGAGCAGCTGCCGGGCCGTTACGCCCGCCGGCGCTGGCTAGATCTGCTGTTCACCCTGCTGGCCACCGACCTGCTGGTGCGTGTGTTCTCCAACCGCGCTGCCCTGCTGCTGCCCCTGCGCCGTCTGGGGATTGGCCTGCTCCGGGCAGGGGCGCCATTGCGGCGGCTCAGCCTCGGCGTGATGACCGTGGGCCCCACAAGGCCCTGGTGAGGTCCACAATTCGGCGATGGTGATCAGTTCCGGAGCACCGCCACCGCCGCCACCCCAGGCCCTGCTGCGCTATCTGCGAAGCCAGCAGGGCCTGAGTGAGAGCGCCCTGGCCCTGGGCATCCGCCAGGCCCAGCTGGAGCAGGCGCCCCTGGCGGTGGTGCTCTGGCGCTTCGGGTTGATCAGCCTGCAGCAGCTGGAGCAGGTGCTCCAATGGCAGGACGCCAATCTCTGATCGCCTCCTCGGCCCGAGCCGCTCTCGGGCAGTCAGCTGTAGATGATAAGGGATTCCACCGGCTGGTCGTCGGGAAGGCGGCTGCGCCCGTCCAGGGCCGCCAGCTCGGCCACGAAGCCGAAGCCGCAGAGAGTGCCGCCGGCGGCTTCCACCAGCTGGGCGCAGGCGGCTGCGGTGCCGCCGGTGGCCAGCAGGTCATCCACCACCAGCACCCGCTGGCCTCCGCTGAGGGCATCACTGGTGATCTCCAGCCGGTCGGTGCCGTATTCCAGGGCGTAGTCCACCCCGGTCACCGCACCGGGCAACTTGCCCGGCTTGCGCACGGGCACAAACCCCAGCTGCACCGTCGTGGCCAGGGCCGTGCCCACGATGAATCCCCGCGATTCGATCCCCACAATCAAATCGGGTTGCAGGCGATCACACAGCGAACTGAGCTGGCGGATCACTTCCTGCCATCCCTGGGGATCGCGCATCAGCGGGGTGAGGTCGCGGAAGAGAATGCCTGGCTTGGGGAAGTCGGGCACGTCCCGCACGAGCTGTCGCAGATCCATAGGTGTTCGGCCGTGAAGAGGGGGAGGGTGACGGCGGGGTGTGGGAACTGGCATCATCGCAACCATGCCCAACACCCCAGCTGTTCCCGTTGCCGCCAGGCTGCCGCGTCGGGGTCTGGAACGTCTCGACCTGCTCCTCCTCTGTCTTGAGGCCCTGGATCTCAGCGGCGGTGAGTCGATGGTGTGGCTGAGTGAGCAGCTGGGCTTCAGTGGCCTGTTCCCCAACCGCGTGGAGCTGTGGAAACGGCGCTGCCACAACCCCCTGCGGCGCAACACCCGCCGCGGCGAGCTCGACCCCGCCGAGTCCGACGCCCTGATCCGCATCCTCTGTGCCGCCACGGAGCGCCTCTACCCGATGGTGCGGGCCCTGCTGGCCACCGCTGAGCCCGAGGCGATCCGCCAGCAGCGCTGGAGTCTGTTTGAGGAGCGCTTCGCCGAGCTGGTGAGGGAACGGCTCAATCCGCGCCGCCAGGGGGTACAGCGCCTGCTCGATCCCCAGGCCGGTGCGGCGCGGCGGCGGCAGCTGATCCAGTCGCTCAGCCTGGCTGCCGGCATGGGGGGCTTCGAGCGGCTGCGGGCCAGCCTCTGTGACCCGGTGGCCTGAGCGCCCGCCCCACCTGAAGAACACCTGCCCCGCCTGATGAAGAAGACCCTCCGCTACGACCAACTGAGCTGCCGGCTGCAGGTGGAGGGCTTTCCCGACGTCTCCATCGGCCAGAGCGGAGATGCCGTGGGAATCGTCACGGGATGGACCCTGCAATGGGCTGGCCGGCCTGAACTGGAAGGCCGCAAGGAGCATCTCCTGGCACTGATGCAGGTGGTGTTCCCCTACGCCCGCCACCTGATCAGCGGCGTGGCCCGTGCGTTCGGTTCCGCCGAGGGTCCGGTGACCATCGGCCCCAACCCCGCTGGTGGCGGCCACCTGTTGAAGCTGTTCAGCAGCCAGCCCGACACCGATCCACTCACGGTGGAGCTCGACGACGGCGAGCTCAGTGATCTGGTGCTGGTGCTCGACAGCCTGCGGCTGGATCCACGCCTCCAGCTGGAGCTGCCCGTGCCCGATCCCAGGCCCCTGCGGCCGCGGGAGGTGCTGGAGCGGGTGCCCCGCCGCCAGCGCCTGGTGGCTCCCCTGGGTGGGGCGGTGGCGGTGGCCCTGGCGGCGGGTCTGGGCCTGTTGCTGCCGGTTCCCTCACCAGCGCCCAGCACGCCCTCCACTGCTCCCCCTCCGGCGGCTGCACCGAGTGCGGCACCCTGATCGGCTGCGGCCCGGGCGCAGGCTGCCCCGTTCTCTTGACGCCCATTCTCTTGACGCTCGCTGATTGCCCCCCACACTGGGCCCATGACCGAGATGACCTGGTCTGAACTGCGCATTCGGGTGGCCCGCCTCGGCGCCGCCCTCGATGTGGTGGTGCGCAGCGACCCGGAGGTCTGTGGCCTGAGCGGTGATGCCTTCCACCTCTCGCTGCACCACGGCGGGCAGGGGGATTGCCAGGTGGGCCAGCTCTCGCTGATCGATTGCCCCAACGCGCTGGTGCTGCAGGAATTTGAGCGCTGGATGCGTGGTGCGGGCCACGTGCTGGAAGCATGACTGCAACCCGGCGGCGCTCCCTCCAGCTGCCTGGCTCAGCCCAGCGTCAGCGCCATGTCTTCCGCCGCCGCCGTCACCCCCCCCGCTGGCGCCAGGTGGGTGTGGGCCTGCTGTTCATCGGCCTCGGTGCGGTGATGCTCTATGGCCTGCTGCAGCTTCCCGAGCGACTGGATACGGTGCTGCTGTTGAGTACGGCCATCGCCCAGTTGATCAGCGGCCTGCGTGCCCTCTTGCTGGGATTGCTCCAGTTGCTGGGGGTGGTGCTTGTGGTGCTGGTGGCCCTGCTTGCCCTGATGTTGCTGGCAGGTGGACTGGTGCGGCTGGTGCGTGCCGTGATGCCCCGCTCGTCTCGCCAGTCCTGAAGGCTCAGCCCTGGCCAAGGCGGGCGAACCACAGTCCAGCCAGTTGCCAGCTGCTCCACAGGAACATGGCCAGGAACAGCCAGTTCAACCAGGCGGGGCGCTGGGGCGGCTGGCTGGCCATGGTGGGAGCGCACGGCGGAGATTCTCAAGCATGCCAGGCGGCGATGGCGCCGCGTGACGTTCCTTGAAGAGCGCAGCCGGACGTGAGCAATGCTCTTAACCTCCCCGGATGGGCAATCCGATCGGCAAGGATGAATTCCTGCAACGGGCACAGGCCCGTTTCGGTGACCGTTACGACTACAGCCAGATCGTCTACAAGAGCTATAAAACACCGATCAAGATCCGCTGTAGGGAGCACCCTGTCAAAGAGATCACGATCACACCTGAGAAACATCTGCAGACCACAGGAGGCTGCAAGTTCTGTCTGCGGCAGATGCGCATCAGCATGTTGGAGCGGGAACTGGGCAGGGACAGTGCCGAACACCCACCCCTTCCCCTGGAAGCCCTGCCCAAATCGTGCTGATTCAGGATTCACACTCCCAGGGCCCGCTGACCAGGGAAGAGGGGAGCCCAGCCAGGGTGTGGGTCGGCCCGCTCTCGCCACGGCCCCCGCGCTCTTCGGTCTCAACAATCCCGGTGGATCTCAGTGCCGCAACGATCAGCTGGGCACCCTGCTGAAAACCAGCTTCCGGTTCTGAGCGGTGGGCGCTGGGCCACGGACCAGGGGGCCCTCAATCAGTCCCTGCGTTACCCCATGGCTGGACGGCCAATGCGTTAGGGGCGGGTGTGTGATTGGCCTGGTCTTCTCCAGGAACTCTCCGACGACCCGGTTGAACTCCTGCGGCCGCTCGAAATAGCCGGAATGGCCTGCCTTGGCGATGTGCGCCACGTCCGCTCCCGGAACCACAGCGGCGATCGCAGCGGCCGCAACGGGCGGCATCTCCACGTCTTCCTCGTTCGCCACCAACAGGATTGGGCAATCCACCTGACGCAGGTCTTCCGGTGAGCGGCTGCGGTGATCCATCTGGCGCTGGCGCAGCGCCTCCTTGTCCCAGTCGGCGTTCATGTCGTCGATATGGCGGTACAGCTGGTGCAGCGCCGGCTGCTCGGCGGCCATCCGTGCTCCGCAGGCCGGCTTGATGCCAGCCTCCAGCAGCTTCGGCACCAGCGCGTCGCGGGATTGCAACCAGTCCTGCAGCAGGGCCAGCTCGCTCTGGCGGATGCGGGACACATCAACAGTGCCGTAGGTGGCGGAGAGCACGACCCCCTTCAGTGCCGGAGGGCGGCGGAGGGCGTATTCGACCGTGGTCCAGCCGCCCATGGACTGGCCGACGATGCGCAGGTTGGAAAGCTCCAGGTGGCTCACCAGGGCGGCGAGGTCGTCGGCATAGTCAGCCGGATCGGGCCCGCCTTCGATCACGGATGAAGGGTAGAAGCCGCGATGGGCAAAGGTGACGCAGGTCCAGCGCGGGGCGAAATGCGCCACCTGCTGCCACCACGACATCTGATTTCCGCCAAGGCCGTGGGCGAACACGATCGCCGGCCCGCTGCCGGTGACCTCTTAGTGAAGTGTCGCTCCTGGCCGGGTGAGCTTGCCGATCCTGCGTGGCGGCAAGGAGGGGAGATCCATGCTTCTGTGACGCACTTGATCGTGCAAGTCTTGCCTCCGGCTTGCACCCCCTTGGTGCGGCCCCTGGCCTGGCAATGGCAAAAGACGTCAGACGTTCTGCAGCTGCATGTCCATGCACCCTGCCGACTCGCCTTGCCCCCACCACGACCCAGCCATCACCCAGGAGCAGGCCCAGGTTGCGTGGGTGGAGCAGAGCCAGGTGGTGATGGTGGCTGTGGATGGGGCCGCCGGCACGGCGGTGGGCACCTACTACCTCAGGCCCAATTCGCTCGCGCTGGGAGCCCATGTGGCCAACGCGGGCTACGTGGTGGCCGAGCACGGCCGGCGCCAGGGAATCGGCAGCCGCCTCTGCCAGCACTCCCTGCAAGAAGCACGGCGACTGGGCTTTCGAGCGATGCAGTTCAACCTGGTGGTGAGCACCAACACCGCCGGCATCCGCTGCTGGCAGCGCAACGGCTTCCGGGTGGTCGGCACCCTGCCGGGAGCGTTCCGCCATCGGCAGCTGGGCTATGTCGATGCGCTGGTGATGGTCCAGACCCTGGTCGCTGGGCCGAAGCCATGAAGGTGATTCCACCCCCGGCGGGGTGCTTCAGCTGGGGAGCTGGCAGAGCAGGGGGCAGAGCAGTGGCGCCGGCAGGCGGCAGGTGCGCCAGTTGCCATCGCCGGTGGCCACATCCACCCCGATCAGCTGGGCGGCGTGGTGGGCATCGGCCAGGGGCTCCACCCAGGCAATCGCATCGGCGATCGCCTCCTCGAGGCTGGTGTACTGGCCATCGAGCTGGCGGTGCGGTTCACAGCCGCTGTCGATCAGGCGGTAACGGGAGAGCACGGCCTGGCTGGTGAAACGCTGCATCGCCCTTCGTTCTGGAAGGTCACCATCGGCGCTTCTGCGCGGTTGGTCTGTATCGGGATAAACATTGAGATCAGTCTTCACAGAGAACAAAGGGACGCCAGGCGGGTGAGGGGGCTGCCGCCCCTGCCCAGCACTCGCCACTCTTTCGCACGAACAATGCGCCCAAACGGTGCCGCTGCGCAGAGGCTGCACGCAGCACGACCCTGCATCCTGTGGCCCGTTCAAGTCCCCCTGCCCGTTCGGCGCCCTACGCCCCGCCCAGGCCCCTGGAGGACCTGCACATTCTCGACGTCCTCGAGCTGGCGGGCTCCCAGCACAAGGCGGCGCGGGCCCTGGAGATCCACCAGACCACGGTGTGCCGCAGCCTGCAGCTGATGCAGCAGCAGTTCCGGCTGGCGAATGCTCCCGGCTCGTCGATCTACCGCCACGGCCACAACCCCTGCCTGCACTACCTGCGGCTGGCGTATCGCGAACACCGGCTGATGGCGGGCCAGCTGCGAATCGGCAGCGATGTGCTGCACCACGGCCTGCTGGTTGCCATGGCCGGCGTGCAGGCGGTGCCGCCGCGCTTCCGCAGCGCCGAGCACTGGGTGGCGCTAGTGCAACACGGCCTGCTGGATGGGGCAATCCTCAGCTCCTTCTCCCTGGCCAGGCCCCTGCCGGCGGACCAGGAGCCGGCCTGGGCGGGAATGGCTGTGGTGCCGCTGGGTTCGCTCAGCCTGCAGCTGGTGGCCCCGGCCGGCCAGGGGCGCAGCGTGCTGCTGCCCCGCAAAGCTGCGATGCCCCTGCTCCACCAGGCGCTGGAGGGCCACGGCTATGCCGTGGAGCAGCAACCTCAGGCCTGTCAGGAACCCGAGGCCTGGCTCAAGCGGGCCCGCGACCGCCAGCTGACCCTGCCGCTGTGCGCCGAGCTGCTCGGCCGCCGCTGGCTGCAGACCAACCGCCTGGAGCTGCTGAACGAGCAGCCGGCCTTGAACGAGCAACTCTGGCTGCTGCTTCCGCAGCACATTGTGGCCAATCGAGCCGCCCGACTCTGCCTGCGGCGCCTGCGCCTCCAGCTGGCCAGGGTGAAAACAATGCAGGATTCGCATGGAATCCAGTGCTGATCTGTGTTTCGGAGCCTGCAAGATGGCTGCCAAACACAGCAGATTGATGCAGGGTTGCGATAGGGCTGATCCCGATGCCTGAAGGTGCGTCGTGCACTGCCGCAGCCATCGCTGGCTGGTGGAGGAGGTGGAGCCCGCCGAGCACCCCGACGGCGACACGGTTGTGCGCATGGCCTGCCTGGACGACGACGCCAACGGCCAGCGGCTGGAGGTGTTCTGGGAGCGGGAGGTGGATTCGCAGGTGCTGGGCGAAACCACCTGGGACACCGTGGGCCAGCGGGGCTTTGATCAAGCTCAGGTGTTCGGCAGCTACCTGAACACCCTGCGCTGGAACTGTGTGACCAGCACCGATCCGGGCCTGTTCCAGGCGCCGCTGCGGGCAGGGATCGACGTGAAGCCGTACCAGCTCGAGCCCCTGCGCAAGGCGCTGCGCATGCCGCGGGTGAGCCTTTTCATCGCCGATGACGTGGGCCTGGGCAAGACGATCGAGGCCGGGCTGATCCTGCGGGAGCTGTTGCTGCGCCAGAAGGTGCACCGGGTGGTGGTGATCGCCCCGCCTTCTGTGGTGCTGCAGTGGCAGGGAGAGATGCAGAGCCGCTTCGGGCTGGGCTTTGCGGTGATGGATCGCGCCTACATCTCCGAGATGCGGCGCCAGCGGGGCTGGGGCATCAATCCCTGGGCCACCCACACCCGCTTCATCATCAGCCAGGCATTGGTTCGCGATGAGGCCTATGCCGGGCCGCTGCGCGACTGGCTGGGGGAGGAGGGCAAGCAGGCGCTGATGGCCATGCGCTCCGCCACCCGCACCGCCGTGGCACCAGTAGCCACGGCACCGTCGAGGATCTCCAGTGCCCTCCGGCGATCAGCAGAGGAGGT
>Ga0208594_1000035_pt1 | contig 49316 bp, 52 predicted proteins | sample LakMenEpi14Sep10_FD_150699 | JGI IMG/M metagenome (GOLD analysis project Ga0208594, IMG submission 150699) | Freshwater microbial communities from Lake Mendota, WI - 14SEP2010 deep hole epilimnion (SPAdes) | ecosystem: Environmental > Aquatic > Freshwater > Lake > Epilimnion/Euphotic zone ...
CCTGCTCCAGGCGCTCCAGATCGGTGAAGGGCTGGCCGTGGGCATTGAGGCTGCCCTCCTTGGCCCGGTACTGCACCAGCCGCACGCCGCCGGCCAGGGCCGCCTCCACCCGAACCTCCAGATCCGCCAGCGGCCCGATCACCAGATAGAGGTGGCACTGGCCCAGGCGCGCCCGCCGCTCGGCGCGCAGCCCATCGACCTGGAGCAGCTCCAGCTCGAGGTCGTAGAGGAGATAGCGGATCGCCGCCGCCTCTGCCGCCAGCTCAGGGTCGGCCTGGCGGCCGAATTCCTCCAGCACCCGCAGGGCCTCCTGCACGCGGGCGGCATTGGCGGCCACCACGGCGCCCGGCTGCAGGCGCTCGGCCTGGGCGGGGTGGGCCATGCCGGTGGCAGGATCGCTGGCGGCGTGGCGCGCCTGTTTGTAGCCACCGTGGTGGCGCCGGCCGAGCCGCTGGCGCAGGTCCTTGGTGCGGGCCACCAGATCGGCCCGGTCGAGGCCGAAGCGGGCCCAGTCCTCCATCACCCGCAGGCCCTCACGGGCGCGGTCGAGGTTGGCATCGAGCAGGCGCAGCACGCTGGCGGGGGTGTCGGCAGCAGGGCCGGACGCCGGGATGGAGTTGGGCTCGGCGGTGGAGCTGGGCTCGGTAGCGGCAGAAACCATGGCGGGCTGGGGCTGTCTGCTTAGGTTGGCGGGATCACGGAGCACCATTCGGGGCGGGCGCCATGGCAGACCAGGGCAATCCAGGCGGCGGTGACAACCCGATGCTCGTGCTGGTATCAGGCATCCTGCTGCTCGGCGGCATCGCCACCTTCATCGGCTGGGGTCTCACCCACGCCTACCCCGGCTAGGGCCCGGGCCTGGTCGGCGTCGCGGGCGATCTGGGCCTGCAGGGCCTCCAGACCGTCAAAGCGCTGCTGGCGGCGCAGCAACCGCAGGGGCTCCACCCGCAGCCAGCGGCCGCCGAGCTCCATCCGGCGGTCGAGCAGGTGCACCTCCACCGCCGAGGGGGCGTGGGGATCCACCGTAGGCTGGGGGCCGAGGTTCATCACCGCCGCCAGCCAGCCGCCAGCACCAGCCGGGATGGCCGCCGCCAGCTCCGGCGCCACCAGGGCCGGATCGCCGGCGGGGGCTGCCAGCAGTTGCACCCGGGCGGCATACACCCCCTCCAGGGGGAGAAACTTGCGGCCATCCACCGCCAGGTTGGCGGTGGGCCAGCCCAGCTGGCGCCCCAGCCCCCGGCCGCTCACCACCTGGCCGCTGAAGCGGTAGGGGCGCTGCAGCAGGCGGTGGGCCTCGTCGATGCGGCCCTCGGCCAGGGCCCGGCGGATGCGGCTGCTGCTCACCCGCTCGGAGCCATCGCTCAGCATCGGCACCACGGTGACCGAGATGCCGCGGGCGGCACCGATCCGGGCCAGCTCGACGGCGTCGCCCTGACGCCGGGCACCGAAGCGGAAGTTGCTGCCCACCGCGATCCGCCGCGCCTGCAGCTGCTCCACCAGCACCTGATCCACGAAGGCCTCCGGTGCCAGGGCCGCCAGGGCCCGATCGAACGGCACCAGCACCAGCTGGCGGATGCCCAAGGGGGCGAGCAGCTCCAGCTTCTCGCTGGGCAGGTCGAGGCGCAGGCGGGTGTCGCCGTGGAGCACCTCGCGGGGATGGGGCCAGAAGCTCACCACTGAGGGCACGCCTGCGTCGGTCGCAGTCTCTGCGGCGGTCACAGCGGCGATCACGCGCCGGTGGCCGGGGTGGAGCCCATCGAAGCTGCCGAGGGCGATGGCGGTGGGCCGCTGGGCCTCAGCGGGGGCCCGCAGGGGAATCGAACGCGACAGTTCCCGAAGCCTTGGCATGCCGGATTGATCTTCCCATGGCACCTTGGGGGCGCAACTCCGCCAGTAGCAAGGCGCCCCCATGGCCGACCAGATCGAATTGCAACACATCGGCTCCAGCCTGCGCCGCATGGGCTGGCTGCGCTTCTGGATCCAGCTGGTGCTGGGCGTGGTGGTGGTGGGGGTGCTGGTGTTCAACAACATCGGTGGCCGCCTGGTGGCCAACTCCCAGCGGGCCCTGGGTCTGGGGCCCGGCATCTCCCTCACCACCCTGGCCTTCCTGATCCTGCTCTGGGGCATCTGGCACAGCTGGCTGGTGGTGCGCTGCGGCCGGGCCCTGGCCAGCCCGGTGAAACCCAGCAAGGGGGAAACCAGCAAACTGATCAAGCGCGGGCTGCTGGCCGATCTGTTCGGCCTCACCATGGCCGCCATCGGCTATCAGTCCCTGGCCGGAAGCCTGTTCGTGCAGGCCTCCCAGCAGGTGCCGGGCTTCTTCGGCGCCCAGATCCAGGGGGCCGGCGGCGCCGGCAGCCGGTTGGTGGGGCTGCCGATCACCTCGATCGAGATGTTCTCGGTGCTGGGCAACACCCAGGTGCTGTTCGCCCACCTGCTGGGGCTGATCATCACCCTCTGGCTGCTGCAGCGGGTGCACCGGCCCGCCCGCTGAGCCCGGGGTCCGCGGGGAGATCAGTCCAGCTGGGGCAGGGCGGCGGTGTCGCCCATCCAGAACAGCTCGGGCTGCAGGGGCGTGAGCGCCACGCCCCCCTGGTTCACGTGGGCCACATCGGTGGGCCACTCGCCGGGGCCAGCCACCTCGGCATCGAGGTCGTTCACCACCTCGCCCGCCAGCCAGTAGTAGGTGCGGCCGCGGGGATCGACGCGCCTGTCGAACTGGTCGGTGTAGCGGCGCACGGCCGTGCGGCACCAGCGCAGCGGGCCGATGCTCTCCGCCGGCCGGGGCGGCACGTTGAGGTTGAGCAGCATCGCCGGCGGCCAGCCCGCCTGCAGCATCCGCTCGGCCACATCCAGGGCGATCGAGGCCGCGGGCTCGAACTGGCGCCACTGGAAGTCGGCGCTGCTCACCGCCAGGGCGGGCAGGCCCTCGATCGTGCCCTCCATCGCCGCACTCACCGTGCCGGAATAGAGCACGTCGGTGCCCAGGTTGGGGCCGTGGTTGATGCCGGAGAGCACCAGGTCGGGCCACTCCTCCAGCAGCGAGAACAGGGCCAGCTTCACGCAGTCGCTGGGGGTGCCGCTGCAGGCCCAGGCCTGGATGCCATCGTCAAACAGCTCGTCGGCCCGCTCGGCGCGGATGGGCGTCTGCAGGGTGAGGCCGTGGCCGGTGGCCGAGCGCTCCTGGTCGGGGCACACCACGGTGACCTCATGGCCGCGGGCGTTGGCGGCGTTGGCCAGGGTGCGGATGCCGGCGGCGAACACCCCGTCGTCGTTGCTCACCAGGATCTTCAGGGGGCGCATCGCCGAGGAGGTTGCTCCGTACAGTCTCACCCTTGCCATTCAGTCTGGGGTTGTCGTGGGCGTCACCGTGTCGCTGGAGGATCTCACTGGCCAGCTGGAGCAGCTGGAGGCCGAGGCGGCCGCCGAGATCGCCGCTGCCGCCACAGCCCCTGAGCTGGAGGCGCTTCGGGTGGGCCTGCTGGGCAAGAAGGGCCGGCTCTCGGCCGTGCTGGGGGCGATGGGCAAGCTGCCCGGCCCGGAGCGGCCGTTGATCGGCCAGCGGGCCAATGTGCTCAAGGAGCAGGTGAGCGGGCTGCTGGCCGAGCGGCTGCGGGCGGTGAAGGCGGCGGCGATGGCCGAGCGCATCGCCCGCGAAACCCTCGACGTCACCGCCCCCAGCAGCTACACCCCCGCCGGCCACCGCCACCCGCTGATCAGCACGATCGAGGAGATCGTGGACATCTTCAGCGGTCTGGGCTACCGGGTGTCGGAGGGGCCGGAGATCGAAACCGACTACTACAACTTCACCGCCCTGAACATCCCGGAGCACCACCCCGCCCGGGACATGCAGGACACCTTCTACCTGGGGGATGGCCGGCTGCTGCGCACCCACACCTCGCCGGTGCAGATCCGCTACCTGGAGAACAATCCGCCGCCGGTGCGGGTCATCGCCCCGGGGCGGGTGTTCCGCCGCGACGCGGTGGATGCCACCCACTCGCCGGTGTTCCACCAGGTGGAGGTGCTGGCGATCGATGAAGGGCTCGACTTCACCCACCTGCGCGGGACGGTGACCGCCTTCCTGCAGCAATTTTTCGGCGACCTGCCGGTGCGCTTCCGCGCCAGCTACTTCCCCTTCACCGAGCCCAGCGCCGAGGTGGACGTGCAGTGGCGGGGCCGCTGGCTGGAGGTGATGGGCTGCGGCATGGTGGATCCGGCGGTGCTCACCGGCATGGGCCTGGATCCGGAGCGCTGGAGCGGTTTCGCCGCCGGCCTGGGGGTGGAGCGCTTCTGCATGGTGCGCCACGGCATCGACGACATCCGCCGCCTCTTCACAAGCGACCTGCGCTTCCTCGAGCAGTTCTGAGGGCACCCCTGAGGTGCACTCAATAAACTCCAGCAGTCCCCCCGCTTCGCGATCGGTGCCCCGCGTCGGACTGATCGTCAACGACGGCAAGGACCTGGCAGTGAGCACGGCCGATGCGATCCAGCGCCGGCTGGCCGAGCACGGCTACGAGGTCCTGCGGGTGAGCAGCTCCGGCGGCATGGTGGGCTTCGCCAATCCCGACCAGCACCTGCGCACCCGCGGCTACAGCGCCTGCGTTCCCCCCGGCTTCAGCGAGGAGCTCGAGCTGGCGATCGTGCTCGGCGGCGATGGCACCGTGCTCTCCGCGGCGCGCCAGACCGCACCGGTGGGCGTGCCGATCCTCACGATCAACACCGGCCACCTGGGCTTCCTGGCCGAGGCCTACCTGCAGCAGCTCGACCAGGCCCTGGAGCAGGTGCTGGCCGGCGCGTGGACGGTGGAGGAGCGCACCATGCTGGTGGTGAGCGTGATGCGCGGCGAGCAGCGGCGCTGGGAGGTGCTCTGCCTCAACGAGATGGCCCTGCACCGCGAGCCGCTCACCTCGATGTGCCATTTCGAGATCGCCATCGGCCGCCACGCCCCGGTGGACATCGCCGCCGACGGCGTGATCCTCTCCACCCCCACCGGCTCCACCGCCTACTCGCTCTCGGCCGGTGGCCCGGTGATCACCCCCGACTGCCCGGTGCTGCAGCTCACGCCGATCGCAGCCCATTCGCTGGCCTCGCGGGCCCTGGTGTTCAGCGACCGGGAACCGGTGACCGTGTTTCCGGCCACGCCCGAGCGGCTGATGATGGTGGTGGATGGCAGCGCCGGCTGTTACATCTGGCCGGAGGACCGGGTGCTGATCCGCCGCAGCGAGCAGCCCGTGCGCTTCGTGCGCCTGGCCGATCACGAGTTCTTCCAGGTGCTGCGCAACAAGCTGGGCTGGGGCCTGCCCCACGTGGCCAAGCCCGGCAACGGCGTGCAGCCATGACGCCTGCGGGCCGCGTGCTGCTGCTGGGGGAGAAGGCCGAGCTGCTTGCCGCCCGCCTGGAGGCCTCGGGCTACACGGTGGTGCTCGGCAGCGGCGGTCTGGGAGATGGGGAGGTGGATGTGGATGGGAAGGTGGATGTGGTGGTGCTGGCGGCCGAGGCGGCCGACAAGATCCAGGCCCTGCGCCAGCGGCTGGGGCCGCTGCCGATCCTGCTGGATGTGACCGAGGACTCGCTGGCGGCGCGGGTGCGCTGCCTGAGCGCCGGCGCCGACGACTTCTGGCTCTCGGCACTCGGCCCCAGCGACCTGCTGATGCGCCTGCGGCTGCACCTCAGCCTGCAGCGGCAGGCGGCAGCGCCCACCAACTTGCTGCAGGTGGCGGACCTCAGCCTCGATCCCCTCAGCCGCAGCGTGAAGCGCGGGCCACGGCTGGTGGCGCTCACCGCCCGGGAGTACCAGCTGCTGCTGCTGCTGCTGGAACGCAAGGGCACGGTGGTGAGCCGTGAGCTGATCCTGCGCCGGGTGTGGAACGACGACCGGGGCATCTCCAGCAACGTGATCGAGGTGTACGTGCGCTACCTGCGCCAGAAGCTGGAGGAGGGCCGCGAGCGCCGCCTGATCCACACCATCCGCGGCCAGGGCTACTGCCTGAGCGAGCGGGTGCCGCCGCTGGGGGGCCCGAGCTGATGGGCGCCCAGCGGGCGCTGCTGCTGGGTTCGGCCCTGGCCCTGGCGGTGGGGCTGGTGTTGGGGCCGCCCCAGGCCCCAGCCGACCAGCTCGCGCCCCCGCAGCAGCTGCCGGTCACCGCCCGGTGGTGCCTGCAGCCCGGGCGCTGCATCGGCCTGGAGGTGGCGGCCACGCTGCGCCAGCAGGCGATGGGCCTGCAGCTGCGCCCACTCCTGCCGCCGCTGCGGGGCATGTGGTTCCCCTATGCCATCCCCACGCCAGCGCGCTTCTGGATGCACCGCACGCCGGCCCCCCTCGACATGCTGTTCATCCGCGACGGGCGGGTGGTGGCGATCGAGGCCGATGCCCAGCCCTGCATGCGGCTGCCCTGCCCGAGCTACGGCCCGGTGGATCCGGTGGATGGGGTGGTGGAGCTTGCGGCTGGCCAGGCCGAGGCCCTGGGCATCAGCGTGGGCAGCCCGGCGCGGATCGAGGCGCTGCCCTAGCAACCTGCAGAGCCTGGCCGCCGCCCGCTGAGCACCAGCACCGGATTGAGCGGTGCCAGGCGGGTGCCATCGGCCAGGGGGGCGCCGCGCCAGGCCTGGTGCTGAGCCACGGCCACGGCACAGCCGGCCCGCTCCAGCAGGGGCCGCAGCTCAGCGAGGGCCTCCACGGTGGCCAGGGGGATCACCACCAGGCCGCCGGGCCGCAGGCGCTCCAGCACCACCGCCAGCACGGCCGCCCGCTCGCGGCCGCCGCCGCCCAGCAGCACCCGATCGGGATCGGGCAGGGCCGCCAGGGCCTCGGGGGCCCGGCCCTCCACCACCCCCGCCGGGGTCACCCCCAGCCGCGCGGCGTTGGCGGCGATCAGGCTGGCGCCGCCGCCGCGCTGCTCCACGAACCAGGCGGCCAGCCCGGGCCGCAGCCGCAGCGCCTCCAGACCCACCGAGCCCACGCCGGCGCCGATGTCCCAGAGCACGCCCCGCTCGGGCAGCTCGAGATCGGCCAGCAGCTGGATCCGCACCTCGCGCTTGGTCATCAGACCGGGGCGGTCGTCGTGCTGGAGATAGAGGCCATCGGCCAGGCCGAACAGGGGCAGGGCGGCCGGATCGGCGGGCGCTGGCGGCGGCTCGGCGATCAGCAGCACCAGGTGCAGGGGATCGAGGTCGGCGGGCAGGGGGGCCTGGGGCGCCAGCCACTGCACCCGCTCGGCGGGATGGCCCAGCCGCTCGCACAGCCAGAGGGAATAGGCCGCCTCCAGGCCGGAGGCCGCCAGGATGGTGCGCACCGCCGCCGCGCCGCCGCGGCTGGGGTCGGTGAGCACAGCCAGGGCGGCGGGGCGCTGCTGCAGCCGGGCCGCCAGGGGCTCCGGCTCCCGGCCGTGCAGGCTGATCCAGCTGGCGTCCTGCCAGGGGCGGCCGATGCGGGCGAAGGCCAGCTGCAGGGAGCTGGGCGCGGGATGGAAGCGCAGCCGCTCCGGCCCGAACTGCTGAAGCAGCAGCCGGCCGATGCCGAACCAGAGCGGATCGCCGCTGGCCAGCAGCACCGCCGAGCGGCCCGCCGCCAGGGCCCGCTCCAACGGGGCGAAGATCTGCTCAGGCCGGTCGCTGGCCAGCAGCTGGGGGCAGGGCTGTGCCGCCGGGATGCGCCCGGCAGCCTGCTCCTGCCGCCACCACGGCTCCAGCTCCGCCAGCAGGCGCCGGGGAGCCAGCAGCATGTCGGCGGCCCGCACCAGCGCCAGCGAGGGCACCGGCAGGCCAGCCAGGCCGAAGGCGTCGGTGCCGATCACCGTCACCACGGGTTCGTGAGGTGCCTGCTGCGTGCTGCCCAGGGTGTGCTCGCCGCTGCCGCCATGATGCCGGGCCCATCCCCCCGGGCCGCCTGTCGACACCCAGACTGAGCCCTCTGCCGCGACCGACCCGCCGCCATGAGCCATCGCCGCCAGCGCATCCACGAGCTGGTGCTGGCCCTGCTGGCCCAGCAGGGCGATCTGGAGCTGCTCGACGGCGACACCAGCGCGCTGCCCCCCGGCGACCCGGGCATCTGGATCGAGCGCAACCGCCGGGTGGTGCAGCGCTACCAGGCCCTGGTGCGCTCGGCCGTGACCCTCGACGCCCTGATCGACCAGGAGGTGGGCGGCGGAGCGACGCGCAAGATCGGGCAGGGGTTTCAGGAGGATTCCGCCTGAACCAGCCCCCCGAGCTGCTGGTCGGCGAAACCCACCAGGGCTTGCGCCACCTCCAGTGCCAGGGCTGCATCCCGTTCGTCGAACAGATCCACAGGCGCCTCATCGCCATCCGGGTAGCGGCTGGCGGTGGTCATCCTCTGCAGCGGTTTCAGCGGCAGCTGGCGCAACGGGGCCGTGTCGATGCCAAGCGAATCCAGGGCGCCGAGCAATCGCTCGATCGAGTGGGTTCGTTCAGGCTCCTGATCGAGAGCCAGCAACAGGGCCTTGAGGGACTTCTCGGCGGCCTGGGAGCAGGAGTAGCAGGCCTGGGCGTGGAATCCTCCCTCGCTGGCATAAACAGCCATGGCGAGGTCGCTGTGGGCCTGACGCAGCCAGGCGTGCAGACGGCCTGTCATGGCATCGGGATGGGTTGCAAGCGGATCGCATCGCGGCCGATGCCGCGCCACCAGGGATCATCGCCCTGCCGGCGCTCCAACCAGCGGCCCTGGCTGATGGCGATCACATCGTCGGCCAGGCCGGCTCCCAGCAGCTCCTCTGCCAGCTGGTCTGCGCTGCTCTGCTGCGGCGCCACCGCCAGCAGATCCACATCCGAACGGGCATCCCAGTCGCCACGGGCCAGGGAGCCGAACAGCCACACCTCGGCTCCAGCCCGTCCGGCGAGCAGGGGCTCAATGCTGCTGCGCAAGGCCTCGATCCGTTGGCCGCACAGCCGCTGGCGAATCTGCTGCACGCTCGCCATGGCCCGGCCTCGACGCGATGGTTCGAGATTAGGAACAGCTCTGACAAGCTGGGCCCACTGTTTCCTGCCCCATGGCGCGTTTCGGCCTCTCCGCCCTCCAGTCGATGCTGCGGCCGCGGGGCACGGGACGGGCCGAGGCCCCACCAGCCAGCTGGAGCCGGGCCTTTGGCCTGGGCTGGGAGCGGCCCTACACGGTGCGCTACGCCAGCAACCTCGACGACGGCCCCAACCACGGCATGCCCCTGGGGGGCTTCGGGGCGGGCTGCATCGGCCGCGCGCCCGACGGCTCCTTCAACCTCTGGCACCTGGACGGCGGCGAGCACTGGTTCGGCACCCTGCCCGACTGCCAGTTCGCCCTGTTCGAGAGCGACGGCGAGCAGCGCCGCGCCCACGCCCTGGCGGTGAAGCCCGAGGTGGATGCCTCCCGGCCCGAGGCGGGCGAACCCCTGCCGGCCTGGGACTGGTACCCCGCCAGCACCCCCGAGCGCCGCACCGGCAGCTACGCCGCCCGCTACCCGCTGAGCTGGAGCAGCTACGAGGGGGTGTTTGCCGCGCAGGTGGGCTGCACGGCCTTCAGTCCGCTGCTGCCGGGCGACTACCAGCGCAGCAGCTACCCGCTGGCGGTGTTCGTGTGGACCCTGCACAACCCCAGCCGCCAGCCCCTGGATCTCTCCCTGCTGCTCAGCTGGCGCAACACCACCGGCTGGTTCACCAACACCGATCCCACAGCAGCAGTCACGTTCCGCGATGACGGCAGCCCGGAGCACAACTACGTGCCGGCGATCGGCAGCAGCCGCGGCCAGCGCAACCGCTGGGTGGACGACGGCAGCCTGAAAGGCGTTCTGCTGGAAGGCGAGCGCAGCGCGCCGATCGCTGAAGGCCAGGGCCAGTGGTGCATCGCCACCGACGCCGGCCTGGAGGCGCGCCACCCGGGGCTCACGATCCAGCGCTGCAGCCGCTGGAACCCGGCGGGCGACGGCGCCGAGCTGTGGGAGCCGTTCGCCACAGGTGGCTCGATTCCCGACAGCAACAACGACCGCGCCAGCGGCGAGCAGGATCCGGCCAGCGCCGCCCTGGCCGTGCGCTGCCGGCTGGAGCCGGGCGACACGATCGAGATCCCGCTGGTGATCAGCTGGGACCTGCCGGTCACCGCCTTCGCCACCGGCACGGGCTGCCTGCGCCGCTACACCGATTTCTTTGGCGGCGATGGCACCCACGCCGCCGCCATCGCCGCCGAGGGCCTGGCGAGCTGGCGCCACTGGCACGGGGCGATCGAAGCCTGGCAGAAACCGGTGCTGGAGCGCAGCGATCTGCCCGAGCCCTTGCGCATGGCCCTGTTCAACGAGCTCTACGACCTGGCCTCCGGCGGCAGCCTCTGGAGCGCCGCCAGCCCGGAGGATCCGGTGGGCCGCTTCGGGGTGCTGGAGTGCCTCGACTACGCCTGGTACGAAAGCCTGGATGTGCGGCTCTACGGCTCCTTCGCCCTGCTGCAGCTCTGGCCGGAGCTCGACAAGAGCGTGCTGCGCAGCTTCGCCCGCGCCATCCCCGCCGCCGATCCGACGCCGCGACCGATCGGCTGGTACTTCACCCAGGGCAAGGGCCGGGTGGAGGCGGCGCGCAAGCTGGCCGGCGCCACACCCCACGACCTGGGCGCCCCCAACGAGCGCCCCTGGGACGCCAGCAACTACACCGCCTACCAGGACTGCAACCTCTGGAAAGACCTGGCCAGCGACTTCGTGCTGCAGGTGTGGCGCACCTTCCGGCTCGCCCCCAGCGGCGAGGACCTGAGCTTCCTGGCCGACTGCTGGCCCGCCGCCGTGCAGGCCCTGCGCTACCTGAAAACCTTCGATGCCAACAACGACGGCCTGCCCGACAACGGCGGCGCGCCGGACCAGACCTTCGACGACTGGCCGCTCAAGGGCGTGAGCGCCTACTGCGGCGCCCTCTGGATCGCGGCGCTGGAGGCGGCGTTGGCCATGGGCCAGCGGCTGCAACTGGAGCTGGGGCTCGACACCTCCGGCGAGCAGCGGCAGTTCAGCAGCTGGCTCGAGCAGAGCCGCGCCAACTTCGACCGCCTGCTCTGGAACGGCGAGTACTACAACATCGACGCCGAGAGCGGCACACCGGTGGTGATGGCCGACCAGCTCTGCGGCGACTTCTACGCCCGCCTGCTGGGCCTGCCCGCCGTGGTGGCCGACGAGCGGGCCCAGAGCGCCCTGAAAGCAGTGAAGGAGGCCTGTTTCGAGGGCTTCTCGGGCGGAACGCTGGGGGCAGCCAACGGCCTGCGCCGCGACGGCACCCCCCTCGATCCCAACGGCACCCACCCGCTGGAAGTGTGGACCGGCATCAACTTCGGCCTGGCCGCCTACTACCGGCTGATGGGCGACACCGCCACCGCCCTGGCGATCACCGGCGCCGTGGTGGAGCAGGTGTACGGCGGCGGCCTGCAGTTCCGCACCCCCGAAGCGATCACCGGCGTGAACACCTTCCGGGCCTGCCACTACCTGCGCGCCATGGCGATCTGGGCCCTGTGGGCCACCCACACCGGCTGGCAGCCGATTCCGGGAGCCGAGCGACAGCCGTGTGCCGAGCGACAGCCGTGAGCATCAAAGGTTTGCTGGCAGTTCTGTTCGCCCTGCTGCTGGCCCTGGCCCAGCCGCTGCCGGCCCAGGCCCTGCTGCACAACCACCCGGACGAGAACGGCACACCGGTGCTGCGCAGCCTGGAGAGCCTGCGCGATCTGGACTACCAGAGCTGGCAGCTGGTGGCCTACCGCCAGGGCCCGCCCGGCGGCCCCCTCAGCCTGCGGGTGGTGGGCTTCCCGGGCAAGGTGCGGCTCGACCACCCCACCGCCCTGCTGGTGCGCAGCGGCCGGCAGCAGTGGCAGCTCGAGGACATCACCCTCGCCAACCCCAAGCTGGCCGGCGACGGCCGCGCCGCCGCCGCCGAGTTCAACCTGGCCCCCCTGCTGGCCGACCTCGACCGCAACCGCCCCCTGCGCCTGCAGCTGCCGGGCGTGTTCGTGGAGCTGCCCGTGCCCCCCTACGTGGTGGCGGAGTGGCGCTCCCTGTTGCATTCCTGAGCTGGCGTCAGCTCCCTTCACGGGGGCCCGGTTCCTGGAGGTTCGCGCTGTCACGATCCCGCTCCCAGTTGATCACCATCCCGGCCAGCGGCATCGCCAGAAAAATCCCCAGCAGGCCGGCGATGCGTTCACCGAGGAACAGGGCCAGGAACACCACCAGGGGCGGAATCGAGAGCGCGTGGCCCATCACCCGAGGCTGGATCACGTTGTCCTGAATCTGCTGCAGCAACACAGACACAGCCAGCACAGCCAACGCCAGCCCGTATCCCTGGATCGTCAGCACAACGATGCTGATGGTGATCACCCCGATCGTGGCGCCGATCCCGGGAATCGCATCGAGCAGCCCCACCACCAGGGCCAGGATCAGGGCGAACTTCACACCCAGCAGGCTGAAGGCCAGCAGGCTGGAGCCGGCGAGAAACAGCATCAGGGTGATCTGGCCGCTGAGAAAGCCGAGCACGTTGCGACGCACGCTGCGGTGCACGGTGCCGCGCAGCTGCGGCGGCAGCAGCTGGAGCAGCGACCGCCACAGCCGGCCGTTGTCCACGAGCATGTAGATCACGAGCACCAGCAGGATCACCACGCCGAGCACGTTGCCCACGGCGCCCCCGAGCAGACCGATGCCGGTGTCGAAGTTGGAGCGCACCAGCCCGACGATCCCTTCGAGATCCAGCTGATCGAGGTAGGCACCCAGCTGGCCGCGGAAGGGGAGCTGGGGATCGGCGACCACGTCCTCCAGCTGGGCCAACAGCTGGCTGGCCTGACTCACCAGCTGCACCCCCAGCACCCAGGCCAGGGCCAGCCCCGCGGCCAGGGCTCCCACCACGGTGAGGGCGATGGCCGCCGGCCGCGGCAGCCGCCGGCTCAACCAGCACACCGGCAGGTTGAGCAGCACCGCCAGCGCCGCCGCCGCACTGAACAGCACCAGCACCACCTGGAAGGTGGCGAACACCTGCATGGCGGCCCAGCCACTGGCCACCAGCAGCAGAAAACGCAGCAGCTGGGGGTTGGAGGGGAGACGCCACTCCTGCCTGGCCATGGGGTGGGGTGCGGACGCAACCCACCTTGACCGAGACGGACGGCGCCCTTGCGTCAGGCTGGTCACCATGACGGCCGCCCCCCCCTCCCCCGCAGCGGATGCCAGGCCCTGGCTGCCCTGGATGCGCCGGGCCCTGCAGCTGGCGGAGCTGGGGCGGGGGCGCACCAGCCCCAACCCGCTGGTGGGGGCGCTGGTGCTCGATGGCGCAGGCCAGCTGGTGGGGGAGGGATACCACGCCCGGGCCGGCGAGCCCCATGCCGAGGTGGGCGCCCTGGCCCAGGCGGGGGAGCGGGCCCGGGGCGGCACGTTGGTGGTGACCCTGGAGCCCTGCTGCCACCACGGCCGCACGCCCCCCTGCAGCCAGGCGGTGATCGCCGCCGGCATCGCCCGGGTGGTGGTGGCGATGGCCGACCCCAACCCCCAGGTGGGCGGCGGCGGCCTGGCGGAGCTACGGGCGGCGGGGATTGAGGTGCTCACGGGGGTGGCCGAGGCCGAGGCCCGGGCCCTCAACCGCCCGTTCTGCCACCGCCTCGCCACGGGCCGGCCCCTGGGCCTGCTCAAGTGGGCGATGAGCCTCGATGGCCGCACCGCCCTGACCAACGGCGCCAGCCAGTGGATCAGCGGCCCCGAGGCCCGCTCCTGGGTGCACCAGCTGCGCGCCCAGTGCGACGCGGTGATCGTGGGCGGCGGCACCGTACGGGCCGACGATCCCCTGCTCACCAGCCGCGGCCGCCGCGATCCGGAACCCCTGCGGGTGGTGCTCAGCCGCGGCCTCGATCTGCCGGCCGAGGCCCAGTTATGGCGGCAGGAGCAGGCCCCCACCCTGGTGGCCCACAGCTATGGCGCCCCCAGCCAGGCCCGCTTCCAGCTCGACCGCCTCGGCGTGGAGCGGCTGGTACTGGCCGACTGTGCCCCCAAGGCCCTGCTGGAGGAGCTGGCGCGGCGGGGCTGCAACCAGGTGCTGTGGGAGTGCGGGCCGGAGCTGGCGGCGGCGGCCCTGCGCCAGGGCTGCGTGCAGGAGCTGGCGGCGGTGATCGCCCCCAAGCTCCTGGGCGGCATCCCGGCCCGCACCCCGCTGGGCGATCTGGGCCTGGAGACCATGGCTCAGGTGCACCCCTGGCACAGTGCCCAACGCAGCCTCCTGGGCCCCGACCTGCTCTGGCGCCTGCGGCAACCGGACTGCTGAGAGGTCCGGAAGGTCGTTGTCTTCCTGAAGGTCACTGTCTCCCGCGTGCCGATGCCCACCACCCTGCCCAGCTCCCTCACCATTACCCCCGAGCTGGTGCTGCCGCTCGACCTGCAGATCCCACTGGGGGGCCTGCTGCTGGCCCTGCTCAGCTGGCTGGGGCTGGAGGTGGTGGGGCGCCGCTGCCGCCCCCGCTCGCTGCTGCGCGGCCTGCTGCTCACCAGCCGCCTGAGCGTGGCCCTCACCTGCCTGCTGGCGGGCCTGGGCTGGTGGCTGGGCCTGCTGCTCGACCCGGTGGTGATCAATCTGGAGCGCGACGGCCACGAGGTGCGCGAGCTGCTGGTGGCCCTGGGCGTGGCCTGGACGCTGCTGCGCTGGCACAGCGAACTGCGCAGCAACCGCGAGCGCTACGCCGCGGAGATCCTGCCCCGCCTCAACGAGCAGGACCGCCACTTCCTGTTCGATGTGCTGCAGAAGCTGATCAGCATCGCCATCTGGGCGATCGTGATCGTGGAGCTGATGCGGCTGGTGGGCCTGTCGGCGGCGGTGCTGGTGACCGCCGGCGGCTTCGGCGCGGCGGCGGTGGGCTTCGGGGCGCAGGGGATCGTGTCCAATTCCCTCAGCGGCCTGAGCCTGTATGTGAACCGACCGTTCATCGTGGACGACTTCATCGAGATCCCCTCCGAGCAGCTCTCGGGCACGGTGGAGGAGATCGGCTGGTTCTACACGCGCCTGCGCAGCCGCGACCGCCAGCCGGTGTACGTGCCGAACACGATCTTCACCAAATCACCGGTGATCAACAACACGGCGGTCGACAACCGGCGCGTGTGGATCGAATTCAGCGTCAGCTTCGCCGACCGGCCGCGCATCCCGACGATCGTGGCCGAGCTGGAGCAGCTGCTGGCCAGCCACCCCGGCGTGGCCCAGCAGAAGACCCGGGCCGTGCACTTCACCGGCTACGGCGAGAGCGGCCTCAACCTGCGCCTGCTCTGCCACAGCACGGGCCACAGAATGGAAGAGGGCTGGGCCCTGCAGCAGGAGCTGCTGCTCGCCATCGGCACGGTGGTGGAGCGCCACGGCGGCTCCATGCCCTTCCCCACCCGAACCCTGTTCACAGCCAACCCGCTCACACCAGCTCCGGGTGAAGCGGATCACCCTTGAACGGGCCCTGCACCCGGGAGGTGATCCAGCCGCCGTAGAAGCCGCCGGGCTGGGGAATCACCCGCTCATCGTCGATCCAGCAGCCGTCCATCGGGGCCGGATAGAGGGCATACCAGCCGGCCAGGGGGGCGAAGGCCGGCGTGGGGTCGGGGTAGGTCCACACCGCCCGGCTGAGGCGGCGCTCGCCGGCACCGCCGGGATCAAGCACCACGTCGAAGTAGCGGGCTACCCCCTTCCACTCGCAGAAGCTGCGGCCGGGGGCGGGCTGCAGCAGCTCCAGCCGCAGGGCCTCGGGCGGCAGGTAGTAGGTGGGCGGATGAAAGGTCTCCAGTACCCGCAAGCTGCTGCGGGTGTCGACCAGCAGCTGGCCCAGGGCCTCCACCCGCACGTGCTCCCTGCTGGCCACCAGGGCCGGCGGCCGCGGGTAGGCGGCCACCGGCTCGGGGGCCTGGGGTTGGGCGGTCATGGCGACTCCAGGCTGAGGCTGAGTTGCTGGCGGTCTACCGCAGCTGGGCCGGCGGCTGGGGCTATGGCGGCCGAGGGGCTGGCAGCGATCGGCTCGATCAACCAACCGGCCGGATCCCAGGGCTCCAGCAGCGGCTCCAGAGCGCGCAGCTCGGCCCCATGCACCGGCGCCAGCCAGGCCTCCTCCAGGCCGTCGGGGATCAGCACGGGCATGCGCTCGTGGATCGGCGCGATCAGGGCGTTGGGGCGGGTGGTGAGGATGCAGCAGGTGTCCAGCTGGCTGCCATCGGCCCCCAGCCAGCGCTCCCACAGGCCCGCCAGCCAGAACGGCGCCCGATCGCGGCGGGCGATGCGCTGGCCCTTCTCGAAGAAGGCGTCGGCCGGGATCAGGCAACGGTGATGGCGCCAGGGGCCGCGGAAGCTGGCCTTCTCGGCCACGGTTTCCGCGCGGGCGTTGATCGGGCGACGCGCGCCGGCGGGATCCTTCACCCAGGCGGGCAGCAGCCCCCACACCGCGAAGCTCACCTCCAGCCGGCCCTGCTGCTGGCGCTGGATCAGCAGCGGCTCGCCGGGCCGGATCAGGGGCCGGGGGGCGTAGTGCTCGGCCAGCTGGGGCGGCAGCTCCCCCTGCAGCCGCGGCAGCAGCTGATCGATGGCGGTGGTGAGCGAGAAGCGGCCACACATGGTTCCAGTGTGGCGCCCATTCGGTTTCCCACCCCGCATGCCGCCCCGCCAGGGAGGCGAGGGGTGGGATGCCACCCCTAGCCTGGGCCGAGCTGCAACGGCCGTGCGCCATGCCCATCCGCCAGGACGACAACCGCCCCAGCCGGCGTTTCGGATTGATCAACCTGGTGCTGATCGGCTTCGGCGTGCTGCTGCTGTTCAGCAACTTCCTGCCCAATCCGGCCAACCAGGTGCCGCGGGTGCCCTATTCGCTGTTCATCGACCAGGTGAACGACGACAACGTGCGCCGGGCCTACATCACCTCCGACCAGATCCGCTACGAACTGAAGGAGGCGCCGGAGGAGGGCGCGCCCTCGGTTCTGGCCACCACACCGATCTTCGACATGGAGCTGCCCCAGCGCCTGGAGCAGCACGGAGTGGAATTCGCCGCCGCCCCGCCCCAGAAACCGAACATCTTCACCACCATCCTCAGCTGGGTGGTGCCGCCGCTGATCTTCATCCTGGTGCTGCAGTTCTTCGCCCGCCGCAGCGGCATGGGCGGCGCCCAGGGAGCGTTGAGCTTCACCAAGAGCAAGGCCAAGGTGTATGTGCCCGATGAGGAATCACGGGTCACCTTCGCCGATGTGGCCGGGGTGGACGAGGCCAAGGCCGAATTGGCCGAGATCGTGGATTTCCTCAAGAAGCCGGAGCGCTACGCGGCCATCGGCGCCCGCATCCCCAAGGGCGTGCTGCTGGTGGGCCCGCCGGGCACCGGCAAGACCCTGCTCTCCAAGGCGGTGGCCGGTGAAGCGGGGGTGCCCTTCTTCATCATCAGCGGCTCGGAGTTCGTGGAGCTGTTCGTGGGGGCCGGCGCCGCCCGCGTGCGCGACCTGTTTGAAGAGGCCAAGAAAAAGGCGCCCTGCATCATCTTCATCGACGAACTCGACGCCATCGGCAAGAGCCGCTCCGGCTCGATGGGCGTGGTGGGCGGCAACGACGAGCGCGAGCAGACCCTCAACCAGCTGCTCACCGAGATGGACGGCTTCGCCGGCAAGGACAAGCCGGTGATCGTGCTGGCGGCCACCAACCAACCGGAAACCCTCGATGCCGCCCTGCTGCGCCCGGGCCGCTTCGACCGCCAGGTGCTGGTGGACCGGCCCGACCTCTCCGGCCGGCGCATGATTCTCGGCATCTATGCCAAGAAGGTGAAACTGGCCGAGGGGGTGGATCTCGACCGCATCGCCCAGGCCACCGCCGGCTTTGCCGGAGCCGATCTGGCCAACCTGGTGAACGAGGCGGCCCTGCTGGCCGCCCGGGTGAACCGCACCACCGTGGAGCAGGGCGACCTCAACGAAGCGATCGAGCGGGTGGTGGCCGGCCTGGAGAAGAAGAGCCGCGTGCTGCAGCCGGACGAGAAGAAGGTGGTGGCGTATCACGAAGTGGGCCACGCGATCGTGGGGCACCTGATGCCCGGCGGCAGCAAGGTGGCCAAGATCTCGATCGTGCCGCGGGGCATGAGCGCCCTGGGCTACACGCTGCAGCTGCCCACCGAGGAGCGCTTCCTCAACTCCAAGGAGGATCTCGAGGGCCAGATCGCCACCCTGCTCGGCGGCCGCAGCGCCGAGGAGGTGGTGTTCGGGGCGGTGACCACCGGCGCCGCCAACGACCTGCAGCGCGCCACCGACATCGCCGAGCAGATGGTGGGCACCTATGGCATGAGCGAAACCCTCGGCCCCCTCGCCTATGACAAACAGGGCGGCAGCCGTTTCCTCGGCGGCGCCAACAACCCGCGCCGGGTCGTGAGCGACACCACCGCCCAGGCGATCGACCGGGAGGTGCGCGGCCTGGTGGACCGCGCCCACGACCGGGCCCTGGCGATCCTGCACCACAACCGCGACCTGCTGGAGCGCATCTCCCAGGAGATCCTCGACAAGGAGGTGATCGAGGGCGACGAACTCAAGGGCCTCCTGGCCGAGAGCGTGCTGCCCGAAGAGGCCCGGCTGGCGGCTTGACGCCCGGGCCCGCGATGGCCGATAAGGGTTCTTTGAGACCGGCCGATGCACGGCGCCGCCTCCTCCAGCACCCGGCCCCCCAGTGGCCCCCTGCCTTCAGCCCTGGCCGACCTGCGCGGGCGCGACCTGCTCTCCTCTGCCGACCTCAGCGCTGGGCACACCCGGGCCCTGCTGCAGCTGGCGGCCGACCTCAAGGCCGGCCGGGCGGCGATCGATCTGGGCGGCCGCAGCCTGGGGCTGATCTTCACCAAATCCTCCACCCGCACGCGGGTGAGCTTCACGGTGGCGATGGCGCGCCTGGGCGGCCAGACCCTCGACCTCAACCCCCAGGTGACCCAGGTGGGCCGGGGCGAACCGGTGGCCGACACGGCGCGGGTGCTCAGCCGCTATGTGGACGCCCTGGCGATCCGCACCTTCGCCCAGAGCGAACTGGAGGAGTACGCCCACTGGGCCACGATCCCGGTGATCAACGCCCTCACCGACCTGGAGCACCCCTGCCAGGCCCTGGCCGACTACCTCACCCTGGCGGAATGCTTCGCCGCGGGAGCGGGCGGGGCGCTGGAGCTGGAGCGGCTGGCGGGGCTCACCCTCAGTTACCTGGGCGACGGCAACAACGTGGCCCACTCGCTGCTGCTCTGCGGCGCGCTGCTGGGGGTGAACGTACGCATCGGCTGTCCGGTGGGCTTCGAGCCGGATGCCGGCGTGCTGGAGCGCGCCCGCCAGCTGGCCGCCGCCAGCGGCGCCACGGTGGAGGTGCTGCACGAGCCGGTGGCGGCGGTGCGCGGCGCCCATGCCCTGTACACCGACGTGTGGGCCTCGATGGGCCAGGAGGAGGAGAAAGCCGAGCGCGAGCGGGCCTTCGCCGGCTGGTGCCTGGACGAGGCCCTGATCGCCGAGGCCGACAGCCGGGCGATCGTGCTGCACTGCCTGCCGGCCTACCGCGGGCTGGAGATCAGCGCCGGGGCGATCGAAGGCGCGAGCAGCCGGGTGTTCGACCAGGCCGAGAACCGCCTGCACGCCCAGCAGGCCCTGCTGGCGGCGCTGCTGGCCGACGCCTGAACCAACTGAACACAACGAACAAGACCAGATCAAGCCACGTCAGCCGCCTGGCAAAGCAGGGCTTTACAAAACAGCGACCAGGCGATACATCTGTATCAGTCACTCCAGTCCTGTTGTCTGCCATGTCCGCCAGCCAGCCCCAGCAGCCGCTCACCCCTGCCCAGCGGGAGCTGTACGACTGGCTTGCGGGCTACATCGGCGCGCACCGCCACAGCCCCTCGATCCGCCAGATGATGGAGGCGATGGGGCTGCGTTCGCCGGCGCCGATCCAGAGCCGGCTGCGCCACCTGCAGCAGAAGGGCTGGCTCACCTGGAAGGAAGGCCAGGCCCGCACGCTGCAGCTCCTGGGCGAGGCAGCGGCAGCCTTCGGCGGGAGCGGGGCGCCGGCCATTCCCGTGCTGGGGGCGGTGGCGGCTGGCGGCCTGGTGGAAACCTTCGACGACGTGCGGGAGAGCCTCGACCTGGCGCCCCTGCTCGCCACCCGCGGCCTGTTCGCGCTCACGGTGAACGGCGACTCCATGGTGGACGCCCACATCGCCGACGGCGATGTGGTGCTGATGGAGCCCGTGCATGATCCGGCGCGGCTGCGCAACGGCACGATCGTGAGCGCCCTGGTGGCAGGCAGCGGCACCACGCTCAAGCACTTCCAGCGCCAGGGCAGCACAGTGATCCTGGAGGCGGCCAACCCGGCCTACGGGCCGATCGAGCTGCCGGCTGAGCAGGTCACAGTGCAGGGCAAGCTGGTGGCGGTGTGGCGCCAGGTATGAGCCCCGCCGCCGTGTAGAATTCACACACGTCAGGCAAGGCCTTCGGGCCAGAGCGGAACGACCAGCGTTTTCGCTGTCAGGCGCGCACAAACGGGGCCATAGCTCAGCTGGTAGAGCACCTGCATGGCATGCAGGGGGTCAGCGGTTCGAGTCCGCTTGGCTCCACTTATTTGAATAAATTCAAGATCTCAAGCCTAAAATGCTTGCGAGAATTGAGTGCATTTTTAATTAGTTAAAGCTTTGATGTACCCGCTTTTGGACAAAGCGGGTACATCCTATCTCTTCAAACGAGCGCCCTATTCAGCTTGATTTCGCTTTGACAGCTTGCGCTTCAACCGCCTTGACCAGCCGCATGCTGCTCCAACTCCCAACACAGGGAGCGGACCTGGAACATCTAGGGAAACATTGGCATTCCAGAATCCTTGACCCGTATAGCTAGAATCGCTAAATGCAAAGATGGGTGCAGGGTAAAATGCCGTGTTGCTGTCATTGAACCCCTCAAAGATGTAAGAACTAACAGCTGGAGTAAAATCTAAGCCACCAAAAACTCGCGGCAAAATGGCACCAGTACCAGCAAAACGACCGGACACTCCAACAAGATAATAGAAATCTGGATTATCGCTAGACTTGGGCAAATTTCGCGAAGGAATTTCCAACCAGTAATACAAGCCTTGATTAACGCTAGACGTTCCCCCTATTGCACTGTCAAATAGATTGGCGGAAAGACTGGATTGGGAAGGATCAAAGACGGAACTGGCAAGCTGCTCAACGGTAGGAACTGAATTAGGTGCGGGATCCTCATATAAAACTTTCCACAAAGAAACCTGATACGAAGACGAACTAGAACCGCCAAGCCAGTTATTCTGAAAGCCAAAGCCTAAGGCATTAGCGCGCCAACCGTCTTGATTCACATCAAAAGCGTAGCCAAATGAGTAATTGATATTGTCATCGAGTCCACTAGTGATCTCCTGGGGATTAATAACGCTGCGAAGAATAGGCTTAACATTTAGCGGATTGATTGCCAATGCAGGCTGCGCGAGCAGCACAGCAAAGCCGAACGATGCAATCAAAGAAGAAATTTCAGAAAAGCGCGAAAAAATGAAATTCATTGGATATGTAACGAAAGCAGTCGGTAAAACTAGAGAGCAGGATGATATTTTTCTATCTAACGTGAGATATATCAGCGAGATGGGCGCATTGGAGGAACTGCCGGAATTCCAGCTGGGGGCTTCAACGGTTGGCTGGTGGTGGCCACGGATAGCTGACTGGTTGCAGCAGGGGTGACAGGTTGAGGTGTAGGAGCCACGGGCTTGGTAGTGGTTTCGGCCTTCAGGCTGGGCACTGTAGGTGTCACGGCCTTCGATGCGGTGGCCTTAGGAGTCGTGGCCTTAGGAGTCGTGGCCTTAGGAGTCGTGGCCTTAGGTGAAGTGGTTTGGCTAGCAGAAGAGGTGAAGGGCTGCACGGTGAAACGAGATTGCTGGGTCGTTTCAGGCGGGGGTGGAAAACGGCTTGATGGGGTAAGCGATCGATTGGTGAACCCAGGAAGCTGCCCAGTTTGGGGAGCGCTCACAATGGGCGGGGGGGCTGGATTCGTGTTGATTGGCCCCGGTGGAGGAGGTGGTGGTGAGCTCCCCCCAGGGCGGCGCTGGGCAAGGGCGGGAGATGCTGCCAAGCAGCAACCGAGTGCCACCAGCATCAAGCGAATCGCAGGAGCGGGGGGCACAGCATGGTCTCTGCTGGTGAATGAAACCGACATAGAGTAAGAGACTTTTGCGGAAATCTATCAGAGCCCGAGGCAAACCTTTGCTCTATGGGAGGGAATGAAAATATCCGGAGCGCCAATTGTCACTCCAGCCGACGGTAAGCAGCGCTGAAAATCCGTTGGGTGTATCACCGAATACATCAGCAGCGGCCATGTTTACGAAAATGGGCAGGTCGCGAAAGGGAATATATGAAACATTTATTACAGTGCTGCGATTGCTAATCCCTGCGGAAACGCCAAGATTGGGAAGCGCTTCCATCCCAGCCGCCACAAAGAAGCCGCTATCAGAGATCTGGAAATTGGAATCAACCTCGGCCAGACCCTTACCGCCTCCGCCCACACTGACCTGCAACACCTGCTGAAACGCTGGGTCGCGGGGGCGCAGCGGCACGGCCATGGTGATAGCGCCATAGGGGCTGCTGAAGCGACGCCCAGGCTCATTGCCGTACTGGTAAGCATCGATCACGCCACCGGCAGCGGCCACCTGCAGGTTCCAACGATTCACCAGCAGGCGGCCGGCCGTAAAGCCGAAGCCCCCGTTGGCGTTGAAAGACTTGATGCTGCCAGCACCCCAGAACACCTCAACACCGACCGCCCGCACAGGATCACCGATGGCGAAGCCAGCGTTCACGGATCCGTCAAGATAATCACGGAGCTTTTGCTTGCTCGATCCGCGGGTGCCGGCAGTGCCAGAAATGAAGTAGTCGCCCCAGCCACCCACATAACCGCTTGGCTTGCCACCGCCGAGGGAAGGGCGAAGACGATAGGGGCGGAGCGTGGGAGCGGCGGCCGAAGGGTCCTGCAGCTCAGGCTCCACGGCCACGGGGGCAGGCATTGGTGTCGCAGCTGGCAACAGGCGTCCAGGCAACGGCTGAGGGCTGATGGGAACCAGCCGGGTGACGGGGGGTGAATCAGCTTGGGGTGCTGGACGCACGCTCCAAGTGGGGACGTTGGGGCTGGTCACCGCGGCGGGGGCGGCCAGAGCGAGCAGCAGCAGAGGGCCTGAGGAAAGCACGATCTGCAGCAAGAACGCTGTGAGCCTAAGCCGAGCCGCCAATTGCAGGATGCGCTGGCAGCACTCAGCTGCCGTCATCGTGGCGAGACCAGGCCGCGAAGCGGGCCACCCCCTCAACCACGGAGGTGCGGGGCCGGAAGCCGGTCCATGCTTCCAGGGCCTCCACGTCGGCCTGCAGAGGGGTGGGCTCGCTGATGTCGTCGATTGAGGTGAAATCGCGCACCATCGCCTGGGAGCACAGGAACCGGGCCGTGTCCGAGCGTCTCAGGGGCCGTACACGTTGAACGGGCGCATGCCGGTGGCGCTGAGGCCGTAGCGATGGCTGTAGCTGAGGGCCATCAGTGCATTGGCCTTCTTGCCGCCGGCATCGCAGCTCACCGGGTGGTCCACGCTGTGGTGTTCGCTGAAGGGCAGGCGGGTGTTGCCGCCGTACACCGAACTGCTGGAGGCGTACACCAGGGACTCCACCTGGTGATGGCGGCATCCTTTGATCGCGTGGCCAAATCCCACCAGGTTGGCCTGGATGGAGGCGGAGCGCCGGTAACTTGAACCGTCATTCAGCCGCCCGTATTTCCGTCTGGGCCGCGCCAGCATTCCATGACAAATGCGTCCGGGCAGCGCCGTGATGGTGCCAGTCCGGATTGCGAGGGTAGGGTTTGCAGCAGATCAGCGGCAGATCGCAGCTTCCGGATGAGCGAGCAGAGTCCAACGAAGGCCAAGGCCACCTCCACCGCAACTCCCCAACCCAGCCCAGCACAACCCAAGCCAACCAAGCCCGCCACAGCCGCAGACTCCGGCGGCAAACCGCGTCGTCAGCGCGGCCGCTCCAAAGGTCGCGAGCTGTTCTGTCCGGCCCACCCGGACACGCGCATTGCCGGCAACGGCCGCAAGTATTTCCTGCATCTGCTGCAGCCGGACGAGCTGCGGGCGCGGGGGTTGAGCGACAAGCGGGCGCGGCTGGTGATCCAGGCCCACCCGGTGCTTGTGCTGAGCAACGAGTGGCTGGAGGAGCTGTTCTGCCCGGAGTGCGGCTGCAGCCACTGGTGCCATGTGGTGCGCCACGACAGGGTGCGCCACGACGTGCGCTGGGCACCGCGCGACCTGTGGCAGCAGGTGGCCCACGTGGATCCGCTGGTGCCCAACCCGAGCGTGAGCCAGTTCACCCGGCGATCGGCCCGACGGGCGGCGATGAAACGGGCCGACGGCAAGCGGTACTTCGACTAAGGCTGAACTCGGTGCCCTGCCTGCCAGGGAGATGGTGTTGCCCGCGCCTCCGCTGGCCTCAGAAGGCGTTGGGAGAGCGCAGGCGCAGCAGGGTCTTGAGCAGGATCTTCACGTCGAGTTTGAAGCTCCAGTTGTGCTGATAGCGCAGGTCGGCTTCCACCCGGCGGGCCATGGCTTCGAGGGTGGCGGTTTCGCCGCGCCAGCCTTCCACCTGGGCGAGGCCGGTGATGCCGGGGCGGAATGCATGGCGCTGCATGTAGCCGGGGATCTGCTTGCGGTAAAGCTCGTTGTGCTGCACGGCATGGGGGCGGGGGCCCACCAGGCTCATGTCGCCGCGCAGCACATTGAACAGCTGGGGCAGTTCGTCGAGGCTCCAGCGGCGCAGCAGGCGGCCCACGGGGGTGACGCGAGGGTCGTCGCGGCTGGCCTGGCGCAGACCTGGCTGGTCGCCGGCCTCCATCACCCGCATGGTGCGGAACTTGAAGATCCGGAAGCGGCGGCCATCGAGGCCGTAGCGGTCCTGAAGGAACAGGATCGGGCCTGGGCTGGAGAGCCTCACGGCCAGGGCGATCACCAGCAGCAGCGGACTGATCAGCAGCACGCCGAATCCGGCCACACTGAGATCAAAGACGCGTTTGAACTGGCGGTCGAGCAGGGAGCTCTCGCCACCCCACAGGTCGATGCAGGGGGTGTTGCCCACCGTGGTGATGCGGAACCGCATACCGGGCTGGGCCCAGCGGGGGGCGTAGATCACCGGCAGGCAGGTATCGCCGAAGAAGCTGAGCAGCTGGTCCATGCTCAGCTCGTTGCGGGGCACGTGGCTGAACACGATGCGATCAGCCGACTGGCACTGGAGCCAGCGACGCATCTCGGCCAGGCCGCCGCCACAGGGGGGCAGATGGGGGGGCTGTCCAGCGACCGGCTCGGGCACCGGGCTGAACCAGGCCACCAGACGCAACCCCATCCAGGGGGAGGAAAGCAGCTCGGCCTGGAAGGCGGCGGCGGGTTCGGCCGTTCCCCAGTAGAGGACGGTGCGGGCGTTGCCGCCGCGGCTGCGGTGATGGCGCAGCAGCTTGCGCAGCCCCACGTGGTTGAGCAGGAGCAGCAGCCAGGTGAGCAGGGCCCAGATGGTGGTGGCCTCGCGGGAGAACAGGGCGCTGGTCTTGGTGAAGTAGGCCAGCAGCAGCAACGTTCCGATCACGGTCATCCAGCGGCTGGTGACCCGCCGGGCCAGCAGCAGCAGGCTGGCCTGGCGAAAGCTGCCGTAGAGGTTGCCGCTGGGCAGGATCAGGGCCGTGAGCAGCAGCACCCACAGCCACCGGGGCAGAACCAGGGGATAGGGAGGGCCTGGCAGGTTCCCCACGATCAGCAGAAAAAGGCCAGTGGCGATCAGGGGATCGAGCAGCCGCTGCAGGCGGGAAAGGTCGTCGCCGTATTGGCGCAGCAGGCCCGAAGTCGGGGGGTAGGAACCGCTGGAGCGGGGAGGGATCAGGCTGGTGATCGACACCGTTGGAACCGTGGCTGGAGGAGCTGGAGCGAAAAAGCTGGGAGACCTGACTGGGCAGAACTGCCTAGAACTGCATCATTTTCGAGGACAATCCGCTGAAATGCCCGCCGAAGCCAGGACACCCATCCATGAACGTGCTGCTGGTGGGTCTGAACTTTGCCCCTGAACCGGTGGGGATCGGGGTGTACAGCGGCGACATGGCGCGCTGGCTGGCCGATCGCGGCCACCGGGTGCGGGTGCTCACGGCACCGCCCTACTTCCCGCAGTGGCAGGCCCGCGGCAACCGCTACCGCCGCGAGCGTTTCGGGGGGGCGGAGCTGTGGCGCTGCCCGCTGTGGGTGCCGCGGCGGCCCAGCGGCCTCAAGCGGCTGCTGCACCTGGCCAGCTTCGCGCTGAGCAGCTTGCCGGTGCTGCTGGCGCAGGCCCGCTGGCGGCCGGATGTGGTGATCACGGTGGCACCGGCGTTTTTCTGCGCTCCGGGGGCGCTGCTGCTCACGGCGCTGTGCGGGCGGGGCACGGCCAGCTGGCTGCACATCCAGGACTTCGAGCTGGATGCGGCGTTTGAGCTGGGGCTGCTCAAGGGCCGGCTGCTGCGCCGCCTGGCGGAAGGCTGGGAGCGGCGGACGCTGCGGGGTTTTGCTCGGGTGAGCACGATCAGCGGGGCGATGCTGCAGCACGCGATCGCCAAGGGGGTGGCACCGGAGCGGGCGCTGCTGCTGCCCAACTGGGTGGATCTGGCGGCGATCCAGCCGCAGCCAGCAAACCTGCGAGCCAGCAATCCCTTCCGGCGTGAGCTGGGGATCGGGCCGGAGCAGCGGGTGCTGATGTATTCGGGTTCGATGAACACCAAGCAGGGGCTGGAGCTGCTGGTGGCCGCGATCCAGCGGCTGGCGGACGTGCCCGATCTGATCTGGCTGCTGGCTGGCGAGGGGCCGAGCAAGGCGGCCTTGGCGGCGGCCACGGCGGGGCTGGCGAACGTACGGCTGCTGCCGCTGCAGCCGGCCGAGCGGCTGAACCACTGGCTCAACCTGGCGGATGTGCACCTGTTGCCGCAGCGGGCGGGGGCGGCGGATCTGGTGCTGCCCTCGAAGCTGCTGGGCATCCTGGCCAGCGGCCGGCCGCTGGTGGCCAGCTCACCGGCCAGCAGTGAGCTGGGCCAGATTGCCGAGCAGGCGGGGCTGCGGGTGGAGCCGGAGGATGGGGAGGGGTTCGCGGCAGCGCTGCGCCAGCTGCTGGCCGATGGCGGCCTGCGGCAACGGCTGGGAGAGGCGGCGCGGCAGCTGGCGGAGCAGCGCTATGGCCGCGAGGCGGTGCTGGGGCAGCTGGAGCGGGAGCTGGTGGCGCTCACGGGGCAGGGGCCATGACCCTGGGGGGCAATGCCGCGATCCGGCGACTGCTCAAGCTGTTGATCGCCCGCCTGAGCCTCTACCGGCTGGCGGCGCTGGTGTACGAGGTCTGGCGGCGGCTGGCGCGGCCCCACACCCATGGAGCCCTGGTGGCGGTGTGCCACGCAGGGGAGCTGCTGCTGGTGGAAACCAGCTACCGGCGCAGCTGGGGGCTGCCGGGGGGCGGCATTGGGCGGGGTGAAACGCCGCGGCAAGCGGCGGTGCGCGAACTGGCGGAGGAAGTGGGTCTGCGCGTGCGGGAGGAGCAGCTGCAGGAGCCCTGGCAGATCAGCGAGCCGGGCCCGGGTGGGTTGAACACGGTGACGATCTTCTGCCTGCCGCTGCCGACGCGGCCGGAGCTGGTGATCGACGGGCTGGAGATCGTGGCCAGCCACTGGCTCAGCAGGGTGCAGGCCTTGGCTCGGGAGCTGCCGGGCCACCTGCGCGCCTACCTGTTGGATGATAGGGATCCCATCCGCCCCTGCAACCGATAGAGCAGGGTGGCCGCCGTTTCGCGCCAGGCCAGGCGGTTGCGTTCGGGGGCGCTGGCTGGCAAAGGCGTGGGCGGCGCGGGGCAGCCAGCTCGATGGCGATGAGGGGGAGGAATCGCCGCTGGAGGAGAGAGGGTGCGAGCTGGACAGGTGCTCCTGCTCGATCTCGCTCTCGGGCCAACCTGAAAAAAGTGAGCAGCTTGATTCAGATAAAGGCGTAAGTGCAGCAACAGATAGCGGCGAATGTTCACATTGCGGCGGCCAAATCAGCTAGTTCTTGGAGTGAGTGAACCACAGGCACGCCTTGGCGAAGAGCCCAATCGATGTGCCTAGAGCCGTAGCCGGTGGTAATCAAGGCTGCTTTCATGCCAAGAGAAAGCCCAGCCTGCACATCGGATGGTTTATCACCCACCATGAATGACTCGGCCCAGTCCACAGGGTGAAGAAGAGAAGCTGCTTGAAACAAAGCAGGCCCTGGCTTTCTGCAACTGCATCGGTCTTCAGGAAGGTGCGGGCAGTGATGCCAGGAAGAAACGTATACACCATGGGCTGCCAACAGCTCAGCGACACGGCCATTCACGGCAGCAACGTCATCCTCATTGATCAGGCCCCGACCGACACCAGACTGATTGGAAACGACCACCAATCGATAGCCAGAGGACGAAAATTGTTGCAGCCCCTCAATGACCCCCTTTTCAAGCGTAACTTTGGCAGGGTCGCGTAGGTAGTGTTCCTCGCGAATGACAGTACCGTCACGATCAAGAAAAAGACTCCGCCCAGTTGAGATCATAACTAGCGGTATGGATCTTCTGTATGCAAATATCGCAGCACATAATCAGCAACTCCATCTTCTAGGCTGCAAAACGGATCTTTGTAACCAACAGAAAACAACTTTCCCATTTCAGCCTGCGTAAAATACTGATATCGAGCCCGAAGATACTCGGGCATCGGAATGAAATCAAACTCAACCGGGATGTCGAGAGCTTTAGCGATTGCCGTGATCAGATCACGAAAGCTGCGTGCACGGCCGGTGCCAATGTTAAAGAGGCCGGAAATCGTGGAGTGATGCAGCAGCCAGCTGACCACAGCCGTGCAGTCCTTCACGTAAACAAAGTCCCGGCTTTGGTCGCCATGTGCAACACCTGGGCGGCACGATTGGAAGAGCCGGATTGGCTTGAGATCGCGAACATCAGCAAAAAACTTGGCCACAACGCTTTGCATATCACCTTTGTGATACTCATTGGGACCGTAAACATTAAAAAATTTCAGCCCACACCACTGAGGAGGAGTGGGCAAACCATCGGCTACACGCTGCATTAAAATTCGGTCGGTGGCGTGCTTGCTCCAGCCATATCCATTCAGGGGCCGCAGCTGCGCCAGGGCCTCAGGGCTCTGATCATCTAACAGGCCGGATTCAAGGGCGCCATATGTTGCTGCAGAGGATGCGTAGAGGTATGAAATCCCTAGCTCAGCACAGAGATCCCACAGGTCAACTGTAAGACGAATATTTTGACTGATCAGTAGATCCACATCGCGCTCAGTGGTCGCAGATATAGCACCCATATGTACAACGGCGCGAACCTTAGCTCTTGCGTTACGGATGTAAGCAAGCAACTGCTCGGGATGCACAAAGTCTGCCACATAATGTTTGGCCACATTGCGCCACTTATCTCCCTGCCCCCAGTAGTCGCATGCAACAACGGGCTCTTCACCTGCCTCACCGAGGGCAGCAAGGATGTTTGAGCCGATGAACCCACCAGCACCCGTGATGATGATCAAGATTCCGCCCCTATGGCTTTCTGGATGATACGTGTGGAGCTCTTGCCAGCCTCAAGAGGAGCGAGCAAGACGTCTCCACCGTAACCAAGAACAAAAGCAGAGCCTACAACAGATTCGATCGTGTAATCGGCACCCTTGATTAACACATCGGGACGAATTAACTCAATCAGGCTCATTGGTGTGTCGTCATCGAAGATCACAGTTGCATCAACCATACCGAAGGCACCAAGCACTGCTGTACGGTCGAGCTCAGAGTTGATCGGACGCTCGGCCCCTTTGCCTAAGCGCCGCACAGACGCATCACTGTTGATGCCCACGATCAATACATCACAGTTGGCGCGGGCAAACCGCAACAACGACACGTGACCTGGATGTACCAAATCGAACACACCATTGGTGAAACCGATGCGTTTTCCCTCGGCTCTGCGAGCGGCAGCATAGGCAGCCAGATCACTGGCACTGAGAGGCAGAGGATCACCATGACGGGGTCTGCCTGCGGCCAGATACGAAAGACGGTCAATCAATTCTTCGGGAGAGACGGTGGCGGTGTCGGGCTTAGCCACAACGAGGCCGGCTGCCACATTGGCCGTAGCCGCTGCTTCAGCCTGGCTGGCACCTCCTGCAAGTGCACACGCCAAGGTTGCAATAACGGTATCTCCGGCACCAACGACGTCGAACACATCTAGGGCGACGCTGGTTAAGTGCAGCGGATCGGAATCGGCTGGGATCAGGCTCATCCCGTGAGGCCCGCGAGTGATCAGCACAGCCGCCACTTCAGCCTTCTCAAGTAAATTCCGGCCAGCCCGCTCGGCATCGGCATCGGAGCGGATGGGCAAACCTGTAGCGCGCTCTGCTTCAGTTGAATTGGGCGTGAGGAGAGTTGCACCTGCGTAGCGGCTGAAGTCGTGGCTCTTTGGATCCACCACAACAGGCTTCTGGAAGTTCTGGGCCATATTGATGATGGGCTTGAGTATGCGTGGGTTCAGCAGCCCCTTGGCATAATCAGAAAGAACTAAAACATCATGGGAGCCGATCAGCGGTTCCAGAAGAGTGAGAAGAGCGGTGATCTCTGATTCATCGATGGGATGGCAAGACTCGCTGTCGAGGCGCATCAGATGCTGCCCAGAGGCGGTAAAGCGCACCTTGTGGGTGGTGAGCCGCTGTTCCCCAACCACAAGCTTTGGCTGGAGCAAGCGATCCTTCTCCAGCAACTCGGCCAGGATGCGGCTGGGCTCATCCCTGCCAACCATTCCCACCAAGGTGCAGCACCCGCCAAGAGATGTGACATTACGAGCCACATTGGCAGCACCTCCTGGGATGTGTGTGACAGAGCCAGGGCGAAACACCGGCACGGGCCGCTCCGGGGAGATGCGCTCCACACTGCCGTGGTTGAACGTATCGAGAATCAGATCGCCAAGACACAAAACGCGGACATCGCTAAATCGATGAACGAGTGATCCCAAAGACTTGCAATCCATAGCAGAATCAACTGGAGTAAAGGCTATCTGACAACACTTCAATTGCGCAGGCTATATGATAGCCACTGCTTGCTTTAACAGGCTGACTGACAAACTGACCGGTACTATCCATCTCATCAAACCACAGTCCGGGTCTTGGGCCAGACATGAAATGAAGAAGGGAGATGAGTGCACGATTTCGATAGCAGTATGCCTCAGGTGCGGCTGTCAGGAGCCACTGAAGATGCCAGGCCTTGAGGCGCTCAGTCTGCTGCCAGAGGCGGGCGGTACGATCAGATGGAAGCAGACGTTCGTCGATCAATTCAATTGCAACATCTCGTGATGAATCCACACCGCAGTTTTCAGCGACACTGCAAAGCTTGGCTGCTGCTGCTGTTGCAGTGGCATCGCCAACCAAGAGGCTCCAGCGTGCCAGCAACCAGCTCCACTCAAACTGATGACCAGGCTCTATACGCTGGCTAACGCCCTGTTGAACAGGGCACCAGGCGCGATCAAAGTACTCCGGCAACAAACCAGTTTGTGTATTGATCAGACGCTCAAGTGCCAACTGGGCAATAGAAGCTGCTCGCTCCCTCCAGAACAGTTGATCAGCTGATTGCACAGATGACCAAGCAAGGAAAGCCTCGAACAGATGCATGTGCGGGTTCGCGCACTGCAACTCAGGTGCAATCTCATCAACATAGCCCCCAAGAGGATGAGAATTAAGGCCCGTCATAATACAACGAGCAAGTATCTCTGGCTCCGCACAGCTAGGATCTCTCATGGCAAGCTTAGCGAGAGCAACCAAAACAAAAGCCACGTCATAGAGATGCTGACGCTCATCGATCACGGAGCCATGGGGATCACAGCTAGCACGAACTTGCCCCCCAGAGCTCACGAGGTGATCTCTCAGAAAACGGAGACCCTGATCAACCAAAGCATCAGCAGGACCATGCCAGCCTAGGCTCTTGCCAACAGCAAAGAAGTAGATTTGACGCGAAACCAGACGACTACGACGGGGCTCAACAATCGGGGATAGAGAATAATCAAGCTTTTCGAAGAAACCAGCATTTACGTGGTCAACCCCATAGCGACTCCAAAGTGGCAAGGCCCGATCTAAAAACCAGGTTCGCAATTCCACTTCAGCTTTTGCCGCGATAGCTGGTGAGGGCGACAACTCAAGATTCATGCAGCATCGCCAGTGCTTTTGTCAAGACTTGGTCAACTGAGATGAAGCAAACACCACGTTGCTCATGGATCACCTGAACGTGGGAGCCCATCGGATGCCACTGCTTGGGTGTGTTAAACGAACCAAAGATGCCAAGGGCTGGAATACCCATACATTGGGCTAGATGAAGCGGGCCTGAATCATGGCCAATAAACAATCGAGCATGAGCAAGCAAGGCTGCAACCACACGTGGAGAAGGCCCTCCACAGAAGTTTACCGCGCCATCACCCCAAGCATCACTGAGTTCTTCGGCTCGTTGATCATCATCAGGCGAACCTACGATGGCCAATCCACGAAGAGCAGTAGACTGGCGTAACCGTGGAAGCAACTGGGCCCATCGCTCACAACCCCAGTCCTTGGAAGCATCTTTTCCACCGGTATTGATAACCAAAAAAGGTGACATTACTTTTGCAGCCAGCTCAGCCCCCAAAGCTCGTTCAGGATTGGTAAGCAGGAGATCCCAGTTGGAGGGATCTGCAAGATCGATGTTACCCAATGAGGCACAGCATCGAGCTAGCCTACTGGCTTCAGGTTCAAGATACTTTGTGCGGATATCGAAGCGCGATACAAGCTGGTCCTGCGAACGGGGAATGCAGTGAATGTGGCGAAAGCCTGCAAGACGAAAAAAGATTCGATCGCGCCTGATCATGGCGCGCGTAGGATTTGAGCGCATATAAATCATCGTTCTGGCATTCAGGCGCCACAGCCGAAGCAACAAGCGGCAGGCCTGGATAGGATTGCGCAGACCTATTGGGTAACTGAAAACATGATCTACGAAACCACCATGTGAACCGAGCACCCCTAGCATGGGTGCCGCCTTCGATGATATCGGGATATTGGTAAGAAGCGTGATGGAAGACGCCGGAAAAGCACGCCGTACAGCATGGAAGCAAGGCAGGGCTACAACGGTATCTCCCATGCTGCCGATTCGGAAGATAACGATCGGATCGCTGGATTCAGGCATTCAAATCAGCTACATCTAGGGGAAAGAACACATCACTCTGCATATCAAGATCAGGGCAAGGCGATTATGCCTTGGCGCCTTCGGCGTGGGGTTGTTCTGGGCTTGGCATCGGTGCTGAATGGTCTTCGCTGGAGAGACAGCTCATGGCGCCGGTCGGCGATCCGCCACCACTCGGGCGGGGCAACCGCTCAACACCTTGTAGGCAGGCAGGTTTCCCTGGCCCACAGAAGCAAAAGCCAGAACAGCACCTCGGTTGATTCTAGCCCCCGGCGCGACCCGGGCCATAGCACAGATCCAGGCTTCATCGGCAACCACGATTGGCGCGAGGCGATAGCCGAAAGCAGTGTCCCGATAGTCGTGGTTGCCTGTGCAGAAATACACCCCCTGCGAGACACACACATCGCAACCAATTTCTACCCATTCGAGATTATCAATCCACACGGCTTCACCGATCCAGCTGTGGTGGCCGATGCGCAGCCGCCAGGGAAATTTCACGCGGATGCGGGGCTTGAGAACCACCCCTAAGCCGATGTGGGCGCCGAAGAGGCGCAGCAGCAGCCTCCGCCAGGCAGAGCCGGGAATTGGAGAAGCCACCAGCCATTCCCCACTTGCCTGCCACAGCGCCCAGCGAAGGAGAGGGCGGGCGGCTTTGAAGGCCGGCGGCAAGGTGAATCTGGAAAGCTGCTGAACGAAGGGCTGACTGGTCATTGCTGCGACACCACTCCCCGGGCCATCGCCTGGCGGATGGCTTCGGCCAGGCAGGTCTGACCGGCTGCGGTGTAGGGATGAATGGCGTCGGTGTAGAGATCATCCAGCGGCCCGCAGCCACGGAACAAGGGGCCGCCCTGCACAACAGGAATTTGATGACGCTTCAAGACTTTGGCGATTGCGTGATGGCCTGGTAAGGGCTTTTGATCGATCTCCTGGCGTTCCCAGTGCTGCACCGCCGCCACCTGGGCACTCGACCGCTTCAACAGAGACAGCAACCCATCCAGGGAGGCAAGCGAACGGGGATCCACGCTAGCGGCCGACGACCACTCGTTGTCCGCTGGCTTGGGCGGAGGCAGGATCGGCAGGGCCTGGCGCAGGCGCGGCATGCCATAGCGCTGCAGCAGCTCGGCGAGAGCGCCGATGGGGGGATGGATTGGCCGGTCGTGGTTGCCACGGAATGGGCTGGAACTGGGCACATCGGCGGCGTCATGGCTGCTGATCACCAACACGACATCCGTGGCGTCGAACAGGCCGTAGCGCTGCAAGTAGGCCAGTTGATTTGCCGGACCCCAGCTGGGCACAGCCAAGTTGGCGACCTCCAGGCCCGGCTGGCGCAGGCGCTCGGTGGCAATGCTGGCTTGGTCGAGCTGGGCGCCGCCCCACACCACACTGTCGCCGATCACCAACAAGCGGCGCAGGCCGGTAGGGCGAGGCATGGCCAGGGGCTCGGAGCGCATGCCGGCGGAGTTGATGGAGATGCGGTTACCGAAGCGCCTGAGCTCCTGGTTGGGGGCGATCCGATACTCAATCTGCGGATCGCTCAGGAAAAGGGGGGGATTGCCAAGGCCATAACGCTGGCGGGCCAGAACCTCAAGAGCGAGCGTCAAGGCAGAAACAATCAGGCCGGCGGCCAAAAGCAATCGCCAAGATGGTGGTACGATTGATTTAATCATTGATGCACAGTGCAAGAGCCGCCAAACTTACTTAATAATGACAAATACGATGTCAGCAAAGCTACTTTGAACTTGCGGTGGTTGGTTATTGGCCCTTCACGGTCGGGTACAACCCTGCTTGCATCCCTGCTGAGCAGGCTCGGAATTTGTTTCGGCGTGAAGGATCGGGACTGGAACATCGACTCCGGCTATTACGAACATCCTCAAGCACTGCGGGCCTACGGCCATGTAAGAAAATGGAACAAATTAACCCGTTTTTCCGACAATATTTCAGGGTTTTTCCGTGACAGAGCGATTGGATGCTTGGAAAAGGCACTCCATGATGTGGATGGCCTTAAATACCCACCCCTTTCCTCCGATCTTCCCTTCTTTGTGAAGCAGGCAGGGTTTGAGCCAAGGCTGGCGATCAGTTTGCGGAGTTTCGATACCTATGCGCTCAGCCGGATGCGCAAGGAAGGGGTGGATTGGGTTACTTGCAAGGAGGATTACATCAACATCTATCAAACGGCATTGTTTAACTTGCACCTGTATGGCGGAACGATCTTCTGCTACGAGGATCTCTGGAATGAGGGTCGCAGCCGCTGGCTCCCTGCTCTCATGGCGATCACCGGCGCCAACGAGGCCGATGCGGCTGCAGCCCTGGAGGCCTGCGTGAAGAAGGCGCGCCATCAATCCCTGCCGGCCCTGGCCCAGGAGGAGTGCGATGCGCTTTATCAACAGCTGCTGAGCTGCCGCTGAGGATCCCGCTGCAACCAGAAGAACACCTGGGAGTTGCCATACCAGGTGCCGAGCGGCAAGGGGCTGTAGCCAGCCAACAACACAGGGCCGAAATGGTCCTGGAGAAAACGGATGGCTTGGCGGAAATCAAAGCCCTGGTGGCTGGTTTTGATGTCCATTGCCCGCGGGGGGGGAATCCCCAGAATGCTGGCGGCCAACAACTGGCCGATGGGGAGGCTGCCAGACCAGCGCCGCTGGCGGCGGGCACGGTTGAGGTGGTTGAGCAGGAGGGCAGGGCCGATCTCGATGGGTGCGGAGAAGAGCAGCGAACCGCCGGGAGCCAGCAGGCCATCAGCCTGGCGCAGAAGGGCAAGCATCTCTTCGTCGGAGAGATGCTCCACGGTTTCCAGCACCGTGATCACATCGAAAGGGGCCAAGGCGGTCACCGCCTCAAGGCTGGAATGGATCGGCAGGCCATCGGCGGCGCACTCCTGCATGAAGGGCTCATAGCCGATCGCCTCCAGGCCAGCCGAGCCGGAGAGGCAGGCGAGAAACTCACCGGAACCACAGCCGTAGTCGAGCACGCGCCGCACGCCTGTGCGGGTCGCCAGCAGGTGGCGGGCACGGGCGAGGCGGCTGTGATGGGCGAAGCGGGCCAGGGGGTTGGGGCTGCCCAGGGTTTGCTGGTGGTAGGAGATCACTTCAGAGGCGATGGCATGGGAATGGGGAGATCCAGGCCGTGAAGCAGGCGGCTGGCCACCTGTTGAGGGGTGGGCGTCACGTAGGATGGGCCCGGGGTGGGGCATCCCCATTGGCTGAGGGGAAAGAGGTTGGCGTGGGCGGCGAGGGTTGGCGTGGCGCTGCCCCCCCAGCGACGGCGCAACTGCCAGTCGTTGCGGCTCACCAGCACGGGCACTCCCAAACTGAGGAAGGCGGCCACAGCACCAGACTTTTCCACCAGGGCCCAGGGGGTGGTGGCCAGGCCAAGGTTGGAGGCCTGGATCAGCCCGGCGAGTTTGCGGGGGCAGGCCACCGGCCCCCTATCTTCGATCTCCAGCCATGGCCAGCGCTCGCGCAAGGGGTTGAGCCAACCGGCAGGGCGGTGGGGGCGGCCCAGCACACGCAGGCGAGGGCGGCACTGGCGGCGGCCGGCTTCGGCCACCAGAGCCTCCAGCACCGGCTCCGGGGCCCATTCCGGCGGGATCCGGCCGAACAGACAAGCCGTGAAATGGCCGGGTTCCGGCTGCACAGGCGTGGGGGGCTGGGGCAGATTGCTGTAGAGCGGCAGCTGCTGGGCCTGGATGCCGATGCTGCGGAGACAGGCGCTGTAGGGCCCATTGCTGGTGTGAACCAGGTGCGGGCGGCCGTGGTGATGGAGCTGCGCAATCATGCGGCGCTGCAGGCGACCGATGATGCGGCTGCGCAAACTGCTGGAGCGGTTTAAACCGATCCAGATCTCATGAAACATGAGGTGGAGCCGCCTGGGTGCCTGATCTCGGGCGGTTGGATAGGCCAGGGCGGCGATCAACGCAGGCAGGTTGTGTGAAAGACCGCGCCGATCAAAGGCATAGGGCACGAACTGGAGGCTGAGAGCCCGGCAGTTCCATGCCTGCAGCTGCTGTTCGGCCAGGGCTAGGCGCGCCGACCAGGGGAGGGATGCGGGGAGACGCAGACACTCCAGGAGCTGGCCAGCGGTCTCCTGGGAGGAGGGATCGGGCTGGCACACGTGGGGATCGTGCAGCGCCAGCAGGTGGGTGGGCACCCCGGCCTGGCAGCAGGCGGCAGCAAGCAAACGGCTGTAGTCGCCCACCCCATCGGCACCGGGCTTGAGGCAACCGCAGAGGATCACCAGAGTCATGGGACTTGCTGACGACCGAAGCGGGCGGCGGCGAGGGAGAAGGCCATGCACAGCACCACAAAACCCATGGAGGTGGGCCGGCCAATCTGGCCATAAACGATAACGGGAAGATTAGCAAACATCAGTGAGATCGGCAGCTGCTGGAAGCGGCCAAGAGCACGCCAGGATGAGTGGAACACATAAACAACGATGGCCTGGCGCAACAATAAAAAAACAGAACCGATCAACACTCCGCTTTCAAGGAGCACACGCTGGAGTTCAGTTTCAGAAAGGGCGAAGCCCACATTGCCAGTTACAACCTTGGCACCGAAATTGGTGCCAAGGCCGAGCCCATGGCCGAACAAGGGGGTTTCCCATAGCACGCTGTCTGGCACACTCAGGGTGCTGCTCACACGGTTGAGGAAGCCGCCATCGTGCTGATTGGCCACCTCCACGCGATCCGCTGTGGTGGACCAGCCCTCATCCACCAAGGCCCCCAGCGGGGTGAGGGCCGTGAGCAAAACCAGGGCCACAACAGCAGCCCCCAGGGAAAGGAGGAAGCGAGGGGGAGGCAAGCGGAAATGGCGCAGCTGGCGCAGGCCCAGGCTACCTGCCCACACCACCGCCACCGTGGCGAGGAGGAGGCGGGAGCCACTCACGCTCACCGCCAGCAAAGTGGCCACGAGGCCATAGAGAATCCAGCTGATGTGGAGGCGACGATCAAACAGGGATCCCAGGAGAATTGCATTCACCAGGGCAAAGTATTCGGCGGCGCCGGTGATGAAGCTGAAGGGGCCAGGGGGGCGCACCTTGCCAAAAACAGCCGTAAGTTGACTCACCCCTTCAATGGCGCCTTTGTTCACCCAGGAGCTGAGGGGGCTGCGGTACTGCCACAGCATGATCAAGGCAATGGGCAGGGCCAGCGCCAGCAGGCGCTTGAGCAGCTTGTTGAGATCCTCCGGCTCCAGCAATCGCGGAATGATCAGGATCAGGGGAAAATGCAGGAGGTTGGTGCGCAATCCATACGCCCACACATCGAAGGGGAGGGAGGTTTCGAGCATCGAGAGCAGGCCGCCAGCAGCGAGCAGCACAGCGGTGAACAGCCAGAGCTGGCGCAACCAGGCCGGCGAGAAGAAGCCACGGCGCCAGCCATACCAGACCAGGTAGAGCGCCACCGGGTCGCGGGCGATGGCCACAAGGGAATTGAGAGCCTGCGGTAAGAACCACTTGCGCAGAGCCCCTTCCAAGATCACCAGGGCCACATAGAGGTAAACGAGGGCGCGAGGGGTGATGCGCATCACTCAGAAAGGATCTGGAGAAAACCGTCCACGCTGCGGTCGAGCCGGAAGCGCTGCTCGAACAGGGTCCGAGCGTTGGCACCCAGATCCAGCTGCCGGTTGGCAGGAAGGGCGAGCCAGGCCACCAGCGCCCGGGCGGTGGCGGCACGGGTGTCGGGCTGCACGAGGCCGGCATCAGCCTCCTCGACCTCCACGGCCAGATTCACTGCGGTGCTGATCAGCACCGCACGGGCGCAGGCCATGGCTTCCACCACGGCGATGCCGAAGTTTTCCTGGTGGGAGGGGAGGCAAAAGAGGGAGCAGTGGCGCAAGGCCCCCCACTTGAGCTTGCCCTGCAGCAGGCCGGGGAAATGCACCCGATCGGCAAGGCCAAGGCCGGCCGCCTGCTGACGCAGGGCCGCGAGGCAGCCACCATCGGGGCCGGCCAGCATCAGCTGGAGGGTGGGATGGCGGTGGGCAACGGTGGCCAGCGCGCTGATCAACTGATCGAGGCCCTTCTTCTCATGCAGGCGGGCAAGCGAGAGCAGCAGGGGCTTGCCCACCAGCTGGGGGAAGGCGGCCGCGAAGGCTTGGCGTTGGAGAGCCTCATCGGCGGGCGGCGGTGCAATACCGAAGGGAGCCACCCGCTCACGGGCGCGATACAGCCAGAACGAGCGGCGGGCCAGGAGGCGCTCCTGCTCGGTGGTGAACAGCACGGCACGGGCGTCACGCAGCACCCGGTAATCGGCCCACGGCCAGTAGAACCACTTCTTGAGATGTTTGAGCGGATAGGTGTGGCGAAACCAGGGGTCGAGCATCCCATGGGTGTACACCCAGTAGGGCGGAGCGGCAGCACCAAGGCGACGCAGGGCTCGCCAGGTGGCAAAGGCGTGGTACTGCCAGAGGCCCTCAATCACCACGGCCTGATGCTCAGCGGCAAGGCACTGCAGGGCGGGCACCACCCCTGGGGTATAGCCGTAAACCCCGCGACCAGGCCCGAGGCCAACGGCCTGAAAACCATCGCCGGCCAGGAAGGGGGCGGTTGGGGCATCGAGACTGGCCACGGTGGTGATCACGCCGCGGGCCGCCAGCAGGGGCGACACCTGGCGAATGGCTTCCACGGTGCCACCGGCGGCGGGATCGAGGCTGGGGATGAGGCGCAGCAGTTTCAAGGCGTGGGGATCAGAGCGGCGAGAAGGGAGCAATCGCCTGCAAGAGCTTGTGGCTGTAGTGATGCCAGCTACCGGCGGCAGCGCGTTGCAGCGCTGCTCTGGCCATGGCCTCGAGGCGATCGCGATCAGCGGCCAGCCATTCCAGGTGAACAGCGATCGCTTCTGGGTTGCGAATCGGCACAACGAAACCCTCAACACCGTGGCTGATGCGTTCCTCTGCAGCGGCATTGGGGGTGGCAATCACCGGCAGGCCCTGGGAGAGCGCTTCGCTGATCACCAGGGGCAGGCCTTCAAAGAGGGAGGGCAGCACGAGCACATCGTGACAGCGCATCTGGGCCTGCACCTCGGGATTGGTGAGGCTGGGCAGCCAGCGGTGCCGAGCCAGGGCCAGCTCCAGGGGCTGGCAGGCTGCCGCTGGGGCACGGCCGATGAGGGTGAGCTGGATGGTGTCGCCGAGCAGGGCGGCTGCTTCGAGCAGATCTGCCAGCCCTTTGCGTTGGCTGAGGCCCCCCACGAACAGCACCCTGAGGGGGCCTGAGGCGGGGCGGGGCGGTGGTGCCTTGAGGGGCGGCGGGCAGCCGTAGGGAACCACAGCCACCGGTGCTGAGAAGGCAGCGGCCTGAAGCGAATCCTTCACAAAGGCGCTGGGAACCAGCACGAGGTTGGCGGAGGCCAGCTCCTCATCTTTGCGGGCGAGCTTGGCGGGGCTGTCGGACAGGCCTTCGAGGGTGGGAGCCCAAGCAGGGCGTCGCTGGGCCTCTTCGGCGAAGATGGACCGGCCGAGGCGCCAGTGGCCGATCGGCAGCTCGTACACGCGAGCCACGCCATGGCGGGCGGCGGCCTGGAAGCTGGCCAGGGCGCCGTCTTCGTAGGCCATCAGAGCCTGGGGCAGGCAGCGGCGACGGGCGGACCGATCGAGGCTGCGAGCCACGGCGCGATCGAGTTGGTGGTAGATGCGATCCACACTGAGGGGGCCGCTTTCGTGGCGGGTGAGGCTGCGCAGGCCGGCCCTCACGGCCAGCAGCCGGGCCAGCTCGAGGCCTGGTGCGTGGCGGTGCAGCAGCCGTGGTGGGAGGGGATAACCGCGGCGCTGCAGGGCCGGCGGTAGCCAGGCGTGATCACACCAGCCCAAGGTTGTGTGAAAACCTTGCAGCCTGCCGGATGCGTGAAAGGCCTGGGCCGCCGCGCGCACGAAGGTGCTGCCGGTGGGGTGGGCGAGCAACACGGTCATCAGCGGATCAGAGCGGCATAGAGGGCTTCGTAGCGGGCGGCGATGCGGGCGGGGCTGAAGGGCTGAACAAGGCACTGGGCTGTTGCCCAGGGGAAGGGGTGCTGCTGCTGGAGAAGCTCGCGCAGCACAGCGGCCAGGGCGGTGGCATCGCCGTTGGGAAAGCCACGGCCGATCGCACCCACGTTTTCAGCCAGGCCGCCGCGCTCCGCCACCACGGGAATCAGGCCGGCGGCGAGCAGTTCGAGGGCCACCAGGCCCATCGGCTCCTCCCAGGCGGAGGGCACCACGCCGATGCGGCAGCGATCCAGGGCGGCGAGCAGGGGCTGGCCGCTGAGGGCGCCGAGGAAGGCCACCTGCCGATCCAACCTCAGCTCGGTGGCGAGCCTCTGCCAGGGGCCACGCATCGCCCCATCGCCCACCACGAGCAGCTGGGGCCGGAGTGGCCATGGGCCGTCGGCTAGTTCGGCCAAGGCGTGGAGCAGCAGATCGAGGCCCTTTTCACTCACCAGCCGGCCCAGAAACAGCAGGGGAACCGGCCGGGTGGAGGGATCCGACCAGGGATAGGGAGACAGGGCCACGGGGTTGGCGATCACCTGCTGGCGGGGGAGTGGCTGGCGGTGGGCCATCCAATGGCTGATCGCCACATTCGCTCCGAGATGGCCGGCCAGCCAGCGGCGCAGGTGCAGCAGCAGGGCTTGGCGGGCCCAGGGCAGGGGCGGCAGGCGGCGGCGGTAGAAGGCCAGCGATGCGGCCGGATCCATGGGGGTGGGAGCACCATCGGCCCAGCCGAGCCCGTCCACGCTGAGCAGCTGCCAGGCGGCGTGGGTCCAGAGGGCGGGGCGGCGCAGCAGCAGGGCGGGCAGCACGGCCGCGAAGCTGGCGCCGTTGCCATGCACCACCTGGGCGCGGGCGATCAGGGCGAGCAGGCGCGGCAAGGCGGGGCGACGCCAGATGCGGTAGGGCTGGGCCTGATCCCAGGCTGGATCGGTGGACGGGGTGGCGGTGACGAGATCGATGCGGTGGCCGCGGGCGCTGAGAGCTTCGGCGAGCAGCTGGCTCACCCGCTCGATGCCACCGATGTTGGGCCAGAAGGTGTAGGAGTAGAGCAACACGCGCATCTTCAGGCGCGGCGGCCAGCCAGGAGGCGGCGGTAGTGGCCATCCCATCGCTCGGCGATGGCGGCCCAGCGGTAAGGGGCGGCGATCGCGCGGGCCTGGGCGCGGGCAGCGGCCTGGGCAGCTGGTGCTGCACTCAGCTGGGCGCTGAGGCGATCCAGCAGGGCGGTGCGATCGCCGCGGGGAACAAGCCAATCGGCCGGCAGGATGTCGGCGGGGCCAGGGGCAGCGTAGGCGAGCACGGGGATACCGGCGGCGAGCTGCTCAATCACGGCGATGCCGAAGCCCTCCAGATAGGAGGGGAACACACCCAGTCTGACGCCCGCCAGGTGCTGGGAGAGGGTGGCGCTCGCGAAGGAGGGGATCACCTGGAGGCGAGGCTGCAGCCAGGCAGGAAACCAGCGCCGCACGGCGGCTTCCCCCTGGAACAGGCCATTGGTGCCGATCAGGCGGAAGCCAAGGGCGGGGAAGCGGCGGCCGAGGCGCGGCGCCAGCCAGGCGAGATCAGGGCAGCCCTTGCGGTGATCGAAGCTGCCCACAAAGCTGAGCAGCGGCCGATGGGGATCGGGGGCCGCATGGGGGCTGAGGGCAGCAAATTCGGGTTCGCTGAGCCCGCAGGGCTCCACCACGATCCGCACTGCGGCAATGCCGTGGTCCATCAGGCAAGCGCGATCAGCGCTGTTCTGAACACTGATCGCATCGGCCAGTGGCAGGGCATGCAGAACCTGCTCAACGGCCTGCCTCTCGAAGGCATGGGGGGTGGTGCGGCCGCGCAGGCGACGCCAAGGATCAAGCAGGGGGTCGAGCCAACGCCGGGCTGGCTGGGGCCAGGGGACACCGGCTGCAAAGTGCAGGGCGAGCAGGGGAAAGCGGCAGATGCTGAGGCTGGTGGGCGGCAGCCAATGGCGCTGCAGGGCGTGGCGGGGGTCCCAGTCGACCACATCAAACTCCGCGAGGGAGGCAAGCTGGGCGGGGCTTGAGGGGTGGAAGGGAAAGCGACACTCCACGTGCCAGCCAAGCAGGCGCAGATGGTCGGCCAAGGCGAGCTGAACCTTGGACCCGCCCAGCTCACGGCTGAGCTGGCATTGGGGGAGATAGAGCAGCCGCAGGCCACTCATGGACGCTGCTGCTGGGAGCGGCGCCGTGGATCCAGCGCGCGGGCCAACAGCATCCACACGGCTTTCCTGAATGCCAGCGCTGGGTTGGCGGCGATGGCGCCGAGAATGGCAGCAGGGCTCGGCGGTGATACGCGTGAGCTCCAATCAGCCAGGATCAATGCTGCTGAAAGGGTGCGCTTGAGAGATTTCTGCTGACGCGGCGGATGAGCATGCAGCTCCTGCTTGAGAACGCGTTCCAGCTCGGGAATCTTGGGTACATCCGAGCTGCTCATATTGGCGCCATGATAGTAGAAAGTAGCCAGGGGCTCCTGGATCAAACGGACTTTCGGGCCCTGGCGCAAAGCGCGCAGATGGAATTGATAATCCATCACTTGCCTGAGGCTGATGTCCAGGGGAAAACAAGGCGCCGCCAATGCTGTGGATAGAAAAACGGATGGTTGGTAGAGGAAGCCTTTGCCAGCGGTTGATTGAAAGTCGTAATAGCTGTGATAGCGGGGTGCGTAAATCCTCGGAACTTCGCTTTTGCCCTCGCGTTCGTACACCATGCGGCACTGGCCGATGATCAGATCGGCACCGTGAAGCCATGCCTCAGCGATGCGTTCAAAGCTGTGGGCCTCGAGAGCATCATCGGCATTGAGCCAATTGAAGATGTCTCCCTTCACATGGCGAAAGCCTTTGTTGATGGCATCGGTTTGGCCACGATCGGGTTCAGAAATGCACACATCGAGATGGCTGGCGTAGCTCTTGAGCACTGCTGCGGTGCCGTCGTTGGAGGCGCCATCGATCACGATGATCTGGGTGCGTGGATAGTTTTGATCCAGGATGGAAATCAGCGTGCGTTCGAGGTAACGGCCGTAGTTGTAAGAAGGAACAACGATTGAAATGAGCGGTGTGCTGCGGCTTTGAGGCATGGTTTAAGGGCGGGAGCGCACGAATCGCGCCGGGTTACCAACCCAGATCTGGCCCGGGGGAATCGATCGGGTTACCACCGATCCGGCACCGATCACCGAGCCCCGGCCCACGGTGATCCCTTTCAGGATGATCACGTTGGCACCGATCCACACATCATCTTCAATCGAGATCGGAGCAGCTTCGATGGGCTGGGCCCGCATGGGCCTTTCGAGGCTGCGGAAGCCATGGTTGTGATCAATCAGGCGTGTACCGGCGCCGATCATCACATCATCACCAATCTGGATGTGTGCCTGACTATTCAGTTGCACGTCTGCAGCCAGATACACGTTGTTGCCGATCAGGATCTGCCGCTGCAAGGGATTGGGGCCTTGGTAGTGGAGCTGCACGTGGTTGTCTAGCAGGCAGTGGCTGCCCAGGCGCACAGCCTGGGGCCAGGCCACCGAGATACGGCCAAGCCTGGTGCCGGGGCCGATGGCCATCCCCTGGGCCCTGAACCAGAGATGGCGCAGCTGGCGCAGGCGATTGGTCCAGAGGGAATAGCGGGCGTAGCGGAGAAGCCGCTGGATGGCGGTGGGAGCTGGCTGGGCCATGCACTGGTCGAGCCAGGCGTTGATCAGATCGGAAACATCGTGGAGATGCAGCGGGTCCATGGAGCGGCCCGAGCGCAAGGCCTGGAGATGTTCGAGGAGGCGGTGCTGGTGCACCGCACGGCCTTTCCAGCGCAGAAAAGCGCAGAGGCGGCGACGCTTCCAATCGGCAAGGAAGGCGGAGCAGCCATGCTGGCGGAGCAGCTGAAGGAAGCGCTGGTCGGCGTGCAGACCGAAGCTGTGCCACTGGTTGACATCCCAGCGCTCGCTGTGGATGGGATGGAAGATGAGATCGGAGCCTGGATTCACGGGCCTGGCGCCGGCGGCCATCAGGGCCAACGGCAGGAAGAGGTCCCACCAGGGCCTGCCGAAAGCGAGGTTTTCAGGGATCAGGGGCAGGGCGGCTGTGAGGGTGGCCGCGTGGAACACAAAGAGATCAAACCCGTGGTAATCGATTTGGGCATGGGAACCCGGGGGTGCATCAGGGTCGGCCACGTTGGTGCGCCGCGTGAGCAGAAACTGATCTGGCTGGAGTGCGGCCAGGGCACGGTTCAGGCGGCCAGGATCAGCGAGCAGGATGTCGGCGTTTGTGAGGCCTAGCAAGGCATCAGGATTGTGGCTGGCCAGGGCAGTGAGGGCGGCCCGGAGGTTGGGCAGCGGTTCATTGCTGGCACAGGGGGGAGGCAGCACCGGTTGCACGGCCACGCCCATCTGGTGGAGGCGCTCCTGGTGCTGAGGCAAGCCGGAGAGCTCAGCTGCGGTGTGCAGGCTCACCAGCATCACGCCAGCCTGTTGCCAGCTCTGGAGCACCCGCTGTTGCAGCGCCTGGGGCTGGGCCGGATCCAGCGGCTGGCCTCGCAGCAGCGGGGGGATGGACGTTGCCAGGAGGATCTGCTGGTTCATTGGTGCCAAAAGGAGTGCAGATGCCTGGGTAGCCGATTGGAACGGGGGAGCTGAGTCCAGCAAAACCTGAGAGGTGTTGGCAAGCCGGGAGGCCAAGGCTGGCCATCGAGGCCATCATGCGCTGAATGCTTCAGAGGTTGCGGGCTGAGCTGACGATCCACCAAACGAGATTCACGGCCAGGTTCCTTGTTGTTTGCCATGGCTTCTTGCCCATGCTGCCCAGAAAGATGGGCCTGTTCCAAATCAAGCTAAGCAATGCATTGCGATCATATTGGTGAACAATGGGAATAACATCACGGCCACCAGTGACTAATCTTGCAGAGGGGTTCCAATGGAGGGATTTTGTGGGCTTGAAGTAGGATTCTGTTGAGGTGATCCATTCGTCATCGTCCCACACCTTCAGGCTTAAAGCAGACTTTGCATCCTTCAGATTCACCAGCCTGTTCAGCGTTGCCTGATCTACGCCGTTGCCAGTGAAGCTGGAGCTGTTCATGATGCTGTTGTAGTCTTTTAAAAAACGCTGCCATTGAGGATTGCTGCCCAGAATCACACCTGAACAAGCGATCGGCTTGGAAGCGATTTGCTGCAAAACATCGTTTCCAAAGCAGGCTTGGATCCAGGCTCTGTTGGAAGGTTCATTGCCAATGCACAAACGGGGGTGTTCCTGAAAGATGTGCACCCCCGTGGGCCATGGTTCCGAGAAGGGGTTGCACTGAAAGATCACATCTCGCGTGTCGGCATGGAGAACGCGCTTGTAATGGCTGCCGTGGCGGTTCAGCCAAGCTTCATACAGGAAAAACCGGAGCGTGGCAGGATGCCAATTACGACCATCATCCTCGATGGGTAGATCGACATAGTGAGAATGATCAACAAAGTAGGGGTATTGGTTTTCATAGGGTACCACGATCACACCATGGTGTTCTAACTGCTGTCGCAGCTGATGATCGCTCTCCAGCACAAACCAGGCGATATCCCCAGCAAAGCCTGAGCGCTTCAGGGTGCGCAGAAAAGGCTCCACTTGGCGGTAGTTGTATCCAGCCGCTTGCCCGATTACCAGATCCTGTTTGCTCATGATCCTTGGTTGATGAGGCGTTGAAAACGGTTGATCAGCCGCTGCGGTGGCGTCCAGCGGTTACCCCAGGCCATGCGCCAGCCCTGCAAACGGCGGCGCTCCAGCTCGTGATCGGCAGGCGATTGCTGGTCGCTGCGCATCAGCGCCAACAGTGCCGCCGCGATCCCCGGCAGCAGCCGCGCGGGGCTGTAGTGCTCGAGCCAGGCCTGGCGCCCACGCTGGCCCATCGCCGCCGCGTAGCCCAGCCGCTCCTCGAGCAGTTCGGGCAAGGCACTCAGCTGCCGCTCAGGCACACGCAGGCTGATGGCGGGCCAGTTGGGCCCCTGTGGCAGCACCAGGCCATCGGCCAACAGCACCGGCACGCGACCCAGCGCCAGGCTTTCGTAGATCCGGTAGGTGATGGGTGACCAGCCCCGGGGGCAGAGGGAAAACCAGCCCGCTGCCAACAGCTCCAGATAGTGCCGGTGTTCATCTGCGTTGTGGTTGAGCCAGCTGCTGCTGCGCTCCACCCGAAACTCCGGCCTGGGGCCCAGCTGCTTCAACAACGCCTCCCGCAAGAACGGAGCGGACTTGGGATTGCCGCGCCAGCTGGCCAGGTGAGTGGGGGGTGGAAGGTTGGCCGGATCCACCTGGCTGATGAGGGGGTTGGGAAAGCTGGAGTAGGGGATGAGCACATGACGCCGGCCATCGAAGCGTCGCTGCGGCAGCGAGGTGTAGGCCCCCTTGAGCAGCCCCGTGGCGCAGTCGTCCTGATTCACGGTGTACACCCGAGCGAGCCGCGGCCCGATCAGCGGGTCGGCCAGGAGGCGGGGCACATAGCGCCATTCCTTGAAGCTCACCGGCTCCTGGAGGATCACAGCATCGCTGGCCTCGGCGTCAGCGACCTCCACCACTCCCGGTTGTTGCAGCAGCAGGGAGCGTAAACCGCGCAGGGCAGCGCCTTCGGCATCGGCCAGAGGTGTGTGTTCCGGGCCGGCGAAAAAGAGGCGCATGGTGATTGTGCTTACACGTTCAACAAGCGGGTTGCGGTACGGGTTGGGATCAAACCCCGAACCTGGGCAGGCGCCGCCGCAAGCCGTTGATCAGGCGGCGATGAAGCCGCCGCTGGCGGCGCATGTCAAGCCCTCCCAGCTTGTGCTCAAACTCAAAACGATCGGCGGCGGCATGGCGCAGCAGAAAGCTGGGATGGGTCAGGGGGAACTCCAGGCCGCGCAGGGTGGTGGTGCTGTCGACCACAAACCGTGCTGCCCTATCGGGACTGGCCTGGGCGTAGGAGGTGTGGGTGGCGTCAGCGTCAAACCCCACGTTGCGCACCAGGTTGCGGTTGGGCAGGGCGGTGAGGCCGCCATTGGCCATACAGGTGAACGTCCACTGGTAATCCCAAGTGTCGGGCTGCCCCTCATCCACCAGCCGCTGCCAGATGGCACTCCAGTAGTTACGCTCCAGCGCATCCTCAACCACCGACGGAAACAGGGCGGAATCGCGCAGCTCGGGCCATCCGCTGAGCTGGGCGTCGTAGTGCTGCCAGCAGCGTCGCCAAGTGGCCCAGCCCCAGATATGGGGATAGCGGCTGAAGTAATAGCTGCCGTCGCCCCGCAACTGGCCGTTCTGGAAGTTACTGCCGCTGATACACCACACCCGCGTGTCGTGGCGGTAGCGCTCCAGCAGGGTGGTGCAGTAGGAGAAGAGATCGGGATGGGGAAAGCAATCGTCTTCCAGGATGATGCCTTCCTCCACCTGCTCGAAGAACCAGCTGATGGCGCGGCTCACCCCTAGGCGGCAGCCCTGATTCACATCGGAGTAGAGCCGCTCGATCTGGCAGGGCCAGTCGATCTCCTGCTCGATCACCTGGCGAGTGGCGGCCACCTTCTCGGCTTCGCCGGGGCGCTCGGGATTGGGGCCGTCGCAGGCCACGAACAGACGTGTGGGCGCCACGGGGCGGATGGCATCGATCACCTGGCGCAAGGTGTGGGGGCGGCGCCAGGCGATCAGGAGGAGGGGGGTATCGGCGGGGTTCAATGCAGTGCGGTGGTGGTGGGCGTGAGGCGGCGCAGCCAGGGTTCGAGCGGCTCGCAGCGGATGCCATCGGTCTGCATCGGTTCAGGAGCTAACGAAAGCAGCAGGCGCTCAGCCTGGGGATAGTCAGCTCCGAAGGCCTTGAGCCCGGCGAGATCGTTGCGATCAATGCGGGCACTGCGCTTCACTTCGATCGCCCAGAACAGATCGGGGCCATACAGCACAAAATCCACCTCCAGCCCTGAACGGGTGCGCCAGAAGCTGAGGCTGCCGCCCTGGCGTCGCAACTGACAGAAGGCACGCAGGTGCTGGGCCACCAGGGTTTCCAGCGCCAACCCTTCAATCTCCTGGGGAGCGTCGAGCGGGCCGGTGGGGCGCAACGTGCGGTAGACGCCCACATCGAAATAGAAGATCTTCTGGTCCCCCAGTGTCAGCAAAGAAGTCCGCTCGGTTTGACCCGTCCGCCTGGGGGCTTAACCAACGACCATGCAACCGCCCTATGACGCCGCTCTGCGGGA
>Ga0208594_1000036_pt1 | contig 48345 bp, 25 predicted proteins | sample LakMenEpi14Sep10_FD_150699 | JGI IMG/M metagenome (GOLD analysis project Ga0208594, IMG submission 150699) | Freshwater microbial communities from Lake Mendota, WI - 14SEP2010 deep hole epilimnion (SPAdes) | ecosystem: Environmental > Aquatic > Freshwater > Lake > Epilimnion/Euphotic zone ...
AGACTCTAGCAATCCTCTATCTGTTATAAGCTCACGAGCTTTTTCTACAGAAGGAATAGCTTCATTATTACGAATAAACGCCAGCATAGCACGATCTTCACCGATTGCACTAGACAATGTTTTCCACTCTTGAGACTTTAGATTAGGACAAGCACTCATATTGATGTATTATTTTAGTTTACCAAGACATGACATCCTGTGTAAAAATTCTTCAATTGTTTCACCTGTAAGTTTCTCGTTCTCGTACATTTTAGCAATCTTATCAGAAGGTGTTTCAATACTCCAGGGAAGCTCACTAGAAACCCATGCATCTATCTTAGAAGTTAAATCTGTAGGTTTTTGCAAAGGTTCTGCAGAACTTGCTGGTTTCCTAACCACCTCAAACTCTATAGCATAAGGGTATTTACCTACAAGACTATCTGTAACTTCCTTAGTCCAACCTTCTTTCATCCATGTCTTATCTTGATATTGTTGTGTAAATTCATTTACACTAGTAATCTTTGTGTATACCACTCTTCCTTGTTGATCAGTCATTCTGATAACCTTACCCACAAGTTCTGATATTTTAGATAGATTGTAATCTTTTAACATTCTAGATATATCTGTCTTAGCTCTAGTAGTTCTAGTTCTATCTCCAGATATAATAAGATCCATAGTTGACTTTCCAGCAAACTCAGGTCGCATTCTTCTAGTAGCGCTATCAGCAAAATTTTGTTGTATAGGTGCTAAACTATCAGCAAGTAAAAACTCATTTGCTTGATCTGACTTTTTAGGAAACCATCTAGAATATCCTTCAAACTTCTGTTCAACATATCCATTTTTACGAAGATGATCAGCAACTAAGAAATCTCCTAAGTTACCTTTATCGTATTGATTACCCACTCTAAAACTAACACCTACTTCCATAGCTTTATTTAGAATGGGTACATACTTAGACTCAAAAGTTTTAATTACTTCTTCTCTAGTTACCCCTCTAAATACACCACTTGCAGACACCATTACAACATCTGAAGAGGTATACTTACCTGTATTAGCTTTATCACCCCAAGCAAGTCTATACTTATCAGTAGATGATATTGCAGCACTTCCAGATTTAAACCCAATGAATTGTGTAGACTCACTTGCCATCACCACATCTTTAGCAGCATTACCGTTCATATCAGTTGGTTTAACACCAGCGTCAATCAACGGATTACCTACTTTCGGAACATTTTTGGTAAAGTCTAAGTTCACTCCACTAGCATACCACTTACCTTGTTTAGAAAGTTCCCCGGTCATAGGGTTTATACTAGACCTTTCAGCATAAAATACTGGGTTATTCTTCCTAAACATATCCTTAAAATCTCTATAGGAAACATTTTTCTGTTCAGATGATGCTCTATTAAACTCTTGAACAGCTTCACCATACAGCTTGTTAATCAGATTGATAGGTGTCACTGCAATATACGAAAACTCTCCGTAATTATATCCTGACTGGAATGTAGAATACAATGCAAGATTTCTAAGGAACATTCTTACATCCTTACTTTCTTCTCCAGTTAGATTGATTGCATCTTCAAACTGAGCAATAACACTTTCCTTATCCACTGTATGAGAACTATTCTCAACAAGTTTAAAACCAACAAGTTGTGTATTTTTCTCCCCACTCTTTGGTACAATGTTCTGTATAAATGGATACATCTTAATTAACTCCTGATAGTCTTCAACAGAAAGGTCATCTTTCACTTTATTAAATAAATCCAGTAGCTTAGGAGTTTCAACAAGTTCCTTCATATATTCTACAAAGGTCTTATCTGTATTAAACTCCTTCTTAAAGAACTCTCTACCAGCTTCTGACTTATCCAGATAGTTATATAAGATATAACTCATAAAGTCATTCTTGAAAGTACGAGCAAGAGTGTTCATATCATCTTCAGTGCGAACATTGATGATGTTTGGATCTTGACGAGCTGCTAACGCTGCCTCTAAAACCTCTGCATTTATCTTTCTATTATTTCGAATAGGGAACGCAGACTCAAGAATTGATACTATTTCTTTTCCTATATTTAAAGGAGCGATTGGACTTAAGTCTTTAATCGTATTGATTGTATCAATAGAAAGTATAGAACCACCAGCTTTCGCCTTCATATACTTACTGTTTCTAAGATATGCATCAAAGCTACTAGCGTGAGGTTTAGTATCAAAGTTTAAGAAGGACTCTGTTTCTGTCATGCTATCAGATATAATCTTTTGATTTTCAAGTTCAAAGAGCATAGCAAGCTGCGATAGCTTTTGATCTTGAGAAAGCATAGAAACATCAAACTCATCAGGTTTTATACTATCCATTAAAGATTCCTGCGTAAATGCACCACTATAAGATGATAGCTTCTTATTGTTCTTAGTTAAGAAATTAAACATTGACTTCCTGTACGGTTTGATATCTCCAAACCCTAGATTCTTCAATGTTTCTGATAATGCTTTCCTTCTTGCAGAGTATTTAAGCTTTTCAAGTCTTGCTTGAAACACCTTAATTTGTTCGTTTTCTTCAATGTCAGCAGGTGATGATGTATCTATAATCTTTGCTATTCTTTTCTTTTCAGATTCTAAATACGTATCAACAATCATGCTATTATACTTAGCAAGGTTCTTAGTAAAATCTCTTATAGCAGGTTGATTTATAAATGCTAAAATACTTTCTGTTGAGTAGCCCTGGAACTTCATGCTAAAGATCAAAGGACTAAGTTCTGTAACAACGTTTATTGCAAACACGTAGTCATCTTTAGCAACGTCCACAAAAGCACTAATAAACTCAGCAAAGAACTCGCTCTTATACATCCCATCCTGATCATATATATTCCCAAACTTAATCTCTAAAACTTTATCTGTCTCTCTATCTTTTATTACAGAAGGACTCTTGAGTAAAGTTCTAATTTCATTAGTCTCTAAAAACTGACTGCTAGATACTGCATTTGACAATTGAAATAACACATTGAAGGTGTTAGCAATTGCTGCAATACCAAGATCATTCTTACCAGTGAGTAGGGATTTGAACTTGCGAATGTTATAATCTCTATCTATTAATTGAGTGTCTTTGTAGTCTGTCTGCTCTCTCTCCTTACCATAAAGTTTCTTATATATCTTATTTACAGTTGGCATTATATGGAAGCTTGTACTAGGTGTAACAAGCTGCATATAATTGGATGGGTGCAGAATTAACTCTTGCATTGTTGCAAATAGTTCATTCTCAATGCTTTGTTTGCTTCCATCTTTTACAACTGTTCCAGAATTTTCTCCCTCTGTTACAAGATTTGGGTAGAATACAAACATCTTATCGATGTCAAAGTCAGATCCTGTTTTGATTACAATCTCAGAAGGTAGAATAATAGCATCTCCAAATGCTGCTGGTAAGAACTCAGCAACTTCCATCACTTCAGAGAAGTTAAGACCCTGTGTAGGAATACGATATGCGGTAAGTCTAATAGATTCTTTATTCCTTTTCTTCCAAGTGTCATTCTTAAGCATTTCATTTAAACGCTCTATTGATCCAATTGGATTACCATCAATATGCTTAAGATTCAAAAGAGGTCTCCACTGTGGTGTTAAACCAATCTTCACCTGCATAGGTGTAACTGTAAGCTTACCATTTTCTTCTATAACGTCATAGTATTTAAGCTCCGTGTTACCGAAAGTCTTTAGAGCTTCTTTAGACTTCTCCTTACTAAACTGAACACGCTCACTACCAGTAATTGCCACTTGGGTGAGCATAGAACCATTAGTACGGTGTCTTACAATACGGTTATTCAGAGAAGAAATAATAATACCCTCTATAATTTGTGCTTGTACAGATCCATCTAAAGGAATCTCAAACTGTCCTGTCTCTTCGTTATAATTTAAAGCACGACGAACATTACTATCTTGGTTCTTCTTATCTATCTCTTCAAAAAAGAATTGAACAAGTTTCTTGATATTTGATATGCTAAGTTCACGATCAGCATTCTCTCTAACCCCCATCTTAGCATACAAGTCTCTCTTTTCAGCACGAATCAAACTGTTAATCAATCCTGTATACTTATTGTAGATGCGGACAAACTCTGACTTATTAAACTCAGTGTCCATTCCTAAGATGTTACTTAAAACAAGCTTACGAATTTGTGAACCAAAGATTGATGTCAGATGCACATTTGAATCAATACGCACCTGTTGCTTTAGATGATTAAAGAAGAGAGTTTGTTCGGATTTAAAACGAACGTTCCTACCCATCTCAATCATCTGCTCCAATGTATATATAGATCTACTTTGAGGATTAGACTCATTGTATTCAGCATAGTAACTATCCTTATTCTTAGGACTTTCTACCTTTGTTCCACTTTCAAACTTTACATATCCAACACCATTAAACATCATTTTATTAGCTAAGTGCTCATCTGCAGTTCCTTTGATGATTGTAGGTATAAGTGGTTGTAAAGAAAACTTATCAAACACAGGAATCATTTGCCCATACTCTTGACCATTGACAGCTTTTGAGTATTCCATTGGTCCAGAGTATTGAAACTTCTTAGGTGGAAAATACACCTCAAGTAGGGGGTCGTATCCTACAGCATCTCTTTTCATCAAATACTCAGCACGCTTAGCTTCATCTTTTTCAGACTCAACAAGACTCTGATAATGTGCATATAAGGTGATTTTTTTATATGCGTCCTCATGCTCCCTACTCCAATCGCTAGTAAGAATGCTCATAATACGATAGAAATCAAATGTACATTTACCCTGTCCATCTGCTTCTACACCGTTATAACTTTCGCTAATAACTTTTTGTAGATTGTCTTTATACAACTTATAGTTCTCATCTGAAATAAGTCCTTGTGAACGAAGTCTCTCGATGTTATCTTTAATGTTTTTTATATACGATGATTTAAAATTTACATCGCTTATTACACCAGATCTAAAAGACTTGCTAACTTGTTGTAATTCAATAACAGAGTTTTTAGAATCATTATTTATAACACCCTGATCATAAAGTCTTTCTGCTAGCATTCTTCCACCAAGGTTAGTGTTTGCACCATATCCCTGAGCATCACTATAGTTATTAAATCTTTCAATAATAGCATCATCAATAATTGTAAAGATTCCTGTTGCAGAATCCTTACTACTACGTTTATGGAATGCTTTAAAAAATGAAGAGTCACCAAAAAATACTTTGAGGTTTTCTATATCCTGTAGGAATGTGTTAGCAAGATAGTAATCAATTATATTATCTACATCTTTAGCTTTACCTGCGCCATCAGCACCAAATATATTAGTTGTTGGAACTAAAGATAAAACAGGGTTTAAGAGATCTTTAAAACGCTCTCTATACTCTGTCATATACTCCTGAATATCAAAAAGAATCACTTCTCTTTCATCAGTGTTTTCTAACATCATATTATCAATATCTTCTACAGATACTGCATTATCAATCATTGAGTTAAGAATAGACTTAACATCACTACTCAATATACTAGTAAATACACCAAAGTTAGATGGTGACATTATAGTTTTACTTGCTACTGCCAGCTCATCGTAAAATCCATTTTTTGCTAAATACGCAGACTTCATTACATCTCGCAAAGCATTTAACGTACTCTCTAAAAACTGATCTGTATTAAATATGCTTTCGTAATTTGTTGCACCACCTAATATACGCTGCACTGGAGCACCGGTTACTGGATCAATATAATAGTTTAATGAAACTCCAAGATCTGTAGCTTTATCTGAAAGTCGTTGAACACTTGTAATCCCACGGAACATAAACATATTTATGTCCTGTATGAGTTTATCAACACTTGTCAAGGAAGTACTACCTGCAGAATCACTCTTAAGACCTCGCTCATCTTTCATTTGCATACCACCAGTGTTGGTAACACTGATTGTAACAAATTCACCTTCAGTTGGTGAAAAAATAACACCCTGTTCATTTTTAGTAACACGTCTTCTGGCACCAAAGTTTGGATCTTGAGGAGAATAGTAAAATAGACTATTCAATAGAACACTATTTGCAATCGAGGGATTGCGTATGGGATCTAACCAGAACATAGATGGTTCTGATTGAATTATACTTTGAAGTGTGGGGTAAGATTGAGGATCAGATAAGAACTTATTTACAATAGTAAAATTATTATGGTGTTGAATAGCATGCTGTCTATTACCATCCTGATTTACAATACTTCTTTCAGTGTTAAAGCTTTTATTATATTTAATCTCAAAGTTGGTAATTATATTAAGATTACCTCTCTGTCCCTGGTATTTCTTCTTATTAATAAAGACTGTCTTAGAAATGGCATCAATAGGACTTTTAATCCTATCACCTTTTTCTAATATTCTAACTGTATGATCGTATATATATTTAACAACTGTGTTAAGATTGCTAACCTTTTTTAAAAGTTCTCTTGACTCAGGAGAAAACTCAAATCCGAGTGCTTCTAAAAATTGAATCTTTCTTTCTGTAATCTCTCCAGCTGGAATAGATTTCTCATCCATAAACTTTTGAAGCTTAGAAAGATCACTCTTAGTAAGCACCCACACCCCTCCTTCTTTACTTGCTAGATTTACCTTTTTACCATTTACAGTTACAGGCATCCCGCGTCTAAAAAAGTTAGAGTTAACTCTTTGCTCGTATGCATTCTTTTTAGCTGTAGTAGCTTCTATCACCTTAACAACCCCATTCTCTAAAGATGTAACATATATAGGAATCAATGCTTTAGCAAAAGAATTACGGAAGTTTATTTTAAACTGAAGGTCATCAGCATTATCTGTAGGTTTAAACTGAAGCTTATCTAATACCTGCTGGTATTCTGGAACACTTGTTTTTAATGTTTCTAAACGACTGATAATCTCATCAGTGTTTACAGTGTTCTCTAAATCAGTTGATAGACGACGTACAAAAGATCCGTAGTCTACTAGTACATTAAACCCATAGTCGTCAAAAACATCCTTTTTAGTAATAGATCTTAGAAATAATTCAATCCCCTTATCTATATTATCTACAGGATCAATCTCATTTGCTGGTTGATCATATACAAACTTAGTGTTTAAAGCTTCTTCTTCATCCACTGTTTCATCTAAATCTATAAGACCCGCTTCATCAAGTCTAAACTTTGTCCTTAAATTTATAATACCACCAAAGTGTTTTAGAAACAATGCAGATGCTTCAGACCAGTTTGCATTTATACCCTGTAGGTTTTGTGCAAAACTCTCATATAACGCACCTTCTTCTGTATCTTTTAACTTCACTGCTTTTTTAGAATAGAGTAGAATATCTTCTTCAAGCAACAAACGTGCATTTTCTAAAAGCTGAAGTTTTTCATCTACATTAGTTTTAGGAAGTTGTAAAAAGGATATGCCAGAGCGATCTAACGCTTTAAACATATAGTATTCTACCTTCTTAAGTACAATAGGTAGCTTATCAGCTTTAATGTTAATTGAACAGTTGTTTGCCATTACCTACAGATTTTTTCAAATATTTCAGTGTACCCAGGAACTTTAAAACGTCTTCCTTTTTTCAGAGCTTTAATTTCTTCTTCATCTGTTTTAACATCATCACCGACGTTTTCAATAGACTTCTTTATTGCATTTGGATCATCAATCAAATCTTGTGTTGTTGGTGCTATCACCTGTGTTACAGGATTCAAAGGTTGTCCTTCTGTAAAGTGAACAATTGAATTATATGCTGTTAAATACTCCTCTGCAGGAATCTCTACAACATTAGATTTCAATCCTACATCCTTGAATAAGAACTCTTTATAATCTTTCTTTACAAATGTAATACTTCTTTCATCACCACGTGTAACAATCACTGGAATCATAAACTCTTGCTTTCCAGATAACCACTGAGACCAAATATTCATAGGTTGGTTATTCAGATAGTTTCTTAAAAGCTGAGCATTTTTATCATTCATTACTACAACACCATTCACCACGCTAAACAAATCATAATAGTTTAAACTAGGTAGTCTTTTACCCTGTGCTGTTGTAGTGTATTCTTTTACCCCCACTCTACGAAGACTTTTAGGAATCTGAACGTTCTTATCAAGTCCTGTCAACCACATATTGTTATTAAACATTACAAGACCGCTTTGGATTTGCTCTGCTGCTTTAGGATCTCTAAGCAACACCTCTTGATATACACGCATAAGTTCCATAACATAATCTGTAATTGGCATTTGTTTATCACCAACTTTTATAGAAACATATCGCATATTAGGTGCAAACAATCCAAAACTATTGACTGACCCATTAGGAGCTTTTACGTTTGCAAGAAGTGTTCCAGACTTATTAGAGAATGCAAATGTTACATGGGGTTGTAATAATTGATCTCTAAACTCATCATTACGCGTATCTTGTCTATTAGCATTAGTAGGATTAACTAACACCTTCTTATTAAACTGTCCTTGAGAAACACTAGTTAGTGCTGATATTACAGGAGTACCAGACATAACCATCTTGCGCATTTCCATAAGTTTTGCAAAACCTTCAGGATCATTCTTTTGTGCAGCTTTAGCAGCTGGTCTTTCAGGATTAGCAAACGTATAGAAGTATACAATCTGGTTCTCTCCATCATTTAATCCTTTCTGATCTGCAAGGTTGTTACGATCTAGTGTACCAACAATATCACCTTTCTTATTAAAAATATATGGGTTTCCTTTATTATCTGATAAGTATCCTACTACACCTTTCTGTGCTTCTTTCCATTCACTATCTTGTGCAGATCCATCCCATCTTAGAAACTCATTGTCAATATCAAAGGTGACCATAACACCTTTCAACTCCTCAAGATTCTTTACAGATAAAGCATTTACAACTGCTCTCACTTTATTGTAATACAGTTTAAATTGCTTATTCTCTACAAACTCACCAGTATTATAATCTGTATATCCATCAGGATAGAAGGATCTTAACGGATTAGTTTCCACTGCAGTGTTTGTAAGTTCAATATCATCTTTATTTGCTGCGTATGCTGCAGGATCTTCTTCCATCCCCTTACTAGTAGTGGAGAATATAACCACTCCATCTTCAGCAGGTGGTGGTGGCACTTCATCGTATTCTTCTTGTTCAATATTGAAAAGTTCTGATTCTATTTTCGTTTGAAGTTCAGCAGAGATTGGAACTTTAAATAATGAAGATAGAGCACGATTGATATAGTTTGATATATCAGAGTACTCAGACATGTTAAGTTTACCACCACCTAAAACAAACTTATACATTTCAAATAACTCATCCTGTGTCAGATTAGTATCATAAGTGAGATCACCAAGAGTGTTAGCTCCAGTTTTTCCAATAGAAATATATCCCATTCTAACAAGACGCTCTATATCTGCACGACTGCCAATAGCATTAGCTAATTCACCATAATCACCAACTGCTGTAGATCCATACTTAGATCGCATTGTATCCAATGCACCTGCACGTGCAGCACCACGGAGTTTCATAGCTGCCCAGAAGTCATTCTTAAACTTGGTATAATCTTGAGGATTTCTGATTGGTATTTCTACAACTGCTTCAGAAGCATTTGGAAAACGTGTTTCACCAATAGTAGCACCATCACTCACCATTGCACCGCTAGAATAAGTGCCCATCACTTTAGGATCACCAGCAACATTCAAGATTTCTTCTACAATGTTTTTAGGAATAAAAGAACCAATCTTATTAGTTTTAATCAATTGATTTATAATCTCAACCTTAATAGACTGTTTCTTAGATTCTTTATAACCATCGCGACCTTTACGTACTACAAGTAGAGACCCATTATCAATTGCATAGTAATAAGTTATACCATCAGATCCTTTAAATGGATTCATGGTTTTAGTCTTATTGTACATCTCAGCAGATGCATATCCTTGTAACTTCTTGTTAATCAAGGACATCATAGCATCTTTTACAGATGGTATCATAGTCGTATCAGACTCAACCTCTTTTTGTAATTCACCAAGTTGTTCTTTATTAGCTACGGATATTCTCTTAAGTGTTTCCTCTGATGCTTGAAATCTTAAAAGATCGTCAGTTACATTAAGAACTTCTCCTAGTGCTGTACCATCTACATTAATACCAACTGCTGCTAGCATCTTAACCAGCACATCTACAAACTTCTCCCATGCTGTCTTTCCACTCTTTGCGTATTGAATCTGAGACAAATGGTATTGGAACGCAGGATTAGTGAGTGCTTCTATTACAAACTCTCTAACTTGCTCATCTTCAGTGAGGTTTCCTTGGAATGCGTAGAAAGTTTTAGATGCTGGGTTGTTCTTTACAACCTGTATTACAGATCTAATTTGATTGTAAAAAGAACTCTTAGGGTTAGATGCTTCCACCTCAATTACACGGTGTAAAAGCTCATGTAAAATAAGTGTTTCTACTGGGTATGTTGGAGCATCTTCTTTATACCCTACTGACGCAAGATTGATGGTAACCATATTAGTATCAACATCGTACGTACCAAGATCTTCTTGAGCGTTGTCAATAGTAATAGTTTCGGTTGATGGTATAATGGTAAGAAGTCTACCTGCAATCATCTTCTCAGAAGGAGTAGAAAAGTCACTATCCATTATCATTCTAAGAGCAGTATGAGTGTTAACTGTATTATTCTCCACTTTAAGAAGAGTATTAAGATCTTCTAAAGTTCTTATATCACCAGCTTCCTTGATACGAAGTACAGAAAACTTAGTTCTAAACCCTGCGGTTGGATCAGGAAGCATTTCTGGTGTAAAATCAATAGATCCCACATACCCACTGGTAACATTGAATGTCTTCTTGGCATCCTCAAGTACCACATTTAGAGCAAATTCCTGTACTTGGTTTATCTGCGCTAATGTCAAAGGGACAGTGTTTCCACTTAGAACACCCTTAATATCATTATCTGTAAGAGGTTCTTTAGAGGTTTCACCGCTGTCGATTGCATTCTGAGTTTGAGATATATAACTAACAGTGGAGATTACTACATTCTTAAGATTAGAAGCTGCTCTTGCATTGTTTGATGCATACTTTTGAACAAACGTATTTATCTTCTTATTAGCAACTTTTATATCAGTTTCGTCTTTAACCTCATTTACAAGTGCTGTTAATTCAGACTTCATTGCCACCTTATCAGCATCTTTCTTAGAGAGCTTTGATAGCTTGTTTATAAATTCCGCATCAATAAAATAGGAAGGTTCAACAGTCTCCATTCCTAGAGAAGAAAGAGCGGTGTTTTGTCTTTCATCAAGACTTGTCATTATATCTAATGTTGCGTTATTTCTAAGCAAGTCATTAAGTACACGACGTTGTTTATCAAGAAGATCTCTATGTTCGTCTGAAATAATTGATGTAGTGGGAATCTCTAAAGCTTCTAAAAGAACATCTACAGACTGACCATTGTCTTCTGCAGTTTTAATAAACTCACGAGCTGTTTCTAAAGCTATTGGTCCTTTAAAATCGTCATCTTTGGTCTCTAAGTATGTTGCTATAATATCTTCTAAGTCTTTCTTTCTATCCTTCTTTTCAAGAGTAAAATAGCGATGAAGCTCTTTGTTAATACCGATTGTAAAAATACGAGCAACTCCAAGATTGATAAGATCGCTTGCTTCTACTAAAATATCCTGGTCGGTAGTTGCAACTTCATCTTCTGTAAGAATACCAGCATTTACAAGGTTTCTTATCGCAATGGTTTGCGACAAAGTTGCTTTGATGGTGGGTGATATATTATCAATAATATACCTATGTGTAGGATTTGTAAAAGATTCATCTACACTTACAGCGAGGTTGTAGTTATTATTAGCTGTTTCATCCGCAATCTGACCACTAAGTGTTTCTAGTTCATTAAGACTAGCGATAACATTGTTTCTAAACTTTGTAGTCTCTTCTGCAAACTTTTTAAGAACCTCTGATGTAACTCCTTGACTTGCAAGTGCTTTCAAAGATTCAGTCATTTCATCTACCTTCTTTTTAAATGCTTCTTCAAAATAGGATATCATTTCCTCTTTGATAGAAGGATCTGTAGAGTTTTCAAACAGCACCAATATCTCTTGAACTGCTGTTTCTAAAGATGTATTATTCTTAAAGATATCATCTATAGTGGACTTGATGAGAACTGGGTTCTTAGCGTAGTTAATTTTATTTATACGATCAATAATTGCATTCTGTTGTGTAATCAGATTAGCAATGTATTTATTACGTACTGCAGCATCAGCTAGTGTATTTAATACAGTCATCATGCTAGCAAATGCAGCTTTCACCTCATTTGCTGTAACACCTTCTTTATCAACAATTTGCTTCACCTTAGTTAAAGCTTCATTATATTCTTGTATAAAGTCTGTGTCATTCTCAGATTTAGTTCCAACTTTTGGTTTTGCTTTCTGTGCTTGTAAATCTAATTCTGCTTGTCTTTTTTCCATAGCGTCATAGATCATTCCAAGCTCTGCATTATTAAAATTAGAATAGGGTGCAGTAGTAACATTTTTAGATATGTCCTCAGCTAATCCAGATAGAGTTGCTTGATCTGCATTCGCAATCTTGGAAAGAAAATCTGTAAAAGTTAAATTGGAAGGTTGAGATGATTTTGGAGGTGGACCACCTACAACAGCAGTAGATGGTTGCTGAGGTTGTGTCTTTTTTGCTATATAATCTTTTAAAGCATCTTTAACTGCTTGTGGTACATTGATACTTTCAATAGGATCAATAGTACCATCTGGCATTTCTACATAGAACAGCTCTGGTTCATCTTTAAACACTTGATAGTTAACGCCCTCAAATGCTATAAGATAATCTCCTTCCGGTGTTTCACCAATAAGTGGTTTATCTGCACTGTCTTTTGATGTGTCTTCAACATTTACAGGTTCTGCAATTTCTCCCTTCTCATATATTTCTTGAAGCATATCAAGAATAACTGCAGAAGCATCATGCTCACTTTCAGCAATAGTTTGGTTTAATATCTGAACAAGTTCCTGTACATCGGGACGATTGTAAAACTCAGCATCTTCTTCTAAAGCTTGTAAAACAGCTTCTCTTTTTTGAATAGTTTCTTTTCTATTCTGTAGCACTTTGTTATAAAAGAGTTCTGCTTGTAACGCACGTTGTCCAAAGTTTTGATCAAACCCTTCAGGAGAAGATAAAAAGGATATATTCTTTACAGCTGTCTCGTTATCTTTTTGAAGTTGAATAAAATCCAATACACCTTGATATGCTCTTCCTATATTTTCTGATGTAAGAGGTGTAAGATCTTCATCAAGCTGATATGCATTTAACACTTCCTCAAATACATCACGAGACTTATTTTTCCATTCCTGATCTGCTGTACTATCTTGAAGTAGGTCGATAGGTTGAGGATTATCTCTAAAATCAACTATAGCAGTGTATGACTGTCTCCATTTTTTAAGAGCTTCAATCTGCTTTTTCTTTTTATTGATTCTGTCTAGTACAGATTTATCTTTGTTTTCTATCTTCAGATCATTAGCAATCTCCAACTGAAGCATTGATATTTCTTTATCTACACTTCTATCAGATGTCAGCATCTGGTATGTGTTATAAAGAGCATCACCAATATACTCCTTAGAGTCTCCTAATATCTCACGCATACGTTTTAACGTATCGTTGTAGTTATTTCTTTCAAATACTAAATCTTGTACAGCATCTTCCCACGCTTGATATTTAATCTTCTGATCAATTTCTTCTGGGGAACCCTTTGCAACATTTTTTGTGTTGCTGTATGGATTTGGGAAAAGTTGTTTAGTCTTGTCATACTCCTTAAGAATGTTAATAGATTCTTGTTCAAAAGCGTTAATGTAGTCTGTTGCTTTCTTTCTATTAGTAGCATCAGACACCATAGCGAACTGTTTTTGAAAATCTTCATCAGACATATTAGCAACCTGGTCTTTCATGTTGCCAATCATGTAATCAAGTTTTCCAGTTCGAATACCTAACATAATCATATCACGCATCTGCTCTTTTGAAAGATTCTTGTATGCGTATACATTATTGGTACGAACAGCTTCGTCCATTTGACTAGAAATAGACATTTGCGTATTAGCGTTAGCTTTACGCTGATCAAACACTCTTAAAGGATCATTCTCGTATTCGTTTATTTTCTTTGCATAGTCACTAACTACTTGTTTATATTGAGCACGTTGTGCACCACTAGTCATTAATCTACCTAACCCAGCATTCACCATACTACCTGGAGCACCAATAATAAAACCACTGATAAACTCCTCAAAAGCTTCATTACTTTCTAATCTATCTCCAATAGTTTTACCAAGTAGATATAGATTGTTTACCTTTTCTTCACTATATTTATTATCATAAAATGCTTCCCAGTAGTTAGAAGATATACCTTGACCCACTTCTTGAACACCTTCCCAAGCACTATTAGCAGTCCATGTACCAAGACTCTTACCTGCTTGAAGCATTCCTTGTTTTGTAAAGAAAGGAACTTCAAAACGAGACATAGTCTTTCCACCCACCTTAACTAAGTCATCTTGTATACTAGATGCTAGTTCAGTCATATAACGACGCTGAGGATTAAAAGGACCTCTAAAGAGATTGTTCATGTTCATACGGTTCATAACAAACAATAGTCCAGTGTTTGTCATACCGTTTCTCATTGCAATCTCCATTCCATCCTTTTCAATCCTTTCTCTATCTGCAAATGAAAGTGTTATCCCCTGTTGTTTAGCTTTCTCTATTTCTGAGTTAATATGATCCCCATAAGAAAAAGCTGCTTCAAACTTAGCTTCCCCAGCAGCAGCATTCCACTGCTTTGAGAAAGAGTAAAACTTACCAAAACCTGTTTTTAGATTTTGTGTATTAGTTAAATAATCATATGCTTGTCTAATCTTATTAGTTGTCTGAGCAGTGTTCTCAAAACGATTAAGATTTTTAAACATCTCAGCTATACGAAGCAATCTACTTGCTTTATTTGCTGTACTAGCACCAGCAGCTACTACTGATGCTCCACCCGTTTCTACAGCAGTGAGAGCAGCAAATCCATATTCAAGTCCAAGTTGTGTAGCGAAAGCACCTATTGTACCTAGCGTAAATCCAAACTGTCCTAACGCTGTAGCAAACTTTCCAAAACCATAATCACCAGCTCTTTCTTCAGAAGTTAATGGGATGTAATTATTACTACTAATAGACTGCATGGTATCATACATGCTTTGTAGTTCTTCTTGATCACCAAAAGGTAGGAAAGCGTCTTTCACTCTTGCTGTAGCAAGATTACCCCAAAACTCTGCTTCTGTTTCCCATTGTTCTGCAAATGTAGTTTTTGCAAGTTCCCCCATCTGATCCCACGCAAGTCCTAACTTCTGCCATCTAGTTAAGTTATTAGCAAATAGATCTTCATTATCTCTGTTAGGCATAAATCCCAACTTCTGAAATAGATAATCTCTATCAGCATTATCAAATGTACGTTGTAATTTATCGTACATTGGATCATCATAACGAATAGGTTGTATAAGAGATTGAAACTCAAAATGAGAACCAGCTTGTCTTCTAAACTTATCTAGAGCTTCCTGTTCTGTTTGTAAAACAGATGGTCCCTCTCCATATAAAGGACCTGGAGGTGCAACCACAGGTGTTCTTTGTTCAGGAACATCATATGGTTTATTAGGTACTAAAACACCAAACCCAGGATCAATATTACTTTTATCTGGCATCTTGCTTACAATTTAAACTTTATTGACCTGGTTTATAGTTATACTGATTAAGTATATCTTGCATATACACTTTAGTATTTCCAGGATTAGCTTGCTGCTGCTGAAGTTTTTTAGTGTACGCTTCTATTCTAGCAATAATATAGTTTGTGGTTTCTGCAGCAAGTCCTAAAAAACTAGATTGCGGAGGAAAATCAATACCTGTCAAATTAATCTTTTCAGGAGCTCCTGTTGTAGGATTTTTAACCATATAATATGAATCAGGTGATAGTTCATACCCCTGATCTCCAACTTTTTTAAGAATAGTAAACTGATAAAGATCTTTTGCCATTTCTGGTGATGTATACTTATTTCGTGATTGATAATATCTTTCTAATACATTATACTCACCTGTACCACCTGGTATAGGATCATTTGTTCGTACTGATACACCTCCCTCTTTAATAATTCTTCTATATATACTACCTATTACCAAATCTTCGTTAGTACGATTATCTTTCTTCTCATAAAAATCTGCCTGATCTTGAAGTTTTTTAGAGTCTATTCTAATAACATACTCTTTTCTATTATCTGCGCGATCACCTGTAAACTGTTTAAACTGTACCGTTCCACTATATCCACTATCAGGGTTTTTTAAATCAGAAGCAAGTTGTGCAAGTACCTTACGTGCTGCATCTACATCACCTTGAGATAAATCATCTGTTCCTAATAAAGGAACAAGGTCTATAGCATTTTTAGTATTATCTTTTCCAACACTTAAATTAGCATCACTTAATAGCATTGCTATAGAATTTTCTGCAACTTCACCAGGAACATCAGATCTAAATGGAAGATAATAAGTTCCAAATTGACTTAATGCTTCTTTGCTGAGAGTAAATTTATTAGCAGTTAATCCTTCTCCAACATATTTATTAAGAGTTTCTTCTATCTTATCATAATCATTTACAACATTTGCCATTCTAGTAGATCTAGCAACATCATCTCTATTATAAAAACCTTTTGCTGCTAATTCTTTTTGCATCTCTAATCTTTTTGTAGCATAAATATCATTTAGTTCGTTTTTTGTAATCAATCTTTTATAACCGTTAGCATCTGTTTTAAACAATAACGAAACATCATATTTATCAGGACCAAGAATAATATCAGCTTGCGAATAAACTTTATCTTCAAGAGTTTGCTTATCGTTTTCATATATATCAGCAAGTTGTTTTAACTGCTCTATTTGACCAAATGAATTTCTCAAAAGCTCAATTTTTTTAGCATCACCAAAAACTTCCTTTTGACTATCATACTGTATATAGGATCTATTTAAAAGAAAATCATATACATCTCCATAAGAAATAGGATCATTAGGACCAAACTTTCCAGCTTTAGATAAATATGGTATAATATCTTCTTTGTAAACTTTTATAAACTGTCTCATTGCTTCTGCTTCTGGACCAGTTCCTTTGTTAATTTCTATAGCTTCATCAAAAAACTTACCCTCTTGTTTTTTCTTAACTAAAAAGTTTGTAAGCACAGATATTGCAGCTGGTCCTCCCTTACTAAACTCCTCTCCCAACATTTCGCCAATTCCTTTTATGCCAGCATCCATCATAGCATCATAAATCATATTTAGATTATTATAAAATCTAGGTAGGGGTTTACCTTCATCTTTTGGAACAGCTTGTAAACCTTCATATGTTGGGGTGTTTGTTTTTGCTAAAAGTTTTTCAGCTTCTGTTAATTTACGACCCCCACCACCTGTTCCACCACCACTACCTCCACCAGAATCACCATCAGACATACCTGCAATAGCTTTCATACGATTTATTTCCAACTGTTCCATACCGCGTAAATGCTCAAGTTTTTTCCAGTATGCATCATCAGATTTAACTTCTGAACTTTGAGCTAAAGTTCCAACACCTTTTGCTATTGATCTAAGATCTCTTTCTAAGATCATATCACTAAACACCTTTGACTTACCCTCAAAATTTTTTCTAATGGTGTCATCCTTTTGTGATATTTCTTTATTAATAGTTGATTCATAATAATCTATAGCTTTTTTATAATCTAATGCAGATATTGTTAAGCTGGTAGATAGTTCTTGTTCATATGGTGTAAGAGGTCTATTTAATTGTTGAAGAGATGTAATCTTTGCATCTACAAGAGCTTTATCTGCAATAGTAGCATTTTTACTTTTGTTTAATGCGTCAAGGTTTTCTGTATAAAGCTTTGTAGCAACAGCCATTCGAGCATCTTTATCAGACATTCCTTGCTGAAAGTTGTTATTAACTTCACGATTAAATACTACTTCGCCCCACGCATCAAAATATTTACGCTCATCTCCTGTAAGGAGACCATTCATAAGATTGTATATCCCCATCTCTACCTTCTTACCATCAACAGTGGTAAATATATACCCCTGTCCATTAGGAGACTCTTGTACTGCTTTATACTTAGACGCATCTAAGAATCCTTTAAACTTTTCGTATAGATTAACAGAAGGTACATAATAACGGGGTCTCACTTGTAGAATACTACCATCCCCACGCTTTGCTCTTTTTAACTCATCTGTAGGTATTTTAACGTATTCATCAGATATAGAAGAATGTTTTGCACGTTGTTTTTCATCATCGGATGATAAAAAAGATTGTCCTAATGCTAGTTGTTGATCAGAAAGTTTGGTGAGATTAATGTCATACATCAACTCATCATCATTAAGAAATGTTTTGAATACGCTATTTGCAATTCCTACATTTTGCGGAACAGATAAATCAACACTTGCAAGATTTTGAAGCTTGCGTTCTGCATCAGCTATATATGCTTTTTGAACCTCTTGATCTTCAGCATTGGATACTTTTGAATTGAGTAGGGAGTTATATAAACCTTTAACTTTCGCAAACCCCTGTTCGTATTCTGCATCCTTTGTCTTCATCACAGTTTGCAAAAAACTATAGTCTGGAGTAAACGGTGTCACCGCAAGCGGGCTATCCATTAATCCTTTAATATATGTTGCCATGGTATTCTCTACTTATAATATAACAATAAATCTTCGAAGTTTAAAACTAAACTTATAATGTTTAAATGAGTCCTTGCATTCTTAAAAATAGTTCTTCAGGTGATTGACCACCACGTCTACCAGCTGAGCGCATTCCAATAACATACTTAACTGCCTCATCTCCAGATAGTCCCATTTTCTTAAGACGTTCAATTGTAGCAATATCAGATTCTATACTTCCTTGACTTGTAGGATCTTCATTAAGATCTTTTCCACCTCTAAAATACATAACACCTGTTCTTGGATCTACAGGATATTTAGTGAGTGCATTCAACCAAGATGTTTTCATAGCTTCTTTCATTCCAGGAATAATTCCTTTTTCAAGCAGTGCTGCAAGTTTCATACGATCTTCTTCTCTAGCTTGAGCAGATAATACAGTGTTCTTATCGTACAATCTTGTAGCACGATCTGCTCTCATCATTGCCAATCTATTAGCTACATCAGGAATAGCTTGCATAGTCAGTTGATTAGCAACATTTTGATTAGCTGCATTAACAGCTTCTTCTGCTTGCATGATTGGACGTACAGATTGTGCAGATATAGCAGCATTAGTAGCAGCAAAACGTTGAGGACCAGCAAGTAGTGCAGCAGCACGTCTTGCACTAGCAGCATCAGATTGTATAGCAGCAATAGCTTGACGAGGACTTCTAAATACTGCTGTAGGATATACAGCATCAACAGAAGCTTCCCAAGGTCCTATTCTTTGTCTATTAAATAAATCAGCAGCGAGTAGTCCTGTTTGAAGAACGTTTTGTGTCCACCAAGGTTGAGCACCAGATGTCCATGGTTGTTTATATGTTAATGATTCTGTACCACTATCACCACCTGTTGTTTCTGATTTACCTCCTGTTGTTCCTGTATTATTATTACCAGTAATCTTAATAGTTACATTTCCATTAGCAGGTTTATCACCACTAGTTGTTCCAGTTGTACTACCAGTTACACCTGGAACTTCTTCTGAAACAACATCCATATATTCTGTTGTGCTTGCTCCTGGTGTATATGTAGGACGTTGTGTTGTTAATCTCCATGTCTCCCAAGCTTTACGTGCAAGATCATCAGGTGCTTGACCCCATCCTGATTTAACTAAAAAACTAGGAAACTCAGAAGGATTTTGTTTTACATAATCATAATCGTTTACAGAACCTGTATTGCGAATAACAATTGTTTTCCCAGGAGTCAGAGTCCCTGGACTAGATACTGTTCTAGAAAGAACAGTTCCTTCTGGATTTGCTGCCCATCCCTGAGTTAAATATTCTTGCACTTTAGATTTAGGAACTTTACCACGTGTTTGATATTTAACAAGTTCACCACCCATTTTAGCTTCTGCAAGAGGTTCTTGTTCTACCATATTAAGTCTTGACCCCATCATAATCTTTTCCATAGCAGGTTGAGCAATAGCTGGAATCTCATAATCTTTTCCTTGTAACGCTTTTGCCATTTCACCACCAAATGCAGCTTTAGATACATACTCTTGATATAATGGCATTCTATTACGAGCTGTCGCAAGTTCAAACTGATCTACATCTTTACCACTTAAATCGTCTTGTATAATTTTACTAAGACGATTGTATTCTTTAGCATCCACCTTGTCACCAAGAAGAGCAGCAATAGTATTGTCTTTTTTCTTACGCGTTTTTCCTTCAAAACCTAACAGTTCTTGCAAACCATCAGGCATTGTTATATAGTCAGATACGACATACTCACCACCTTTTGCATATACGGGAGTACCGCCTTGCGAGTGTTTCTTTCCACCCACTTTATATAATGCAGTCATATCTGCTGGTATAATATATTCACCTTTTTCCACTTCAATACTTGCTTGATCACGAGGAACTTCAGGATACATTGTACGAATACCTTCAGTGGATGCTTGTTCAGGACCTGTCATATAATCGTGCATCTGTCCACCACCACGATATAGTCCATAGTTTTGCTGATCACCTGTGTGCATCCCACCTGATTCATAACTAGGTTTCTTAACAACTTTTACTTTGCGTTTCATATTATTCAAGTTTAGAGGTATTCTATCTCACCTCCGTTAGCTAATATATAATCTATTTCGTCATCTGTAAGGTCATATTCTCCTCCTTCACGGTACTCATCATTAAGATACGGTTTTAAATTCATATCTTTTAAAAGATTGTACGCTTGTTTACCTTCCCATCTAGCAAACTCTTTAATAAGCTTTTCACGTTCTTCAACAGTCATACTACTTAAAAGCTTATCTCCACCCATAACTTTTACTATGTTAGAAATAGAATTGCTAGGTCCACCCACCCATCTTTTTCTTGCTTGTGAAATTGTAAGGTTTCTATAAGTGGGACCAAATAAAAGATCTCTAGCTGCTGTTATTCCAGTATCAATATTTTGGAAAATAGCAACATTTCCATCACTATCTGGATGCCCTTTAGTCCCACCATATTTTCTTGCAAAATCACCGTAATGAATGTTTAAAGGATTATTATGTGTAAATGAAATCTCTGCATTTGTATCTGAGTTCACTATATTTACACTAGAAGATTCTGTTGATGGATATATAGATGATGCTTCTTCTCTATCTGAATAAACATCAGTGCCCATCGTATAGTTAAACGATGGAGTTGTAGGTATACTAATTGATGGGACATCATAAGGAACTTTTGGAATTAACGCACCTTCTTGCGCCATTCCAAAGTAGGGTTGACGATTTATAGAAGCATATGGATTACCGGGAAACTGCACAGGAACACGAAGATTAGGAAACATTTCTCCTGTATTAATTTCTGTTGTTCCTCTACTTGTTAAATTTGGAATCACTGGAAAATAACTATCCGTCATTCCAGATCTTATCTGAAACCTTCTAGATGCTTGTTGTAAATTATTTTTTTGCAACATGTTACCAAGACCAGATAATCCGGCAGTGAGTATAGCAGCAAGAGTAGGACCAGAAATATTCTGTGGTGAAATTGTTGTTGTAATAGTGGTTTTAGGTTGTCTCATTTTCATAAGATCCTCTGCACTATATCTAACTTCTCCATCATCTGTATCTCTAGTTCCAATTATAGCAGCATCACGCTGTGCTTGTTCCCAAGCAGCTTTGGTTACAGGGTCAAGTTCTCTTTCTTGTCCTTCTAACTCAGGTCCAATAAAATCATATGGAAATACATCTGAAGGGGGTCGATCAACAGTAGATTCATTTACTAGTCCATCTAAAGGTATATTAATAGGTGTAATATTTACATTACTAATCATACTCTGAGGAAATGTAAACGGTGTCATAGAAGGATTCCACCCAGTCATCTGCATTGCTTGTAAATAACCAGGAGGAAACTTAGGAATATACTTTCCTATTTGATTTTTAGGAAGAGGTGTATTTTTGATAAGTATCTTCATTATCCTACAATTTCAATTGTATATCCTTCGTTTCTTAAACGGTTAATCAATTCATCATCAGCATCCTCAATAACTGTTCCAATTGCAAGTCCACCATCTTGTTTTTTCCAATCAGCAGCATTGCGTGCAAAGTTTGCTTGTCTACGAGTGGATGCAGGATATTGTCCTTCAGGAGCTCCAAGCACCTTACTAGCATACGCTTGTACACCCATACCAGCAGCTTTAGCTTTTGCTGTAAATTTACCTTTATTTTTTGGATTTATGTGTATACCACCCTGTTTCATTTGTGACATCTTATTTTCTAAAGCAGATCCACTATATCCTTGTGCTTTAAGTTGTGCACGAATTAACCACTCAGGTTTACCACCATCTTGCATTTCCATCATAGCATCAGTGTAGGGATTAAGATAAGCAGCACCTCCACCACCATAAGTGGGAATACCATAAATATCTACAGGAAGAGCAGGAAGTTCCACAGGACCACCCATTTCTCCACCTGCACCATATTTACCACCACTACGCATCATCTGCTGTTGACCATCAGCACCCTGTTGTTGTACTGCTTGTGCCATCTGCATAATAGCTTGTTGTTGTTCTTCAGCAGAAAGTTGCTGTAATTGCTGCATAAGGTCTTGAGGATCAATACCTTGCATCTGAGCAAACATAGCAATAATCTGCATTAATTGCTCATCTTGTGACTGTTGTTGTCCACCCATCTGAGCACGCTGGATGAAATCATAAAGAGGATTCATAAAGTTTGTATTTAAATTGTTATTTATATTACCACCATCTTGCCATGTACCAAAGCGTTTATGCCAGTATAGAGGAGAAAATGGATCTGTTGCTTTACCTGAGTTACGACCACCCATACGGTTCCAAAAGTTCTTTTGACGTTTTCTGTTACGATGCTGAGTGTAGTCTTGCATACCCTTATACCCACCGTGTACAATCTTATACTTATCACCTTTCTTAGCAAGCACCATCCATTTTTTACCAGGACGATTAGACTTACGTTTTGCTCCCACTCTAGTAAACCCGCGTTTTCTATAACGTTCAGGAATACCACCATTCTTCATTTCTTCCATTTCGTCTTCAGAAAGATCTTCATCTTCCTCCTCCTCTTCTCCCTCTTCTTCCTGGTCTCCTTCTGCACCATACATCATATAATCTGATACAGCATCAGCATAATGATCCATTACTGCTAGCTTAGAACTAACCCATGGTTCAAGATCTGAATCTTCTTGAATAAACTCACGCAGTTTGCTAAGCTTATCTATAACAGCAGCCATCTGACCAAGTGCCATTCCTCCATCGGGTTCACCACCATCTTGCATAAAGCGTGGGAATAGACCACCTACTTGCATTAAATCAGGATCTGAATAGGGAATCTGCATTCCTTCTTGTGCTTTTCTCCAAGTGCCACCTTTAGATTTGTACCACTTAGCTGCCCATCCATTAGCATATGCAGATGGGTAAACATCAAACTTCTGCTTAGCTAATGATTTAGCTTTAGACCAAAGTGATGGGTTGTTAGGTTTGTTTGCCATATTATCGTCTTTTATGATTGTAAGGTATTCTTTGTGATGATGTTTTACTACTTTTAAACTTTGCTTTTTCAGATGAACTCATCTCTCCACTTGTCTTTGGAGTTTTAGATGATACGCGTTTGCTAGGTCTGCATGCGGGATATGCTCTACTTTCTCCTTCTTGTCTACCACATGGTTTACCTGTCTTTACATCAACCCACTTCTCTGCAAACCATCTGTCTAACCCACCATGCTGACCACCATTCTTATACCATCCCTTTCCTACATATCCGAATGCTCCAAATGATCCACCATTTTTTTTGTATAGAGAATCAATGTATTCTACCAACTTAGGATTCTTTTTAAGAACATTCTCGCGAATATCAACCACTTGTTTTCCATATAAAGGATTTTCTCTCAAGTTTAATCCTGCTTGTGGAACAGGAACACCATATATCTTTTTCATCTTAAACCCATGATACTTCTGTTCTGTAGAAGGAAATATCTTTCCAAGTCCGTTATACACTTGTAAACGTGTATACGGATCAGTAATACCCAAACGATCTGCTTCTTTCATCTTATTCATATAAGCATTAATAAGAGTACTACCATAGTCCCCCTTACCAGCGGGTCCTAAAACATGTCCCAAGTTACTATCAGTCTTACCCCATCCTGATTCCTGAAAAGCTATTGCTGCAAGATTCCATGCATCTTCTTTTGAAAGACCTTTTTGTTTAGCTAACTTTAAATCTTGTGTAATATATCTTGTTGGATATTGACCAGCAACAAGATCAACATTAGGATTAATAGGTTGCCCTGTAGTTCCTCTCACCTTTCTAGGATCTACAACATTAAAATACCTTTCAAGTGTTACTTCTGGTACTTTAGATTTATTAGAAACAGTTTCTTTTTTATCTCCTGTAACTCCTGTCAAAATCTTTGTTAGTTCAAGTATTGGAGATATAATAGGTGTTGTTGACTTAATAGGTAGACCACCTTGCGCTTTAGGAAGTGGTGAGTTAAGAGAAGCAACTGAGATTCCTCCACCATAATCTCTAAGCATTGCTAAAGCATTACCGCCTAACTGTTTATTAGGTATAAAGGATACATTCTTAGTGTTTCTACCTACAGGTATAAAAGCTTCTTCTAAAAGCACTTCTTCTTCAGGATTAATAAAACTACGTAGATCCTCAGCTTTTTGCATCACCTTACGAGGGTAAGATCCTATATCCATTCTAAGCTCATCTCCTTTTCCTTTAGCTCTTTTCCAGTCTTTAGCAGTATTAATAGCTCTATGTGGACTGTTATAAAAATATAAAGATCTCCAGTATTCATCCGCATTAGTAAGTTCTGGGTGTGTTCCCATCTCCACTTGACGGTTCATCTCATTTCTAGAATTATTTAAAAGAAGCAATCCTGCTTTATAAGAGTTCTCCAAATCTTTTAAATCCTTGCGACTATTGATACCTAACACCTTCTTCTCTTCATCTGTTAAACTACTCAACTTAATCTGAGCAGGTCCTACAGATCTACCGATAAGTTCTTTCAAAGATCTTCCAAAGTTATCAACATCCTCAAAGTTACTTTCTTGTCCAACCATCCCGTAGAATACAGGTTTAAGCTTATTCAGCTCAGACTGTGTAAGTCCTAGTTTATATTTCAGCTCATCATCTAGAGCTTTATTATTAAATAAGTCTACCAGTTTATTTTTAACTCCTAGTCTTGAAGATGCTCCACTAAACTCTCCAGCAACAGGAAGTTCTCTTAATAAATTTTCTTCTGGACTATTTCCTAGCATAAATCTTCTACTGGATGTTGTATTCTTTTTTGCTTCTGCAATGTCCTCAGCACTACGAATCCATGGTGTTTTCTTTACAACTTGATTAGACGTAGAAGAAAAGATTTTAGGACGCTGAATAGACATAGGATAGAATCTACTATTATTAATAGATATATCATCTATTCTATCTACACGAAACTCTCCTTTATTTTCACCAGCTGCCCATCCATGTCTAACTAGGGGTGTTCCATCTTTATCAAACCCTACCACTGCACCCCAGTGTCTAGCTGCATCAAGATCTTTATTTTTTAGTCCTCTTGATTTAGCAGCATCTGAATCAGCATACAAGTAAAATACTCCTTCATAAGAAGGTTTTGTAAGTCCTACAAAATCTCCTATCTGTATCTTATCATATAAATCTTTTGGAAGTTTTTCTAAACCTTTTACAGACATCGAAGAAGGATCATACTTTCTATTAGACTTAGGAAACCAAATAGGAGTTGCTCCTTCTCTTCTAAACACTTCGTTTCTATATCCTGCATCAAAAGGAGAAAGAAGATCTCTGTTAACATCAAAAATATCTGCAACAACATCTACAGATTGCTCAGCACAACCAACACCTTCTGGACAATTTCTTTTACTAACAAATCCAGATGTAATTCCGCTATAAGGTGCTTTAAAGTCAAAATCTTTAACTTTTTCTTCTTTTACACCTAACTTCTTATCTTTTAAAACAGTGTCTCCATCTTGATACTTTTTAGTGTTTCCTTTAGACATAGCACCAAAGAATCTACGCTGCTTTTCTGTTAAAGGACGACCATGCACTGTACCATCGTGTAATATCTCACGTGCTTTGTTAGGAGATAGTCCTCCCATTTTCATCTTATACTCATCAACATATTGAGCACCGGGAAAGTTTACTTGCGTTTCATCAAAAGGATTAAGTGTTTTTTCTATACCGTTATCAGAAATAGCACGTATTTTATTTGGAGTGGGGTTGTATAATGTATCACCAGGTATTCTCCAGTTATATCCTCTAGGAGGTTCACCATCCATAAATCCACGAGGATTAACTATAGGACCACCCTTTTTTTTCAACTTATAATATTGATCACCTAAAAATTCAGCAAGACCTCTTTTTACAAGATTTTCCCATCTTTGTTTTCCAAGAGTAGAATGTCCTGTACCACCACTTAAAATATTTCCAAATCCTCTACGCTTAAGAACTTCATTAATAGCTTTATTAAACTCACCGCTTATACCCTGCTGTTTTAAATTAGCTCCTTGATAATAGGATAAAGGAAAATCTCCCCTTTTTAAAAAACCTGGGGTTTTTAACCACTTAGTATAAGCATTATTAACATTATCACTAAATAATATTTCAGTGAGTTTTTTTCTAGGACCCCCTGTATATGGACCCATATTTCTTACAAGATTAATATCTCCTGCAAGTTTATCATCAATAAATGTTTTTAAATAAAAATCATTTATATTTTGATTCCCTGAGTTTAACTCTATTCTTAAAGGAAGGTTTGTTTTTTTCACCCCTACGCCTTTTGCTAGTTCTTGATTTATTTCATCAACTAATGACTGTTGATTATAAATAGGTGGTGTTTTTGCGGTAAGACTTCTATAAAAATCTCCTAGTTGATAGTCAACCGTATTTGCTTGACGTTTTATTTTTTGAACAAGGTTTCCTAAAAAACTTCCTCTATTAGTCCAAGAATTTGCATCATAAGTATAGTTACTGGATAATCCTCCTCTATAACCTTCCCAACCACTTGTTGGCACAGTAAGATAAGATTTTATAGTAGATCTAATAGCATCATCAAAGTTTGTTCCTTGATTTATATTTTCAGATAGAGTTCTAACCATATCTCTTATTTGTCGAGAAGAACTCATACCACCAACATCATAACCCAAATCTCTAAGAATACGATAAGTTGCTATATTTCCTGAAGGACCACTTAAGAATCTATCTATTTTTGGTATATTGCGTAATCTATTAATGACAATATTATAATCAGTTTCTGTAATATTTAAAAGAGAGTTTCTAACTGGTTTTCCTAAAACTATTTCATCAGCTGGAGGTAATAACTCATATGTTCTTATACCATTTATTTCAGAAAAAACACCTTGCTCATCTCTTCCAAATATAGGTTTTGAACTAGAAGCATACCTCTGTGTAATAGGAGATTCTTGAAATGTACTCACTCCAGTTTCAGGATCTACTTTTTCATAAACATTTTTTCCAATTACAGAAGCAGTAGGTTTAGCTTGTTGTAAAACAGTTTGTGGTTTTACTAAAGGTAAAGGTCTTATTTGTTGATTTAGTCTACTTAATACTTGAGAACTTGCTGGTGCATTCTGTGCCAATCTCATATTACCAAGCATCCCCACTCCAACAATATCTCCTGCAACTGCTAAGTTAGCTAATGCATTTTTCCACCAAGCATTATTAGAATCAAACCCATAAGGGTTTTCACCTAGTGCTTGTTGTGTAAGTCTTCCTGCAGACATTGCAGGTCCTGTAATAGGATTCATGTTTACAAACATCTCAGCACCTATTGCCCCAGCTGCGGGATTACCTGTTGGTGTAAAGGATGCAAATGTTTGTGCAAGAGGTGATCTTTGTTGAGCTTCTTGTCTAGCACGTTGTTCAGCTTGTTCTTTCTTTATAAGCTGTGTACTTACACGTGTATCTGCTGGACCTATAAATGTTTGTCTACGTCTTGCTTCTTCTTGTCTAAGTTTCTCTTGTTGTAAACGAGTCCATTCTTCATAGGCTTTTTTTGCTTCATATTGTTTTTCAATCTGACTACGAGATGGAGTACCCATATTAATAGAAAAATCACCAGTGCTTCTAGGTGTTATAGAGACAAGACCTCGCTGCTGATACTTAGGAAGCTTACTATTATAAAAGTTCAATAATATGGAGTCAGACCTTTTCATTATCTAAAAGACTTAGTAAGTTTATTGTTAGAAATACGTAAAAGCATTTTAATATCGTCTGATACAAGTTTCTTAAACAACACACGTGTAAGATAGTGTCTAAACTTCTTACGCTGAAGAGGACCCTTTGTATAATTTGTATATGTTGGGTTTATCTCTTTAACATATCCATTAGGAGCTGTATCCCATATTGTTTCATAGTTTGGTGTAAACTCTCCACGATTACGTGTAATATCCCAGAACTGGTTAAATCTGTATTTATTCTCCTCTTTAGAACAAAGAATATCTATTTGATTCTGACGAATGATTGGATATTCAAATGTAGCAAGTGGATCATTAGCTTGTTTCATAACAAGTTTAAGATTCCCAGATACCTGCTCTGTATTATAGATTATAGCATTGTCAAAGTTCTCATTAAGAACGTGGTTAACATCCTCGCAGTTTGGAGCATATTTATAACACTCTAACTGATACTCTATGTTTTTAAGAGTGGCTACTTCTTGTCCTGTAGATGTAACATACTCCACTTCAAATGGGTAGTCCTCACCATAAAAGTTACAGAACTTATCACATCTAACATTATGTTTCCATACATCTTTACCTTTAATAGTCATAAAGTGATCTCTTGAAGAAACTATCATATTAGGATGCCAATCATGAAAAGATACCCATGCTCCACTTCCAGAGTTTCCTTTAGGGTCATAACTAATTGTAAATGAAGCATTTTCAAAATATGTAGAATCTCCTAAAGGAATTTTTCTTCTTCCAAGCAAGAAAGTATTTCCACTTTTATATACAAGTTTACCCTTATACTCATCTTTAAGTTTGTAGTCCTTTTTAGTTAAGTAGAGTATTTCATTAGTGTTATCATATGCTAACATAACACCCACTCCTGCTACTGGATTATCATAAAGTTCAAATGTAGGAAAATCCTTAAGAAGCATTGATGGTAAATACTTAGCAAACCACCACTTCATTCCATTACGAGAAATCTCTTTAAGACCAGAGTTAAAATTAAACACACGACCTTGATTCTGACTAACCCAAAACAATCCTACAGGTGTGTTTATTGCAGAGTAAAATGATTGACAAGACCCTTGTTCATAAACTGCATCTGAAGTGTATATATTTTGCAAATTACCAGTAAATAAACCTCCGTCTCCAATAGTCACTTTAATACCATTGTCTGTTTGAAGTTGATCCACTCCTGGAAATACTACAGGACTAGAATCATGAAACAATATTAATGCTCCTGTTTTATAAGCAGATTGTATTGCTGTCACTCTACCATCAAAATCTCTGTAGTTATTTGGAAGATACACTAACCAATTATCTTTTTTAAGTTCTTCACTTTGTGGTAGAGAATAGATTGCTCTATTTGGGTAATAACTATAACAGGTGTTTTCAATCAAAGGATCAAAATCACGAGCAAGTACGCTACCCCAACTAATATTGTTCACATAAAACTTAGAAGCTGATAGAGAATAATCATATTTAAAGTAGTTGCCACTCTTTATAATATCAGATCTAAACAGTGTATCAAGATCTGTATTATTATATGGATCGTAAAAACGTTGATATAATTCTTCACCCCAGTCACGTTGAGCAAGATTAATTTCACTCTCTACAAAGAAGTCACGCACACCATTAGCAAATAAGTAAAAATAACCATCAGTAATTCCTACAGCAGCTTGAGAGTCACACTCACTTTTTAGTCTATCTAAATATCTATAATCATTAGGAAGCACTCTATTTTTCCAAGTTCCAAATGCTACAGCAGCTCCAACTGCAGCTCCTATAAGTGGATTAACAACACTATCTCCATCTTGAATATTATTTATTCTTCTATTTAACCTATCTATTTTATCTTGAAGTTTTTTAATTGTGTTCCCAATTGCTGTAGCTGAAGCAGGATCTACAGCAAGTGCAGCACCATTTTTAGCTTCCTGTAAACTTTCTTCTGCTCTTGCTAAACTTCTTTTCCAAATTCTTTCTAATGCTAAACTTGAAAGAGCTGCAGCACCAATACCAGCTGCAAAAGGTGCAATTAACTTGGTGTAGTCATACTGAGTGGTATCCATCCAATAACGAGGATAAGGAATGTTTATATGCTGCATATAATCATACTGATACCCATCTGGTTGACCAAACAACCAATCGTTAAAAAAGAAAAATGTATTCTTTTCAGTGTATCGATTAATATAAATATCTCCACCAAATAAAACTGGAGAAGTTATTTTAAGATCTTTGATTGGTTCACTAGCATATACACAAGAAGATATAGGAACTTGTATAATACTATCAATCTGACCATATTGACTCGCCATTTTAATCTTCAAAGAAGAATAATATGCAGAAGTAGTTCTTTTAAAAGGTCTTGTAGGATCTTTCCAAAGTTGTAAATTACCTATTGTAACACGACTATCATCCACTACAGATGGACGTTCAATTTCATTATCTAGTCTAACAGCTACAATTCTACTTCTAAAAAGATTATTAATTCTATAGTCAATACCAAACTCTTGTAGATAAGGATTAATATACTGAGCATCTAACACTCTTCTACGAGTGTTACTTTGTTTTGGACATGTATAATTGGTATAAAACCCATGCGCATTATATTGATATGCAAACTTATTATAAGGTATTAAAGCTTCTAATATTTTTATAGTAGCTTCCATTCCTTGTCCTAAGAAAGAAACAAAGATAAATCCACCAGCTGCTTGAGTTGCTATAGATTGTGCTAAGTTAGCTGTAACAGGAGATTGTTTTCTAGAAACATCTGTTGTTGATCCTAATACACCAGAACCATTATCAACCAGTGTACCTGTTGTGGTTCCTAAAAGGGTCATTGTTAATCCTGATGTAGAAAGTCTTTCACTAACATTATAAGTAGTTTTTTCACCTGTAGCAGCAATTAATCCTATACCAGTACCTATAACAGCAGCTGTAAATATAGCAGCATCTCTTAGTGCTTTTTGTTCTGGGTGATTATATACAGGTTTAAACTGACCATCTACCGATCCAGATATTTCACCATGTATCTTAAGTTCAAAAGGGTTTAAGAATGGATCTTGAAACTGTGTCTCTGGAGAATGAAAACTAAACACATCATTTTTAAATGTACCCATAGGTTCATACCCCTTACCTGCACATCCACCTTTAACTTCTTTCTTACTTAGATATGGATCTATGCGTAAATCATTAAAAGGATAGTTAGAATATAGTCCTTTACGATCTGTTATCTGTTCGTCAAGATCGTATTCACCCATATTATTAAGAATACCCTTGGCAATAATTGTTTTATTACCTTCTCGAGATCCACGTAAGATTTCATATCCAACTATAGATTGGATAGGATTTCCGTTAATATCCAACGGATGACTGATATTTTCAAACTTAACACCCAGTATATTAATGTTAGCGCCATCGCTACTATTAATATGAGTTGTGCAATTATCAGGAAATTTATGATGGCGGATTTTATCGCCACACAAATCTCCCCAAATGATCGGTTTATCATCAGGATAAGATTCAGAAGATTCCCAGTATGACATAACACCTTCTGCAATAACAGTTCCCTGTCCATTTGGAAGTTGATATTGTGTTGTAGATGTAATGTCAGAAGTATCATATGCTTCCCACTTTCTAGTAACAACACCAGAAGTAGATTCTAATGCATCTGCACCACCAATAGTTCTGTTATCAGAACCAGTAGCTTTTCTACCTGGAATATGATAGGATGCAGATCTATCTCCAGTATTATAAACCCAACGAATAAAGAAAGAATACACCTCATCACGCATGTACGAGGTTTGATTACCACCTTTAACATAATAGTCAGCTGGTAAATTTACAGATACCCACTTAGTAACTATATTGTTTGCTTGAGGTTGATAGTTAAAATTAGGACGTGTATAAATTCCAGTACGTACTAAATACCCATTCACTTCAGTTATATTATCTGAAGTTTCATAAGATGGTGTAATTAAAGGAATCTCATTAAGAGAAACTGCTGGACTTACATCATCCAATCTATCTATAAGAATGGTTTTAGATCTTGTAGAATAAAATCCAATACTACGAGCTACAGTGTTAGCACTTATGGTACTAATCAATACTAGTTCAAACTCATCATAAGAACTATCCATGAAAGAAATACCAACCTCTACTGCTCCAGCAACATTGGAATGGTTAAATAAGGATTGTATATTGGATGGGAGAAAGTAATCTGTAAGTCTAATACCATTGCTACTATAAGCAACAGCAACTTGATATGACCCATTTGGAAGAGTTCCAGAACCATCTGATTTTTTTAATGAGATACAGGGACTATCAATAAGAGGAGCAATACGTAATGCTTCACAGTCTAGTCTATCACTATATTCATCAACATAACAATTATCCCCAATCCTTCTTTTACGTTTTGCTATGTAAGGGACGCGATCAAGATTTAAAACGCGATCTGGGTTTAAAGAATCTACAAAGTAAACCGATCTTGTACAGTCAAAGTTTTCACGAGATACCCCCTTTATAAGATGGGATGTTTTAAAGTTTAAGCACGCATCTCTTACAATCTTTTTATAGGAACATTCAGATTCATCAAATATCCCAATTTCAGAATCAACATCGTTTGTAGAAAAAACAATCCATTTATCTTCAATTAAAGGAACTATTCCTATAACTGTAAATGGAGCTGATGTACAGTATTTATTTGCAGGTTCATTGCCAATATCCCCCACTTGACCTAACACTGTATTATTAACAGCATTACGAGCATGTGTCCAAACACCTTCAGGAATAAATGATGGATCTGTATCCTTCACCATTCCTTTGGTAAAGATGTTAGTTTTAACTGAGCTTGTATTTTGTTGTTCTGCCATTACTTAACAGTAAGATTCTTCTTTGTTATAAATTTATACAAGTGTTCTGTAACCCATCCACATAACCATGCTTGTTGTTCATCATCTTCAATTCCTCTATCTTCAGTTATTTTTGTAACAGCATGAAAAATTTCGTGCGCTATTGTGTTATGAGATAAATATTTATCATCAAAAACCACTATGTATAAATCTATATCTGAACTTATTAAACATCCTTCCGCATAGTCAGTAAAAAGTTCAGGGATGTCATATTTCTTATAAATCTTGTTTACTTCATCGATTAGCATATCAGTTATAATAAACTGAAGTGTGCATCCATAAACAGGTATTTTAAGACTCTTGACAACCCTAAGTTTCTTTTTATCCTTTAAACATTGCGTAGTATTTTCCATACATTGCTTTTCTGTTTGTCTCCCACACATTTTTCAACTCCTCATAATCAGGCATATTTGTAATAGTGAGAGCATTATTTCGAGCTGCTCTAAGTCTTTGCTCTATAAGAGATATTCTTTGAGATACGTCTTCTCCATTCAAATAAAGATTCTCAAGAATACGCTGCTTTAAAGCGTATTCGTAAAACTCATTGATAAGAGGATTATCATATACTAAAAGATTTCCTTGCTCATCTTCTAAGTTGCCCATATAGTTAATATGCACAACAGCTTGATCAAGATCTGTATATAAAAACCCATCTTTTAAATATGCTGAGTTTACACTCTCCACCTTTAAATTTGGACAATCCAATGATACAAGTTTACCTTGTTTAATGTTTAAAGGATAAAATACTTCATATGTTCTAACCTCAGACTTAAGTGTTTGTACTAAGTTTACATAATTACCACAAGCAGATACACAAGGTTTTACACTACAAGGATTGTCATTAGTATAAGAAGGATCTAGTATTCTCTCTTCAATTTGTGTGCCACTTAGTACTGGTTCTAGTACAGTGTATTTACCACAAAGGTTTGCATAGTTTAAAACATAAAAATCCAAGGGAAGACGAACTTTTCCTTTCTCAATATTTAATACTGCGTCCTTTGGTGAATAAATACGTAGTCCAAGCTCATAGTTAACACGCTGTGCAACTTTAATGAGTTGCTGAGGATCAATCATTCCTTCAAGATCAAAACTGTAAAAATCAGTTGTTACATCCGAAAGAAGTTGATCAAACGTTTTATATTTAGGTTCTGTTAGTGCCATTATCGTAAAGGATTTTGCTTATCTGATTGCACGTCTGATGGTATTTGCAACATTATACTAAGATCTTTCATCACATTACTTTCAACTTCAGCGTGTAGATAATCTGGTACATTAAATTGTTGGTCAGTTCTAAGAACACAATCATCGCAAGTATCACAGTTATAAGATGTAATATCATCTTCAAAAATTGCTTCTATACGTACAGCATCCCATTCTAAATCTGGAAAGTACAGATAGTCATTTAAATACCAGTAGTATTTAGTCTTGTTATACTTAAAAGAACTACTAGCAGTCATTGCTGTATATGTAGATGGATTTGTAGGTTGTAGTACTTGAGATCCATCCAATGATGTAATAGAACGAATTAATGGTCCGTAATATCCCTGCATAAATGTAGGAACCTCTCTGCAAGATCTTTTAATCGTACAGTTTGTTTTAATACCAGCACATTGCGCTTCTATCTTATCAACCTCTTCAAGTTCCAATACATCAATAGTTTGCATAACAGAAGAAAACCTCATAAGCTTATTCTTAGAATCCTCTCGCTTCATTAACCAATGCGCGTGCTTAGAAATAAGACTATAAAGAAAACGATCTGTTAGGAACGCATCCTGCTTAACTGCTTTAATTAAGTTACGCACTCTTGATATTGCTTCTCCTATAGTCGTCATGTCATAAGTTTAATCTAGATCAAATTCATTGTATGTCTTCATCATTTCTTGTTCAATCTTTTCTCTATTCATCTTATACGACTTTCTCTTAAACATCTCATTAATTCTTTTCTTGTTATCTACATAAACATACTTGAGATATTGTTCAGGATATGTCTGACCCACCTTTCTAGAAAACTGTCTTACAGGTTTAAATCCCCACAGTTTAGAAAAATGGAATCTGTATTTAGATCCATAGTTTGTATAAAAGATCTTAGCTAGATAACTATCTGATTCCCAATTACGATGTTGAATCACCTGCTGTAGTTCTCCAGAAGTTTTATAATCTTTATTCATCCCTTTAGCTGGACAACTTCCTATAAAGATATATCCCAACTGTTCTGGTAGTTCTACACCATCTCTTTCATCTATCACTGTATTCCAAAGTTTACCATTCACCTCATTCACTATCTCCTTAATATCATCATTTGATAAATAGGAGAACTTTGGATTTTCCGCTCTAAACGCATTGTAAAACTCAGCGTTTAATATCTTCAGTCTTTTAGCCCTAAATCTAGGAGCATTAAGATCTGGTTTTCTAAATAGTTTACTCAAGAGCTATCTACATTAATAATTTACGAAAAAAATACCAATAAACCTATCTAAACTTATAGAGTTTAAGCTGTGTATACAAACTCACTAATTTTACCCTTTTCCTTGTCATGAAGCTCCATAACTGCTTGACGCTTAGCACCTGTGAACTTATTATGATAGTGCCAATAATCAGTCTTAGAAAGACTAGGTAGGTGCTTTATAGAGAACCCGTGATGTTCATTCTCTGTAACAAATTCTATAGTTTTCTTACTATGGAAATGTCCGGTGTAGCAAGTTCTATAAATCGTTGATCCCCAATCATTTGCAAATTCTGTAGCATAAACTAGGGGTGTATTTTTCTTAGTGACATCCCCATGCTCAAAAGCAAAAAAGTTATTTCCGTATGTTATTACCTTTCTTTCAGCATACTCTACATCAAACTTCACCCTATCATCATTAAAACACTTAGATAGTGCATGTGCTAGATGAAAAGAGCTTAAGCGATCATGATTACCTGGTAAATAAACAACGTGCAAATCGTGCGTAAACTCAGCTAAGTAGTTAATAGACCAGTACATAGCATTAAAAGCGTCCTGGTAAGCTTGCTGTGCTCTTTGCTCATTATCAACCATTGTTCCACTAGTAGTTCCTCCATTAAAAGTATCCATATTTAGAAGGTCACCCCCAATAACATAGATAATTTTCGCAAGCATATGCGAATGATAAGCTCTTAATACTAAGTTAGTTACAGCATCTTTGAAGTCTTTTACCACCCCATCATTACCCTCCTTACCAAAGTGTAGATCTTGTATAGAAAGCACTGCTACAGAAGGGTTTATAAACTTATCTGTAATCTTAGGTTCTGGAAGTACTTGTGTAAAAGGATTAAAGTTCTCTAGCACCTTTACAAGCAGATCTTGGGGTTCCTGCTTCACCTGTGTTACCATTGCAGAAATCAACCAGTAGTCTTTATGCTGCTTATTCCAGTAGGATGAGAGTTTCCACTTATCAGTGTCAATCTTAAGAATACGAATGATTTCTTCAGGACTCTTAGGTTCAGCAAAAGCTATCCCCTTTATCTCAGCTGTACCATCTTCAAGATCCTCCTTAAACTCAACGACGCGCTCCTTTTTCTGGTTTAGCGCGTCGGTCAGTTGGTCCTCAAGTTCTCCAACATAATTATTTAAAATTGTATCGTCATCTATAATATCAAGCATTCGTTTATTAATAACATCCTTCATCATTCCATCCATATCGTCTTGCACTAAGGATTTTATGTTAGTAATTTGTTGCTTGAGTTGACGGTATTTCTCCAGGGAAATTCCTATCTTTGCTGCACAGAAGGCATCACTCTTCTTTAGCTTAAGTGAATCATACACTTGATTGATAAGATTCATATGGGTATATTAATGGGTTAAGTTAAACAATATTACAAATACTTTTTCGTATAAAAAAATAAACCCCCAGACGTAGAAACGACGGGGGTTTTGTCAGGAAAACCAACAAACCTGACTTTGTATTTTAGAATAGTTTATTAATCAAAGAATCAGCTTTTCCCCAGAAAGCATCTTCTTCATATGTATCCCTACTGTATATACTAAAGTGGGATGTAAAGTGTCTACCGTGATTTACATGGATTGCAGGATTTGCACACATCCACTGTTTTCTACCTGGATTAGGTTCTACAAGTACACCACCCTTTTCTATAGCTTCCTTTACTAAGTTTTCAAAGTGAGCAATAGCTTCTGTAAAGATCATCGTCATCTGATGAAGCGGTTCATGATTTGCTGTCTTTTTTTGAAAACCAGCATCACATATACCAATATAGTTCATGTTAGTCATGATACCAGTATCAAAGTCTGGGAAGTCAAAGTATCCATCTGGATACAGTACATCATGCTCTAAAAAGCTGACATACTTATAGTTACCACTAGATCGTGCAGCATATAAAAGCTGTAAGATTTGGATTACAATATTAAGATGACTGCTACTTTTAGTCATAGCTCCCACCTCATAGAAAGGATTACCAGGTATAGGATTCCATACGCATGTGAGAATGTCCGCGACGTTTTCAAATCTTTGAAGATTCATCACAGATTCCCTAACTGTTTTATCATGGTTATTATTGGAATACCAGATACCAAGTTTGTTAATCTGTGATTCTGGAAGAGTGATGTAGGAACCTTCTGGAACTTTCTTAATACCCTCAGAATGAACCACTTCTAAAAACTTAAAAGTACCAGGAGCTGGATCACCTAGAGTATCGTTAGACACTTTCATTCTTAGTTGTCCATTTCTAATTCTAGCTTTTACAACAGATGTAACATCTGCACCACCATATGTTGCTTTTATTATTTCCATGCGTGTAAGACCCCCACTCGGTCTGTATTTTCGTTAAACAACTGGTATAATTCAACATTAGTAAAACCCCATCTTTGTATAGCTTTTTCACAGATGTTTTTAAGATCATTATTATGATACTCTACAGCAAACTGCTTTACAGATGTGGGAAGCTGCTCAATCTCATCAAAATACCTTTCAGCACCTTCTATATCACACTTAATGATCTCTGGCATGTAATGTAGGAAGTATTCAAGGTCTTCTTTACTAGAAATAGCTTTAGCATATGCTACAAACTTAAGGTCTTCAATACCTTCTTTAGAGATATCAACTCCTATCACCTTTGTAGCACCTTCATCCAAAAACCACTGTGCTGTAGAGATGGATGAATAGAACTTACCACATCCTAGATCTAATACAATCTTACCTGGGATATTTAAAAATGACCAATGCTCTTTTGGTTCTTCACTGTTTATTTTAAGCATGTTACCTCCCTTGTTTTTAAGATTTCTTCTACGTATTTAATAGAACAAAACTTATCACTATAAGTCTTGTTAACAACATCATCAAAAGGAAGCGCATGTATATATGCCCCTTTATAAAACAACTCATTAGCTCTATCGTGAGTTACACCAGCATTGTGAAAGATATTATGCATCTCCCACTGCTCTATATTAGATGTACCCCAAGAAAAAGATAGTTCTTGTGTCACCTTAACTTCTTTACCACGCTTCCAAAGTCCCCATAACAAACACCACATGTCAGCACACCATATTTGAATTTCATGATAAGAAGGATCTTTAGCTTTATCTTCTGCAATCATTTGATTTACAGTAGTATACATCTCTTCAACATCATGATACATTGTTTCCCAAAACAGTGCATCTACACCTTTAATAATATACTGAGCACCCCCACTATCCCTCTCGTTATCTATAACTAGTTGTTTATCAACACCTACAATAGATGTCATAATATCCAGATACTGCTCACCTTTACTACGGATGTAGTTAGCTCCAATGTAACTTACTGTATCTGCTACATAACAAGTGTCTCCTTCAGAAAGATGTTGGAAAGAAAAAGGTTTGCTTAGAATAATATCAGAGTCGTGATAGAACACTGTCTCGTTTGCTAACTCAGGACGAGCAACCCAGTGTTTATGTAGAATATAAGGACGAATGCTTGGAATATACCCCTTCATAGGACGATCATCAGGATAAAAGAAAAAACATACATAGTTGTATGTATCAGCTAATTTTCTCCATCTTTCTGGGACAGATCCATAATAGCCACATACTATATGTATGTCATTTGCGTTTACTCCGTTTCTGATAAAGTTGAGAATCATCACCTCAACTTGCCAAGCGTAGTAGTCTATCGCGGGTTGTGCACAGACAAATTTCATAATGTTGGTTTTCTACAAATATACAATGTTATTATATTGTAGTTGTAGTGGTTGTTGGTATTTCTGTTGTGGTAGTTGTAGTCGGAGCTGCGGTGGTTGTCGTTGTAGTATCAATACATCCCGTACAATCTACATTTGAAGTACATGTAAATGTGTAACATCTTACGATATTCAAACTAGATCCTGATTGCTCATAAGGAACAGTTCCGTATTTAACACAATAATTAACAGTTGAAAATGCTGGAATACTTACTTCAAGAGGGCTGCTACTACCACATGGTATAATCACAGCTCCTTCAGTGAATGCTGTAAGGTTCTGTATAGAGAAGCATTCACATGCTGGTAAAGTGGTCGTAGTTGTACTACTTGTTGTTGTACTTGTAGTTCCACCACAAGGAATAGTATAGTCAATAACAGCTTCGTGAAGTGTAAGTGACCCGACTTGCACACAAGGAGTTACCACTGGTGTTACTATCGGAACTGAAATAATAACTTCTTCTCCTGTACAAGATATAGCGGTTGCATATCCTCCAGTAGGACTAGATAAAATGTATTGTAAACAAGCTATTGTAGTTGTTGTAGTTGTTGGAGCTGCTGTAGTCGTAGATGTGGTAGAAGTGCTTGTAGAAGTTGTAGTAGTTCCAATACAATTTGTAGTTTCTTTTACAGAAGCGTTGCTTACTACTAAAGAAGTAGAACAAATACAAGGAGTTGTAATAGTTTGACCAACACTTGTAAAATTATAACTTACAATAACACCATTATCACATCTTTTGCCTATCCAGGATGCAGGTAAAGATGTAGATTGTATTTTATAAGTGTTACATGCAGGACAAGGATTTGTAGTGGTTGTCGTTGTAGAAGTACTTGTTGTACTTGTTGTAGATGTACTAGTAGATGTAGTAGTAGATGTATTACATCCTTGTCCGGTAGCAATTACTATAAACTTAGTACGATCATAAACTAGATTTTCATCACATACACATATAATCTGTGTAACACCAGCAGCTATACTTAGATTGTTAATCTGCACATGAGAGCAATTCTCATATGAATATGTTTGTGTAGAAGTAGTAATATTTTTAATACTAAATGTTAAACAACTACACGGAGCAAGTGTGGTTGTAGATGTTGTAGATGTGCTTGTACTTGTCGTAGTTGTAGGACAAATACAAGTAGTAGTTGTAGTAGTAGGAACTAATGTTGTACTTGTTGTTGTAGTAGGTTTGACAGTAGTAGTTGTTGTGGTCAAACACGCTGTTGGGGTAGGAAGTAAACTGATTAAATTTAATATTAGCGTATTAAGATCAGTAAGAGCTTCTATCCCATAACATGTACTCCCAGGATGAACTACACATATATCTTTTTTAACATCTACACAAACTTCAGCATCTGGACATATAGTCGTTGTTGTTGTAGTCGACGATGTAGTCGTTCCTGAACTATTAGGACAGGGAGGATCACATAAAACATACTGATTGTTACAATTACAAGACATGCTTACTTTACTTCAGGTGTATTAATCGTTGCATCCACATACTACTTTTTCCCCAACAGGAAAAGCAAAGAGACTACCTTTAAAAACAACCCCCGATCCATCATGACAAAATGTATATGATCCTGTTTCAACAAATACTGAAATAGATGAAGAACCTTTACATTCTGTGAATACTGCAACACCAACTCCGTTAACCATATATTCTTGATTATAACAAGGAGATTTACATTCAGTTATATTGCTCATAGTTTTCCGTTTATTCAGGATTTAATGTTGTAAAAGTAGTAGTAGTAGTGGGTTCTAATGTGGTAGTTGTACTTGTTGATGTTGTAGTTGTAGGAGGTGGTTCATTACATCCACAAATAGTTGGAGTACCAATTGGTGTCCCAGATGCACCATTATAGAATACTACACCACTTCCATCATGACAGAACGAATATGTTCCTGTACTAACAGCTTGAGTGTTAGGAGGTCCAGATTGTTGATTACAACTAAACCATTCAGCAGTTCCATCTCCACTTACACTATACTCAGTTTCGTAACAAGGATTTAAACACTCTGTAGTTGTAGTAGTTGTAGTTGGCTCTAATGTAGTACTAGTAGTAGTTGTTGTGGGTTCTTCAGTAGTTGTAGTACTAGTAGAAGATGTTGTACTAGTTGTAGGTTCACCAGTAGTGGTCGTTGTAGGCTCAACTGTTGTAGTTGTAGTTGGCTCTCCTGTAGTTGTTGTTGTAGGTTCTAAAGTTGTACTTGTAGTAGAGCTGCTAGTTGTTGTAGTTGTAGGCTCGGAAGTAGTTGTTGTAGTAGAAGTACTTGTGCTGGTTGTGGTTGTTTCACTAGACGTTGTAGTAGTAGTTGTAGAACCAGATGCTGTAGTCGTAGTAGTTGTTGGTCCTGACACAGTAGTGGTTGTTGTAGTCGGTCCTGATACTGTAGTTGTAGTAGTCGTCGGACCACTCACTGTTGTGGTGGTGGTTGTTGATCCACCTGATGTAGTAGTAGTGGTAGTTCCAGATGTTGTAGTAGTTGTGGTTGGTGGTAAAGGTCCTCCAATTACAAAAAGGTCAATAAATGTTGAACATGTGCCTGTGGACTGTACTCTAATAATAGTTGTATTATCAGGAACTAAAACTGTAAATATTGCTGGTGAAGCAATTAAAGATTTGCTAACACCTGTCATAAAAACAACAAATGAGCCAGATGCATTAGATAATAAGTTAAAAGGTCCTGTATTAGCACCTAATCCTGATAATGATATACTTACTGAAAATGGCATGTCAAATATTTTATATTACACGGTGGTAGTTGTTGTAGTTGGAACACAGACACCAGTATTTGTTATTGTTACTGAAGACCCTGTAGGAGCAGCTATAGATCCTGTGCAAGCACAAATTGTAACGCTTGATCCATTATTTACAAGTTGAGTGTTATATATATTTGAACCACAAATACGATATGTTACATAAACTGGAGTAGCGCCTGTGTTATTAACTGAATATGTATTACAAGTTGCACAAGACAATGTTGTCGTTGTTGTAACCGGTATTGTTGTAGTAGTAGTAGTATAAGGAGTTAATTGACAAACATTTACGGTAAACGGATTTCCTGTGTCACATCCATTATAGATAACAACCCCATCTGCTCTTGTTATTCTCACCCATACTTCGTGATCATGAGAAACTTGTGTACCATCACAAGAAATACCATATTTGCCAACAGCGTGTTGTAAATCAAAAACAATATTTGAATTATTACTATTAGCAGCAGCTATTTCTATAGCTTGATCCATATCTAATGTAATAGATGTATATCTACTATGAGTGTTACCATTCCATATTTTATTTGGTCTTAAAGCTGCAGGTGTGTTTTTAAAATCTTTACATATCGGTGTCCCATAATCTGTTAAAGAACCACATTCACCATTCGCGTTATTCATGTAAACATCTCCAATATAATAATTAGCTAAATATGCTTCATGTAAAGCACGGTTACAATTATGTGTAGCTATTGAATCTGGACAAGGGTGTACATATCCCGATGGTAATAAAGAAAGATCCGAGGTAACAGCTATATATAAAAATTCTATTTTAAGATTATATAAACAAGCAATAGTAGGAATAGCAGCAAATCCACTACATAATCCACAAGGATTCAATGTGGTTGTTGTAGTGCTACAATTTGGATATATTGAACTGTATAATATTGAAAGAAGTTGAGTAACTGTCATACCTGTAGTAATTCCATAACAAGGAATACTAGGACCTGTATAAATTACGCAGTCTGTAGATACTTGCTCATCACAAGGTTCTCCATCTGGACATGTTTCAGCAGGTGGTAAGAAAGAAGGACACCACTTATCGTGCCAAGGATTATTACAATTACAAGATGACATTTTCTAGTAGTTTTAATTAGGATTCTGAACAAGGTCCCACCTCAACAGGTCTATATATCTGAGTTGTAGGTTCAGGTTCTCCGCTATTACCAGTAATAATTAACTCAAGTGTATCAACAAGTGTTTCTGGAACTTTAAAATATAATTTAATAGCCATTCTTTTATCATTTGATGGATCATCATCAATTATATAACGAGTAATTGATGTAAACGTAAATACAGCACCAATATTAAGTAGTGCATTTAAGTTAATAACAGTCTGATCTAACAAAAGACCATTTAAAGGATATGTTGTATCACCAATTTTAATACTTGTAAATTCAGTAGATTCTTCATCATTAGGGTGACTTGGGTTATCATCATCATCTATATTCATGTAAAAATGCCCGCATACAAACTCACCAGGAGGTGGAAGATTATCACAAGAAGATGTAACTGATATTGCTCCATCAACAAACAGTCCTGTAACAACAGCACCTGCTGGAAGAACAAAGGTTTGTCCAGGAGTTAAAGTTATAGATTGAGTAGTAGACATATATAGCGAGTTTATAAAAATGTAAAATATTAACCAACTGTGTAAGTGACAACAGCTGTACCACCACCTTCTTTAGGACCAGTTGCTGTAAGTTCACAATATGCACAACCTTTAGGAGCAATCTCTACATGTACACATTTAACACATGTAGTGCTACCATCCGTTACACATGCATCAGATGTAATAGTCATACCTAATGTAGGATCTATAGCTCCTGGTATAGATAATACATATCCATCTTGAAGTACTGTAGGATCATCAAATACATCTTCTCTAAGTTTAATATAGAAATAAGATTCGTGTCCTGCAGTATCTGTAATAATAAACTTAGTTCCAAGTGTTGTATTACAATCTGCAAATCCAGTTGGCAAGAAGCTCTTTGGTAAGAAGAACAGTGTCAACTCATCATCTGCTACATTAACCTCAACATCAAAGTCAATAAGGATGTCCTCACAAGTAATCTTACAGCAGTTATCTTGGATGAGTTTAACAGCACTTCTAAGATCATTAATAGCCAACCACATCTTTTCTAAAGACTCTGCAGCATTAGCAGAAGCTGTAGACCATAAAGCTACAGCTGGGTTAACCAAAGACATTACAGGAAGCGTAGTGGGTTCAGCACCAGCAATAGCTGCTACATCAGTATTTGATCCAAGAACACCTTTTAAACTACAATAATCAGCTTCAATAGCTTCAATTGCATCATCCATAGGTTGTAACCCCGGATTGATACATGTAAGGGTCACTTCGGGAAGTGTCTGATTCTCAAGAATAGTAACACGTACATCTAGAGCATCCACCTGATCTTGTAAATTGGTAATATCTAAGAGTATACCCGTAATCTGATTAGCAAGGTTACAAACCTCTACACCAATACGTTTAGTGTACTGTGTGTGAGGAAGATCCTTTACAAGATCCCCTGTAGAAGGATCTGTATATTGGAAGCAAGTTGCCATCCTCACCAGTGGGTCGGATGTTGTAGAAGCAGTTGTTAAAGTATCAATAATTTCTTCTAGGTCACATACCTTATCTATAATAAGTTGCAATACAATTGCTAATGTCTTTTGAGGTTGAGGACAAGCTAAACAAGTATCAATGATACATTTAAGATCTAGATCAGAAAGATCTAGTTGACTCTGCAGTTCGCAGACCTTCATTGCAACATTGTAAACTGTCTCAGATAAGGGTTGACCAGTGCATACATCGATACACTTTAGATCAGGTCCTTGCCACACTATACAGTTAGACGATATTGGTGAGCAAGTCTCCTTGTTTATGTTTGAGCTAATAGGAGGCATAATATACTGAATATCAGGTTGTTATAAATAAGAACAGATATAATGCAGACATAACAGAATAGTCTACAATACAATATACAATTTTTGAGGGATATAAACAAAAAAAACCACCCCAGGAATGAGGTGGTCTTCAATGTTTGACAGAGTAGGGGATTACATAGGTACTACCTTCCCGTCCTCAGCTTTTACAAGCTTAAACAGAGTTACGTAGTTTTCTTCTGTCTCAACCTTTTCTAGGTCAGAAAGCAGAATCGGTTTGTACTCTAGCTCCTTTTCAGTTTGAAGAAGCTCATTAAACTCCTTTTCAAACTGTTGAAAGTCAGGGTTAAACTTCTTACGGATCACTTCGTTTTCCTCAGCATCCGTGTCTTTAATAGGGTTTCCATCAGCATCCAGGTCATCGATAACCATAGGAATAGAAATTCCACCCTTTTCATCCTCTTTACCAAACTTCTTAATAAGATCGTTCTTAAGTTCTTCAACAGCAGCTTTTTCAGCAGCTACCTTCTTACCTAGTTCTGTTAACCAGTACTTAGTAACAAGAGGAAGCTTTTCACGAAGCAAACCAGCAGTGATAGTTTCACCTGTCGATTGGTTGACAAGACCGTTGAGTTCTGCATCTAGATTGTAGAACTCAAAAAGTTTCAATGTAATTTTTTCCATAAATGTTTGTAGATTAATCTAATACGAATATACAAGTATTATTCTAGAGTTTTTAAATGATATATCAACAGATGTGGATAAACATTTTATTATCCTACCCAACATCAATAGGAGGAGTATCTGTTTGTTCATTTGCAAGTATTTGAAGAACAGTAGTTCTTACTTCATTATATATTTCAACAGGAAATTGGTCAAGTCCTAGTGTATCTTTTAAAAATTGATAAAGAGCTTCTACATATGCAGGATCGTTATTTCTAATAACATTAAACTCAAGAGTTTCTTCATTGTAATTAATAGTTTCTGAAAATCGAATTTTTTTTGTTGTAGTAACAGCAAAAAATGTTTTTTTGTTAGGTGTCCAATATGATATTTCACCTGCAGGAATAAAATCAGAAGGAACACTATTTATCAAATATGATACAAAATCTGTTTTTCTGGTTTCATATACTTGATCACTAATTGAAGTCCATGAGGCAGAAGCAGCTATAATATTATTTGCTACAGAATAATTAACAACACTAGCGACACTAATATTATCAGGATCAGCAAGAGATCCACGAGATAAATTATATTTATCTCCTTTCGAAATAAGTTTATAATCTGCAGTTACTGCTCCAGGAGCACGTTTAAAAGAATAAGTAGGCATAATATATAAGTTTTAAAGGTTTAACAAGGTAGATTAAGATCAATATAGTTTCCAATAACTGTACCCACTTGGGCACAGAATATATCTCCAACTATGAGGAACTGATTTTGAGGATTACCAAAACAATCTGTCCATGTCATAAATCCACTAGCAGTTGCTTGGTGATCAGTACAGTTTCCAGGAGCAACTGTAGTGGTTGTTGTAGGTGCACATGATACAACTGAGTCTAACTGATTTCCATTTACAGTGTAACAAACACTACCGTTAGATAGATATCCTGAAATAGGAGGGCTATATCCAGAGCAATTTGATTGCGGGCTTATAGAACAAAGTGTACTAATTGTAGAGCAGCAACTATAGAACGTAAATGTAAAAGGTCCTGCACATGCTGTTGTACAATCTCCAGCAAATGACCACCCTGTATGAAAATAACAAGGATTTCCTCCACAAGGTGCAGCGGTAGTAGTTGTTGTTGTGGGAGCAGAAGGACAAGCAGTAACAGCTACAACAGTACCTCCATCGTCAACTTGATAACATGTTGTACTATTACTATTACTATAATACCCCACCCCAGGTAATGTACTACAACTACTATTTGCCCATACACGACAGTTAACTGCCAATGTTGAGCAACAAGACCAAAGATTTGCATTTTCAGATCCAAGGTTACAAGCAGCGGTACAACTAGTTGTACTATATTTAAAACCACCAAGATTATAACAAGCAGCAGCATGGTTATACCCATACCACTCACTTATTGCTGCTGGATTACTAGGATTAGGTTTTGATGGGCTACATTGATTAATAGGTACATATCCACCATTTTCAGCAGTGTCCAAAGAAAATGGTGCTTGAGAAGGTATACCTAACTCAGTTCTTATTTGATTCATGCTTAATGTACCACTACTGGGGAGTGCCATCTAGTTTAGCTTTTAGTTCATCAATCTGTTTCTGCTGCTCTTTTATAGCTTCTATTAACACACCTACAATGTTTCCATAGGATACGTTATACATACCATCATTATCTTGACCCACCACTTCAGGTATCACTTCCAATATCTCTTGAGCTATTACCCCTACTTTTCTGCGTTTGTCATCACTATCTGTACGGTTATAGTATACACCTCTGAGGTTCAAAACTTTATCTAAAGCATCTTCTACTGTCTCAACATTCTCTTTAACACGAGCATCTGAGTAAGCTGTTACATCTCCTGCTACAGTCATATTACCAGACATATCAAGTTGCCATCTATTTGCTGCTGCACTCCAACCACCAATTCTTAATACGTTATCAGCATCCAATCCCATATTAACAGCGTATACTCCTGATTTATGAAATGAAAAGAACGCTGAGTTGTTAGATGTTGAATATGCTTGTAATGGGGGACCAGATAATGAACCACAATATCCACCAAGATTACTTTGAAAATTGAATGTATTAGTAAGCACACCACCATTTGGAGCAGCCCATGATGAAAAGTTGCTACTATTTAAATAGTAAACCCATCCTCCAAAACTACCACCTGTAACATTTCGTGTAGCTAGTCTATTAGCATTATCTTCCCATCCCCATGCTACTTGAACACCCCAAAAGTTACTACTATTTGTGTGTCTAAAGTTTTGCTGCATCCACCAGCTACCACCAGGACCGATGCTACCATTAGCACCAAGGTCACCACCATAACTTAATGATCCTGCAGGTGTATTTTGGAAGTCTGCATTCCAGTTACCAAATGTTCCTTTTTGAACAATATAGTTGCTACTATTTAAAAATGTAGCACTGGTCGCAGTGGCTGCATTGCCTGTAATATTAAAATGACCCGTTCCGCTTGTAAACCTAGCTACCCAACCAACACTTTCTCTGTGGAATCCAAATTCTCCCTCATTCATCATAAGAGTAATACCTGTACTTTCTCCAAAATGCAATCCTCTC
>Ga0208594_1000041_pt1 | contig 44133 bp, 43 predicted proteins | sample LakMenEpi14Sep10_FD_150699 | JGI IMG/M metagenome (GOLD analysis project Ga0208594, IMG submission 150699) | Freshwater microbial communities from Lake Mendota, WI - 14SEP2010 deep hole epilimnion (SPAdes) | ecosystem: Environmental > Aquatic > Freshwater > Lake > Epilimnion/Euphotic zone ...
ACTTATCTGCAGTAGTCCCCGCCCGGCAGAGCTCCAGATTTGCAGGCTTGTTCAACTGTGGATAAGATCGTGGCTGCGCACGATCTATCCATAATCGTTGTACGGATGCCATGATCCACTGCAAGCAAGGAAGACCAAAGTTGTTAATGACTATCTGTGATCGCTAACATGTTGGCCAGGCTCTTGTCCCCCATGCGCAGGCTTATTGACAGAAGCAACCTGGCACCCGTGGGCTGGCTTGAATATAAGAGTGTCGTGCGCTCATCACGAGCTATAATCGCTATTCCAGTGATTGAAGAGAAGCTGGCTGCTGTTTCAGGAATTGGAGTTGATATTGGCTGTGGCGATGGAGAGATTGCTGCAAAGATATGTGATAGATCTAATGTATCGATAATTGGAATCGATATTGACAAGGACTTGATTGGGCATGCGCGTGGGCTGGGGCTTGGGAATGGACGGTTCCTCGTTGCCGATCTTGCATCGCGCCCAATTCGCAAGATCGGCGTTCTCTTTGATTTTGCCTACAGCAATTGCTGTCTCAACCATCTAGCGGATCATGAGGTTGCACAAACACTCGACGACCTTCGAGCAAGCCTGAGGACAAACTCAACGGTAGTACTACTGGTCCCTCACTGGAAAAGGGCAGTTTCGTTGTATAAGAAAGTTAGAGAGCTCCCCAATGGTGTCTCCGCAATACCTGAATATGGTGAGCGTCAGATCTTTAGATACAGAGAGTGGTATCATAAAGCGTTGGAAGAGGCTGGGTTTAAGATTGACCTTCATGAAGATATCTTGATTCCAGACGATCAAAGTCTTTGTGAAAGATACCAGAAGAGCATAGGAGAGCCAATCTTTTCACTATTTGTTGCTCACGCTTCTGACGGTCAAGACTCTTGCGCTCCACGAACTAAAGCATTTGATATTGCGCATGATAATAGAAAGTTTGAAATTGAGATGCTCTGGAAGCGCAGCGTTTTCTACTGGGGGTTTATTGCCGCATCATTCGTTGGATTTGTTGCCACTGAGAAGGCTATTGGAAGTGCGTCGATCATCTTTGCTGCTTTTGGTTTCTTGTGCTCACTAGCATGGTCCGCTGGGAACAGGGGAAGCAAGTATTGGCAGGAATATTGGGAGAATAAGGTGGTCCATTTGCAAAACTTAGTCACGGGCGACTTGTTCATTGATCACTATCCTCAGCGGCATGATTGGCGAAGACAGTTCGCACCTAGAAGGTTGAGCGTGAGTAAGCTCACCATCGGAATCAGCGACTACACTGTAATTGTATGGCTTGGGATTTTGTTATTTAGGTTGGCCTCTGGCTGGTTGCAGATATCACCGCTCATCAGAAGCGCCCTGTTGCAGTCATTTATTATGGGCACTGTTATCTATGGAATATCACTGTTATTTAGATGTCGGTCAACTGACTAGCTAAGAAGTAAACGGCGACTTGAAGGCATGACCGTACAACAACCAGATTCAGAAGACGGGAGCTCAAGCTTGCTTCTATGCGGAGATGAATTCCCGCTTCTGATCTGGAGCGTTCGATAGATCGGTAAGAGCAAGCGCCAATGCCATGTTGGCTACCCCAGCGGCATGGCCGCGGACTTTGGTGATGAACTGCTGTATTCACGCCCCCCGGGAGGAAGGCTTGCGTAATACAGCCTGACATCGGGTAGGATGGTAGTATCTCGGAGTGGTCTCCGCCATGGCCATCATCTCCCTCAAGCTCACCGAAGCTCTCGATGCGCAGCTCACAGAGCAAGCTAGCCGTCGTCGGCTGAGTAAGTCTGAACTGGTTAGGCGGGCTCTAACGGCATTCCTCCAATCGCCAGAGAAGGATGCAGAAGCTACCTCGCCCCAGTCCGCTGCTGATCTTTTGGCCGATCTAGTGGGATGTTGTGAAGGTTCTCCTGCTGATTTGTCGAGCAACCCCGCTTATTTTGCTGATTTCGGCAAGGACTGACCATGACTCTATTGCTTGATACGGGTCCGTGGGTTGCACTTCTTTGTCGCAATGATACTCATCACAAGTGGGCTAATCAGCAGTTCAGAGTGTTGACTCCTCCACTCCTAAGCTGTGAGGCCGTTGTCGCTGAGACTTGCTTCCTGCTTAAGCGATCAGGTTTTAATCCTGCATTGGCACTACAGTTTATTCATAGGGGCGTTGTTCAATTGCCGTTTAGTCTTCAAGATCAGATCGCCTCTGTCGGCTCTCTTTTTAAACGCTATGAAAACGTCACCGCGTCGCTTGCGGATGCTGCCTTGATTCGAATGGCTGAGATATACGACTCACCTCTGCTTCTGACAACCGATAGTGACTTCCACATCTATAGACGCCATGGTCGACAGACGATTCCACTCATTACTCCTTGATTAAGGACGATGCATCAGTCACTGCGATCAGTGAGTGGGTAGTGTCTGCGTTGGGAGTGACGTTTCGAACATGCCCATCGAGTGGACAGGCCACCGCACACTGCCTGCTTCGCCGCCGCAAGATCTTTGCCTGCCACTCATGGGCGGCGTTCGAATGATTCCTGCTCGCGCGTGCACGTGCTGTGTTGGCTTTCCGTACTTGGCATTACGCAAGAGATATGTGGATGCGCTAACCAAAGCATGAACGATCAGCTTAGCCCACCTTGCTCATTATATATTTAGGCAATCTATCCAAATTCTTCAAGATGTACGAGCAATTTGGGCCGATTGTCAATCACAACACTAGAAGTGTGTTGTTTAAGCTCTTTTTCCCTGACAGCTCAAAAGATACTTTGCAATACGGGAGAGGGTCCCTCCCAAAAATAAAGGAGATCCGCATCCCTGGCACATTCAACGCAAGCAAATGGGAGGTAGCGCAAGCACCCAAGATGATACTACAGGATCATCCCAAGGGGCTTCTGTACACATTTTCGACAACCTTGTCTAAAGATGGCTTTTACCAATATAAGTTTTACGTTGAGTTTGAGGATGGTCAGACTCGTTGGGTTAATGATCCATGCACCAAATACGGCGCCCGCTTGGACGGCAATGACAATTCTGGTTTTGTCATTGGCGGTCAGATCATGGAGAACGTTACACCCATTCCGAACCGGATCAGCCCAAGTGATCTCATCATTTACGAGATGATGATTGATGACTTTACCTCCCAGCTTTCGGGAGATCGCTCATTGAAAAACAAGCTTGACCTGGTGCAAGCCAACCTAGATTACCTGACAGATTTACACGTCACTGCTCTGCAGCCTCTGCCATGGACCACTGTTCCTGGCACAGGTTTTAACTGGGGCTATGAACCATTTTTGTTCTTTTCCGTTGACGAAAGGCTGACTGATCGCGAAGGTGTTGTCCCCGAGGACAACGTAGATAGGCTTTATAGCCTTAAGAAGTTGAGCGAGAGCTTGCATGCGAGAAACATCCATCTTATAATGGATGGCGTCTTTAACCACGCCAGAAAAGAATTCCCGTATTTGGAGTTCTACCAAAACAAAGAAGACTGTCCCTATATTGGACGATTTGAAGAGGCGAGCTTTTTCGAAGATTTTGACTTTAGCAATGGCTGCACCCAGGAATTTATTTTTGATGTTTGTAAATTCTGGATTGAGAAATACGAGATTGATGGAATTCGCTTTGATTACGTTAAGGGCTTTTTTCAGCGTGCTGGGAGCGATCCTGGAATCTCTAATTTGATTGCTCGTCTACGAAAGTTTTTAAGTGATACTGGCCGCGATAACTTTTCACTAATCCTTGAGAATCTTCCAGATAATCGCTTTGACGCCATCAATGATGCCAATCAGATTAATGCAACAGGAACTTGGTTTGATCCGTTGATGTATGAAGCATTCGACTCTGGAAAAAACTGGAAGATCTCAACGTCTATTATCCGAAAACTGAATACCAGTAAGGATTTTGGCTATGGCAAGGGTGCTGTCACTTATATCGAGAATCACGATCATGGCACATTAGTCAATAAGATCGGCGGCAACCGTGTCGGCGTCAACCGCAACGCCCATTGGTTCAGAACTCAACCCTATGCCATTGGCCTGCTGACAGCTGCTGGGGCAGTGATGATTCATAATGGGCAAGAGTTTGGCGACGAATACTTTATACCCGAGCAGGGTGATGATCGTGTTAGGGCAAGAGCGATGAATTGGGATAGATTAAACGACGCACCAGGCCAAGTGCTAAGTTTACTGTACAAGAAGTTGGTCAAAATTCGGGAGGATCACCCGGGTCTCAAGTCGCCGTTTTTCCATCCTGCTGAGTACAACGCGAATTCTGCTCATTTTGATCATGATGGTTTCGGGGTAGATGTGGAACGCCAAATCGTCATTTTCCACCGTTGGGGTAAAGGCAAAGATGGTGATAATGAACGGTTTGTAATTGTACTCAACTTTTCTTCTGCGAAGCACTATGTTGACATCCCATTTCCATTCAATGGAGCATGGAGGGATTTGCTCAGTAATCAAACATTTATTGTAACAGACTTTTGGCGCAAGTGGCAAGATGTTGACAGCAACTATGGCCGTATACTTTATGCCAAAGGATGAGGTCGGCATGAAACATAAGCCAAAGTTTTGATGCTTGAAAACCGTGTAGCCGAGTTCACCAGGCGTTGACGGTTATGGTGCGCAGTCGGTAGATAGAAGTTAGAGTCTTGACCCGACTCACAAAATAATGCCGGGTCCATGAGTTAGACGTAGCACCAGTGTGAAATAGGAGTCCGAGCTATCATGAGTACTGCTTGTGAAGCGGCGGTCCGCGATCGTTGCCTGTTTAGAGGCGACATCTCGAATGGCCCCTTGAGTGGACATGCCTCCTCCGGCTCTCTGAAACGCCACTTCAGGCTCCCTGCTTGATACTCAGGGGCTGCGATCCAAGGAGTAAACTTTTCTGGACTCTTCATCGAGTGCTTTACCCATGAGTTGGCGTCTTACCTTCATCGAGCCGGCCGTACCCATCACTGAGATGGTTGGTATTAATGCCGACACCGGGCTTGTAGTTCCTGGCACAACTCTCAAGGCCATCGCCCGAGTGGAACTGCGGGATGAAGAGGGCCAGATCGTACGACTGGCGATGGGCTCAGAGTTCGCGATCCTGGAATCCCCGATGGGCCAGAAGCCCGAGTACTTCGGCGAGGTTGCCATTCTCGCCAAGGGGAATTGTGGAAAGTATCGCACGTCCTGTTGGAACGGCTTCTTCGGCCCGACCCAGCGGCCTGACATCTTCTGGCGTCCCTCAAGTACGCCAAACACGGACGAGGTGTTTGCAGTTAAGGGCGACCTTATCATCTACGAATTCGATGAGAATAGGCGGCCATTCTCAATCTGTGTTGTGTGCGAAGGCCAGAAGGGAATCATCACCTACGACTCAGGATCCGCGTTGCGAAGGGACAAGTACACTTCACAAGTGCTTGAAGCTACTGAAGACGAGTACAGATACATCCTCGACAACTACCTCGACTCTCGCAAGTGGCGTTAGAACAATGGTTTGCTCACAAAACCTGCATCCAGCTCAATGCTGGAGTCGGCAGACAAAATCTATTTTCAGAAGAATCAGAAAAGTTAATCCGGTCAGAATAGTTGAACTTTCGTCTTGCCGTCCAGACGCATTTAAGTTTGTTAAAAAGGACTTATTTACCTACCTCAGATACTATTGAGTAACTGTCACTGGTGTGGTTGATGGTGAAGCCGAATCAGTTGGAGCCTTAGGGGCCGGAGGCAACGGTGCCAAATCCATACTTGGCTTACGATTTGCCACATCCAACACCTCGCTCAGGTTCAGGCACTCAGCAAATGATGAGAGTGGTCCATTACCACTAAACACGCTAGGATTCTTTGAGATTCGAATGCCTAATGAATCCTGGATGTACAGGCATTGTTGCAAAAGAGCAAGCTTGCTATTTTGCTCTTGATTACGAGTTCTAGTTTCCTGAAATTTTGCTTGGGCGGCAGCAAACTTCTTGCAAAAATCACGAAGTGTGTTACTGCCAAGTGGAATACTTACACCTAAAGCGACGCCCCAAGATGTGACATCAGCGGATTGCGTTCGGAAAACTTCGTTCCTGTCTGTCGAAGATCCATCTGTATCGCCTCCAAATCCTGTTAGATTAATTGTGGAGGTGGGGCATGTGATGGAGTTGTTCAGGACAAAACTTGATGTTGCGTTGCTAAATCCTGGGACAGATCCAGTGATTGTAGTTGGGACTGCTATTTGGGAGAAGGCAGGATAAGAGAACAAAACAAGAGACAACCCGGTAAAACCACGCAAAAACGCTGATGCACTTGAGGAAATCTTGACATTCATTTGATTGAACAGTTTGTGAACGAGTTTGTGGAGATAAGCAATGGCCTAGTATTGTGAATTCATCTCTATTTAGCTAAGGGATCAACAGTTGCCATGGGTGGATCTTTTGGCGAGGGGGGGAATGTTACATACATATTCATTGAATCCGAGAAGATTAGGCGCCACTTGTTATCAAGGTAGAAGTCTGGTATTTTATCTGGAGGCACTTGAATCACTTTATTTTCCAGAGTGAGGTAGACTTTCATGTGTATTTGCAAAGATACTTTTCCTAGTTTACAGCTTGCCAATCCGCTCGCCGTAGCGCCTGATACAACTGGGGTAAAGGTGAAAGAGCCCTGGAAATTCGGCACTACTCTGAGTAATGGCCCTGCGATTGAAAGAGTACATGAGTTGGGGACGGAGTGTGGGAGTCGTTTATCAAGCTACGTGATGGTGGCAAGGTCTACAATGTAGTTAGAGGAATCGAGTTGATCATCCTTTGGGCTGGCGGAGTTAGAGAAGTGTGGCGGAGCAAGCTTGAACTCTGCCGAAGAGATTATCCAAACCTTCGAACATTCAGATGCAGCGGACGGGCTCCCAATATGTCTTGTAAGGGGCGACGCAACTTCCCGCCGCTGATCATGAGCGTTCGGCCAATCTCGACTGTAGGCGAGTTCCAATAACTAAGAATGACTGAAGCAGTGGCGAGTATCCTTACTACGGTGCGTCAGGCATCGTTGATTACGTTGCAGGCTGCATTTCCGAGGGCGACAATCTATCGGTTTCTAAATACGGAGCGAATCTGCTGGCGGGATCGATGCCCATCGCATTCTCGGTAACCGGCAGATACTGGGTCAATAACCACGCACACATTCTCCACTTTGAGAGCATGGCGACCCAGCGGTTTGTCGAGTTCTATTTTGAGAGCATCAAGCTTGATGATTTCATCACTGACGCTGCACAGCCAAAGCTCAACTAGAGGGCACTGAACGCGATTCCAATACCGATTCCAGAGTTGGTTGAGGAGCAGGCAAAGATTGTCAGTGGAGTTGAATCACTGCAGGAAGAAACCCAACGCCTCACCCGCCTCTACGAACGCAAACTCGCCGCCCTGGAGGAACTGAAGAAGTCCCTCCTGCACCAGGCGTTCAACGGCGAGCTCTGAGCCCCAGGCTTTGGTTTCTTCAAGATGGCGACTAACGTTGAACCACCAGCTCCGCCGCAACCATGACATCTTCCTTCGCGCCACCCTGCTCAAACCGCGTTGAGGTGCTGGCAGTGCTGCGTCAGCACTACACGGCCTGGCTGCTGCGTTGAAGCCCGACTAGACTGGAAAGGACTCTACCAGCGGTATGGCGATCGAACTCTCCAGCGACCAACTCGACGCCCTTACCGTTGCGGAGAAGGTGCGATTACTTGAGCAAGTTTGGCAGAGCCTCTGCGGTCAACCTCATACTTTCACCTCGCCAGACTGGCACGCTGATGTCTTGGTTGAGCGCCGCCAGCGAATCCTCGACGGTTCTGCCACGCGCATTCCCTGGAAAGAGGCCAAAGCCCAGCTGCAGCACCTGGCTGAATGATCATCGAGATTTCCTCCGATGCTCTGATTGATCTGGAGGAGGGATTCGACTTTTATCAAGGTCAATCACAAGGTCTTGGGGCTTATTTCATCCCTTGCTTGATGTCAGATATTGAAGGACCGAATTACTTCGGCGGCATCCACCAGGTTGTGAATGGCTACCACCGTGCCTTGTCGCAGCGCTTTCCATTCAGCATCTACTACGACATCAAAGGCGAAACTCTCACCATTGTGGCCGTGCTCGATGCTCGCCAAGATCCTCTCTGGATATGGCAGAGATTGGGCTGATCAATCAGCGGAGCCTCTTGCCATGGCATCCAGAAGCTTGAGGTGATCGTCGACCGATTCGTGTACAACGCGGCCGGCGACGAGGTCGGCGCGGGCTTCCTGCAGAGCAATTGCCAGCTCGCACTCCCGCAGGCATTGATAGGCGTCGGCTTCCATCACCACAAACAGCAGTTCGCCTCGCACGCTCAGGCCCACCTCCCGTTCGTGCTCCAGCGCTCGTGAGATGGCGCCGATGCCACCGATCTTGAGGTCGTTCGCCGAGATGGCCTGCATCGCACTAATGACCATTCCACTCAACATACGGTGAACCGCACGGTTGCTGGTGCGGCGGGGGTCTTGCATGACCAGCGCATGGGTTCACCGGTAGTGAACCCTGCAGGCCAGGATCACCAGCAGATCGCCAACGAGCCGATAAACCAGGCGATGTTCCTCGTCGATGCGGCGCGACCAGCACCCAGCCAGGTTTTCCCGCAGGGGCTCCGGTTAGCCGATGCCAGCGAAGGGATCGCGCAGGCAGGCCTGGATCAGTTTGTTGATGCGTCGCAGCTGCCTGCGGTCCAGGCCAGCCGCTCAAGCGCCGGCATCGGCCAGATCCGGATCGATCAGCCCATGGGAGAGGAGCTCCCCGCGCCCGGCCTGCTCCAGCGACTGCTGCAGATGGGCCGCATGGGCCGGGGAACGCAGCAGGTGCACGGTTTCCATCAGGCTGTTGGTCGTATCGAGCGACATCACCACCGCCCCCTTCGCGTGCCGCCGGGTGATCAGCGTTACGTCCGCATCGGCCTCCACCCGATCCAGCACGGCCTTGAAGCTCTCCCGGGCTTCCGAAAAGCTCACCACCTGCATGGTGTTGTCCAGCGAGCTGTCCATCAGCATGGCTGGATGGAGAGCGTGCCCACCGTGATCGGCATCGACGTGGGCGGCTCCCGCAAGGGCTTCCACGCCGTGGCGCTCACCGGTGGTGCCTACGCCGCCCGGTTGCGTACGGCTGAGGTGCATGAGCTGGCCCACTGGTGCCGCTCGGCGATCGGTGCCCAGCTGGTCGCCATCGATGCGCCCTGCCGCTGGAGCTCAGGTGGCCGGGCCCGGCCGTGCGAGCGGGAGCTCAATGCCGCCGGCATCCGCTGCTTCGCCTCGCCCACTCGCCAGGCGGCCCTCAGCCACCCCAGCAACTACTACGGCTGGATGCTCCAGGGCGAAGCGCTCTACCGGCAGCTGGAGGTCAGCCATCCGCTGCTTGCCGCCCTGCCGCCCACAAGCGCAGCCAGCGCACCGAACTGCTGCGGCAGGCCGGCATCAACCCGGCCCCCCTCACCAGCATCGACTTCATCGATGCCGCCCTCTGCGCCTTTGCGGCCCACCAGCTGGCCAGCGGCCGTCCTTGCCGGGCCGATGGCGAGGCGGGCTCGGGGTTGATCGTGGTGCCGCAGGTGCCCGATTGGAGCGACTGGACAGCCTGAGCGCGGCTCGTTTTTTCCTGCATCAGCCGGCCGACTCTTCCTGCATTGGAGCGCCGACTTTTTCGGCATTAGGATCCCGATATTTCCTGCATCAGGCCGCTGAGCGCGGCGCCTCCCATGGCCTCCAGCGCGGGCACTGCCTACCGCCCCCGTATCGCTGATGCCGAGCTGCGGGTGTGCCTGGCTGCCGCCGGCGCGGTGGTGATCGAGGGGCCCAAGGCCTGCGGCAAGACCCGCATGGCCCAGCAACTGGCCGCCTCCACCGTGCTGCTGGATGTGGACACCGCCGCCCGCCAGGCGCTGGCGGTGGATCCGGCCCTTGTGCTGGCGGGGCCCCGGCCGCGTCTGCTGGATGAATGGCAGGTGGCGCCCTCCCTCTGGAACCAGGTGCGCCGGGCTGTGGATGCGGCTGCGCAACCTGGCCAGTTCCTGCTCACCGGCTCGGCCGTGCCGGCCGATGAGGCCGATCGCCATACCGGTGCCGGCCGTTTCTCCTTTCTGCGCCTGCGGCCCATGACCCTTGGCGAGAGCGGTGCTGGCCAGGGCGGGGTGTCGCTGGCGGCGCTGCTGGAGGGGCAGCCTCCCAGCTGCGCTGATCCGGCGCTGGCGGTGGCGGATCTCGCCGAGCTGGTGTGCCGGGGCGGCTGGCCCGCCCAGGTGGATCGGCCGTTGGCGGCTGCTTGCCGCGCCGCCCGCGACTACCTGGAGCAGGTGCGTCAGGTGGACGTGCAGCGGGTGGATGGGCGGCGGCGGGACCCCCAGCGGTTGGGGGCTCTGCTGCGCTCCCTCGGCCGCAACGTGGCCACCGAGGTGAAGCTGTCCACCCTGGCGGCAGATGCAGGCGGCGCCGATGGGCCCCTCGACCCGCGCACCGTGGCCGACCACTTGCAGGCACTGGAGCGCCTGATGGTGCTGGAAAACCAGCCAGCCTGGCGGCCTCACCTGCGCTCCAAGGCTGCCCTGCGCCAGGCTCCCCGGCGCCACTTCTGCGATCCCTCCCTGGCCGTGGCGGCCCTGGGTGCGAGCCCCCAGCGTCTGCTCCACGACCTGGAGTGGCTGGGGCTGCTGTTCGAATCGCTGGTGGTGCGGGATCTGCGCGTGCTGGCCCAGGCGCTGGACGGCGAGGTGTTCCACTACCGCGACAACTACGGCCTGGAGGTGGACGCGATCGTGCAGCTGCGCGACGGTCGCTGGGGAGCGATCGAAATCAAGCTGGGGGCCGGACAGGTGGACGCCGCCGCCGCCAACCTGCTCCGCTTCCGCGAGCAGATCGACAGCCGTCGCACCGGCGAGCCCGCCTTTCTGGCGGTGGTGTGCGGCAGTGGTTACGGCTACCAGCGCGCCGATGGTGTCGCCGTGGTGCCGGTGGGGGCACTGGGGCCCTGAACAGCTTCTCCCTAGCCTGACTCCATGGCCGATGCAGACATCCGCTGGCGCCAGCGGTTCGACAATTTCGAGCGGGCCCTCCAGGTGCTGGAGCGTGGTCTGGACCTGGCGCGGCAACGGCCCCTGAGTGAGCTGGAGCAACAGGGCTTGATCCAGGGTTTTGAGTTCACCCATGAACTCGCCTGGAATCTGCTCAAGGACTATCTGCAGTACCAGGGAATTGAGGGCATCATTGGTTCTCGGGATGCCACCCGCCTGGCGTTCCAGAACGATCTGATCAGCGATGGCGAGGGTTGGATGGCGATGATCAAGGCTCGCAATCAGTCGTCTCACACTTACAACCTCGAGCAGGCCCAGGCGGTCGCCCGCGATGTGGTCGACCGCTTCGCGCCCCTGTTCGGCGCCCTGCGGGAGCGCTTCACCGCCCTGTGCGTCGAGCCGTCATGACCGTCCGCCCGCCACTGGCGACGGCGCAGGCCATCGGCCTGCCGGAAGCGGCGATCGTGGCCATCCAGCAGGTGCTTGCCAGCTACCCCGAGGTGGAAGCCGCGATCCTCTACGGCTCCCGTGCCTTGGGTCGCCATCGCCCCGCCTCCGACATCGATCTCACCCTCATCGGCCCCGCCATCGGTGCTGCCGCCCTGGCCCGCATCGATGCCGATCTCGATGATCTGCTGCTGCCTTGGGTGATCGATCTCTCCTGTCTGGCCTCGATCCGTCACCCCGCTCTGCTGGCCCACATCGAGCGGGCCGGTGTGGACCTATATCGCCGGCCGGATGCGCCAGACTGACCCCATGGCCGGATCTTCTCGCCCCTCCAGCTATCACGACGTGGTGGACGAGCCGCTGCTGCGCACAATCGCGGCGGAGATCCAGGCGGCCATTCCCGGCGCTGAGGTGCGGCTGTTCGGTTCCCGCGCCCGCGGTACCGCACGGCCCGATTCGGATCTTGACCTGTTGGTGACGGTGCCGGATGCCTGGCTGGCAACCCGTTCACGCTTGGAGCAAACCGATGCCCTGGGCTGGAAGCTGGCCTATCACCGCCTGCCAATCGAGTTGCTGCTCTTCTCCGCCAGCGAAGTGGCACAGCGCCGCCATGGCAGCTGCAATGTGATCGCCGAAGCCTTCCGCTATGGCCGGCGGCTGGATCCAGCGGAGCCCCTGCATGGCCCCTGCTGAAACCCAGGGCGGTTTTCTGCGCATCGCGCAACGCGATCTGACCGCTGCCAAAGCCAGGCTGTTGTTTCAGATGCTGCGCGATCACAACGCTCACATTGACCCATTCATCGCTGCCGCCTGGAACCTGCTCTGCTCTGATCTGCTCGATCAGGTGGCCACGCTGATCCCATGAACGAAGCCGAAACCCGGGCTGAGTTGATCGATCCGCTGCTGGTGGCGGCCGGTTGGGGCGTGGTGGAGGGCAGCCGCATTCGCCGCGAGTTTCCGATCGCCCCGGGGCGCATCGAGGGCGGCGGACGCCGCGGCAAATCCCTCAGCGCCGGCTATGTGCTCAGCTACCGCAACACCGCCCTGGCGGTGGTGGAGGCCAAGGCCGATACCCTGCCGCTCACCGAGGGGGTGGGCCAGGCCAAGGAATACGCCGCCAAGCTCCAGCTGCGCTTCACCTATGCCAGCAACGGCAAGGGCATCTACGCCATCGACATGGACTCGGGCGAGGAGGGGGAGGCCGAAGCCTTCCCCACGCCCCAGGAGCTGTGGGCGCGCACCTTCGCCGAGGAGAACGCCTGGCGTGATCGCTTCGCCGCCATCCCCTACCCTGACAAGGGCGGCAGCTGGCAGATCCGCTTCTACCAGGAGATCGCCGTGAAGCGGGTGCTGGAGGCGATCGCCTCCGGCCGGAATCGCATCCTGTTGACGCTGGCCACCGGTACCGGCAAGACCTCGATTGCCGTGTTGGCCCATGTGGCCTATGCCCTGCAGCCCATCCCCCGCGAGGAGCGCGCTGCCCATGCCCGCCTCTATATCCATTCCAAATGCACGAGCAAGCAGCAGCTCTTCCTCAATTTTGTTCTCCAGCACTACGTGACACTGGGTGTGCAGGAGCTGGCCCTGGACAAGCTCACGCCGTTGCAGCAGCTCCGCTACCAGAACTCCATCGCTGATGCCGTGGCCGATCTGGGCAGACCAGAAGAAATCAGCCAGCTCTTTGCCGGTTTCCAGAGGTATCTCTATGAACCATCGGCCTGATTCCTGCTTGGTTCTTCAAGGCCTGTCACCAAAGGCTAGCTGGCACACCCACCCGCTCTTGGCGGTCAGGCAAGAGGAGCGTTCGGCGTAGCATGCGATCCGTCTTCGCCATACTCACAATCCTTGCACTCACGGGGTGCAGTGATGTGGTCACGTCCCGATTTCCCGATCTGGCAGAGGCAAAGTCGCAGGGAGCATTGGAGCGCGGCTGGCTACCGCCGTTGTTGCCGGATTCCGCCAGAGCAATCGTGGAGCGCAACAATCTGGACCTGAACACAGGCATGGGTTCTTTCGCCTATGACTTGTCCGAGAGGCCCGCTTACACGGAGAAGCTCTCACGAGCAGGAGCGGTATCCCGAGTTGAGGGAGAGACCGACATCCTGACTGTCACCACCAACGGTTCACGGTGGGAGATTCGACTGCCACGCGCCTCGGGTTCGGCACAGTGGAGTGTCACACAGCTTTGAGAACGCCGATCAAGCTCACTGGTGCGAATAGGGGCGGGCTACGCCGGTTGGCACTACGGGCATGTTGGGCCGCCCACGGCGCCCAGTTCTGCCGTTAACCACTATCCCTGCGGCTTCTTCTCCCGCTGTCGGGCATGGAGTGCTTGCTGTCGGTGCCGCTGGAGATGTCTGCAGCAGCGTGTGTAACTCGAATCGCCGCTGAAGTTCTGGAGAGTCCGAATCAGGCGCCCGTCGGCTGTTGCCTCGCCAGAGTGAAGTTTGCGTTGCTCTTTGTGTGGCTATTGCCCCCCCCGCGAGGGCCGAAGCTGGCCAACCCTCCGGGTGCAAGTCCGCTCCCTTCCTGCAACCCTTTGCCAGCCATGCCAGCCAAGCGATGACCTTCCTCTCCTTTCTTGTTCCCCTGGTGCTGCACTACGCGTTGCTGGTGCTCCCACTTGGTTTGGGGCTGCTGGCCTTGGTGCGAACACGCCCCGGCCGCAGGCGCCAGCGATGGATCGCGGTGGCTGCACTCCTGGCTGTTCTGGGTGGCGCGCTGGTGCTGCTCCAGGGTCTGGCGGCTCTGCTGAGTGCGCCCGATGAGGCCAGCTGGTTCGTGGTTGGGCTGGGGCTGTTGCCCATCGCCCTGGGGGGAGTGAGCCTGCTCCGCTGGAGGCGGCTCTGAGCTTGCGAAGGCTTGCACGAGCAACCGCGGGCCACCCCAGCCAGGCTGGGCTGATCAGGGCCCGGTGATGGCGCTCACGATCCTTTCCGCTTCAGGATCTCCTGAACATCATCGACTGCGTTCTGAGCCTGTCTCGTCAAACCTGTATCAAGGAAAATGATGTGCCTGCCATGGCAGGTAGGGGTGCCTGACGTCGGGGTGTTTCCGGGCCGACAGCTCGCTGGGGGTGAGCGTTCGGCAGGGCAAGCTGCGCTGCTCTGCGCGTTTAGCTCTCTCGCTCGGCGGCACGCTGCTGCTCAATCCACGCGCCCCCTGCCCGCAGCTTCTTGGCCAGGGGCGACTTCGGATCAATCACCCGCCAGAACGGAGCCACCTCGCTGACAGGTACCCCGGCTTCCATCTCATCCCATGCCGCCTCCGCCACCGTGCGCAGGAAGATCGCCGTCGATACGGGGCAAGCTGCGTCCGCACCGTGGGCAGCCGCTAGCTCTCGCCGCACCTGCTGAATCTCCCGGGTTTCACCCGGCGGCACCTGGATCAGCCCCTGGTTTGCTGATCACACTGTTGGTTCCACCCGTCCGTGGCCGATGGATAGGCACCCCCGCCGCAAGCGCCTGGTGATTGGCATCGGCAACCCCCTGCGCGGCGACGACGGCGTGGGCACCTGGCTGGCAGAGCAGGCGGCGGTGCTCACGGCGGCGGAACCCGATGGGCCCGTGGCGGTGCGCAGCGTGCAGCAGCTCACGCCCGAGCTGGCCGAGGAGCTGGCCCAGCTGGAGGACGTGCTGTTCATCGACGCCTGGCAGGCGCCGGCCAAGGCAGCACCGCAGCTCCTGGCGATCGGCCCTGCCGCGGGGGCCGCGACCAGTCACCGGCTGGAGCCCGCCCAGCTGCTGGCCGTGAGCCAGGCCCTGTTCGGCCGGATGCCCCGGGCCCACCTGCTGCAGGTGCCCGCCCACGCCTTTCCCCATGGCATGGAGCTCTCCCAGGAGCTGGAGGCCACCCTGCCCGCCGCCCGGGCCCTGCTGCAGGCCTGGCTCAGCCCCGATGCCTGAACGCCGATGCATGAGCTGAGCCTGATGGAGGCGCTGCGCGACCAGGCCCTGGCGGCGGCCCGGGCCGAGGGGGTGGTGCGGATCGCGGCGATTAGTCTGCGGGTGGGGGAGCTCTCCGGGGTGGAGGTGGAGGCGCTCCGCTTTGCCTTTCCGGTGGTGATGGAGGGCACGATCGCCGCCGCGGCCGAGCTGCGCATCGAGCTGGAGCCGGCCGAATGCCACTGCGCCGTGTGCGAGGCCCCCTTCCCCGCCCCGCACGGCTGTTGCGACTGCCCCCGCTGCGGCACGATCAGCCGCCGGCTCCTGCGCGGCCGCGACCTGCGCCTGCTGGCCCTGGAGGTGGAGTGAGCGGCGTTGTCCTGAAGCCCTGGCCATGGGAAAATCTGACTCTGTGGGGGCTGGAGGATGAAAGTCACGGTTGAGTTGTCTGATCAGGAGATGGCGGAAGTCCTGGAGTTCACCGGGGAGCGCAAGAAGGGGCCCGCCATTCGTCGCCTGATGGCGGAGGCCCTGCAGCAGCGCCGCAGGGCCCGGATCGCCGAGCGCTTTCTCAGCGGCGAGTGGGGCGTGGACCTGGAGGGCTTTGAGGCGGATCAGGAGCGCGACCGCCAGCGGGATGCGGCCCTCGCACCATGAGGCTGCTGCTCGACACCAGCCTCTGGATCGACTTCACCCGCACGCGCAGCCCACGCGCCTTGAAGGCGTTCATCGCTCCGTTCGTGCTCGATCCCGCCGCCCATCTGGCGGAGCCGGTGCGCTTCGAGCTGCTGCGTTCCGCCAGCCCCCAGGAGGCCAGGTTGCTGGAGGCCCAGTTCGCCACACTGCCGTGTCTCCCAACACCAGCGGACCTGTGGCAGCGGGCCGCGGCCCTGGGGCAGGCCTGTCGCGCCGCCGGGCGCACGGTGTCCAGCCTCGATCTTCTGCTCGCAGCTGTGGCCTTGCACCACAGCGCCGTGCTGTTGAGTTTCGACGACGACTTCGAGGTGATCGCCGCTGTGAGCGAGCTCCAGCTGCGACGGCTGCAGCGTCCTGTCTGAGCCAGGCTGCCAGGGGCAGCCGCCGTTCCTAGCTTGAACGTGGCCCCCTCTCGAGCTGCCATGTGCCGCGACTGCGCCTGCGGACAGCCAGCACCCGAGGCCACCCCCGAACCGACCAGCGTCACCCGTGAGCTGCCGCTGCACAGCGCCCTGCTGCACCGCAACGACGCCGGCGCCGCCGCCCTGCGCCAGCGCTTTGCGGCCGCCGGCGTGCTGGCGGTGAACCTGCTCTCCTCCCCCGGCTCCGGCAAAACCGCCCTGCTGGAGGCCTTGGCCGGGCGCCTGGCGGCGGGTGGCGGCGACCAGCAGCGCCTGGCGGTGATCGTGGGCGATCTGGCCACCGACAACGACGCCCGCCGCCTCCAGGCCGCCGGCCTGCGTGCCGCCACGATCACCACCGGCCAGGCCTGCCACCTGGAGGCGGCGATGGTGGCCGAGGGGCTGCACCGCCTGGAGCACCAGGGCGTGGTGCTGGAGCAGCTGGACCTGCTGGTGATCGAGAACGTGGGCAACCTGGTGTGCCCCGGCGCCTACGACCTGGGCGAGGGCCTGCGGGTGGTGCTCGTGTCCACCACCGAGGGCGAGGACAAGCCGCTGAAATACGCGCCGATCTTTCACGGTGCCGATCTGGTGCTGATCACCAAGATCGACCTGGCCGAGGTGGTGGAGTTCGACCGCGCCGCCGCCCACGCCGCCATCGCCCGCGTCGCCCCCCACGCCCGCGTGCTGGAAACCTCCGCCCGCAGTGGGGCGGGCCTGGATGCCCTGATCGAGGCCCTCGGGCTGGCCATCGCTCCCGCCGAAGCTCCCATCAGTTCCGCCGATCCCTCTGCTGCCCATCCCTCCGGCGCCCCTGCCCTGGTGCCATGAGCCCTGAGGCCCGCCTGCGCCTGCTCTGCCGCGGCGTGGTGCAGGGGGTGGGCTTCCGGCCGCTGGTGCACCGCCTGGCCAGGGAGCTGGAGCTGGTGGGGGAGGTGGAGAACATCGTCGGCGCCGTGCGGCTGGAGTTGCAGGGGGAGCGCCGCGCACTGGAGCTGCTGGTGCGGCGCTTGCCCGAGGCGCTGCAGCCCCCCGGCGCCCTGGAGCCACTGGAGCCCGAGTGGCTCCCGCCCCTCGTTCCGGCGCCGGCTGGCCTGCGCATCGCCGCCGCCGCCGCCCGCCCCCTGGGCTCCGGCCTGTTTGCCCCGTCCCTCGCCGCCGATCTGGCCCCCTGCCTCGCCTGCCGCGCCGAGCTGGCCGATCCCGCCAACCGCCGTCACCGCTATCCCTTCATCAGCTGCAGCCGCTGCGGGCCCCGCTATTCCATCGCCACCGCCGAGCCCTACGCCCGCGCCCACACCACCCTGGCCGCCTTTCCGCTCTGCCCGGTTTGCCAGCGGGAGTTCGACGACCCCACTGATCGCCGCTTCCACGCCGAGACGATCGGCTGCCCCGCCTGCGGGCCGCGGCTGCAGCTGCTGGCGCCGGATAGAGAACCGCTGGCGGGGACCGGCGCCGCCGATCCCCTGCAGGCGGCCGCAGCGTTGCTGCAGCGCGGCGGCATCCTGGCCCTGCAGGGGGTGGGCGGCTTCCAGCTGCTGGTGGATGCCACCGATGCTGAGGCGGTGGCCCGGCTGCGCCAGCGCAAGCGCCGGCCCCACAAGCCCTTTGCCCTGCTGCTGGCCGATCTGGCCCCGCTGGAGGGCCAGGTGCGGATCACGCCGGCGGAGCGGCGCGAGCTGGAGGGGGCCGCGGCGCCGATCGTGCTGCTGCGGCGCCTGCTGCCGCCTGCTGCCGCCACCGCCGACTCCTTGGCCCCGGGGGTGGCGCCGGGCAGCCCCTGCCTTGGGGTGATGCTGCCGGCCTCGCCCCTGCACCTGCTGCTGGCGGCGGCGGTGGGCCGGCCCCTGGTGGCCACCAGCGGCAACCCCAGCGGCGAACCCCTCTGCACCGAGCCGGCCGAGGCCCTGGAACGGCTGGGCCCCATCGCCGACGCCTTCCTGGTGCACAACCGGCCGATCGCCCGCCCCCTCGACGACTCCGTGCTGCAGCTGATCGAGGGGCGTGCCGTGCTGGTGCGCCGCGCCCGGGGCTACGCCCCGGCGGCCCTGGATCTGCCCCGGCCGCCGGCCGCCCACCAGGCTGCCCTGGCCCTGGGGGGCGACCTCAAGGCGGCGCCGGCCCTGGCGCTGGCGGGCCGCATCTGGCTGGCGCCCCACCAGGGCGATCTGGCCTCGGCCCGGCTGCAGCAGCGCCTGGAGAGCGGCCTGGAGGATCTGCTGCAACGCCATGGTGCCGCCCTGGAGGCGCTGCTGGCCGATGCCCACCCCGGCTACGCCAGCGGCCAGCTGGCCCGCCAGGCGGCTCGGCGCCACCGGCTGCCCCTGCGGGCCGTGCCGCACCACCAGGCCCATGGCCTGGCGGTGGCCGCCGAGCATGGCCTGGCGGGGGGCCTGCTGGTGTGGGCCGCCGATGGCCTGGGCTATGGCCCTGGCCCGGGTCACCACCTCTGGGGCGGGGAGCTGCTCTGGCTCGAGTCGGGGCGGATGGAGCGGCTGGTCTGCCTGCGGCCCTGGCCCCTGCCGGGCGGCGAGCGGGCCGCAGCGGAGCCCCGCCGCACCGCCCTGGGGCTGCTGGCGGCGGCCGGCTGGCTGCCCCATGCCGGCGCTGCCGCCACGCGCCGCGCCTTTGCCGACCCCGATCGGCGGCTGCTGGAGCAGGCCCTCCGGGCCGGCCTGAACGCGCCGCTCACCTCCTCGCTGGGCCGCCTGTTCGACGCGGCCGCCTCGCTGCTGAACCTGGTGCAGGTGCTCAGCTTCGAGGGCCAGGCCGGCCTGCTGCTGGAGGGACTGGCCCGCCGCCACGGCGAAGCGCCGGCCGCTCCTGCGGTCGGGCTGCCCTGCGCCGGGTTGTTGCCCCTGCGGCCGGCGGGTGCGGAGGCCCCGCCGCTGCCCCTGGGCTGGCTCGACTGGCAGCCCCTGCTGCAGGCCCTGTTGGAGGGGCTGGTGGCTGGAACGGCGCCAACCGCCCTGGCCGCCTGGTGGCACCGGAGCGTCCAGGAGGGGCTGGTGGCGGCGGCCGCCTGCGCGGCCCGCCAGCGGGACTGCCGCCAGGTGGCGCTGGCGGGTGGCTGCTTCCAGAACGCTCTGCTGCTGGAGGGCACGGCCGCCGCGTTGCGGCGCGAGGGGCTGCAGCCGTACTGGTCGGAGCAGGTGCCATGTAACGACGGCGGCCTGGCCCTGGGCCAACTTTGGGCAGGGCTGGGGAATGCCCCTATAACGAACGTGAGCGGCATCGCCGACCCATGTGCCTGGCCACCCCTGGCGTGATCCTGGCGCTGTCCCCCGCTGCTCCCGGTGCCGATCCCGCCGATCCCCTCTGGCGTTGCGCCGAGGTGGATTTCGGTGGGGTGCGCCAGCAGGTGAGCCTGGCCTGCCTGCCGGAAGCCCGCGTGGGCGATCGGGTGCTGGTGCACGTGGGGGTGGCCCTGAGCCTGGTGCACGACGACCCATGACCGCCACCCTCTCCGCTCCCGCTGGCCCCGCGGCCTCCCCTGCGCCTGCCACCACGATCACGGTGGATGGCAACGAGGCGGTGGCCCGGGTGGCTTATCGCCTGAACGAGGTGATCGCCATCTACCCGATCACCCCCGCCTCACCGATGGGCGAGTGGGCCGACGCCTGGGCCGCCGGCGGCCGGCCCAACCTCTGGGGCACGGTGCCCGCGGTGGTGCAGCTGCAGAGCGAGGCGGGGGCCGCCGGCACTGTCCACGGCGCCCTGCAGGCCGGGGCGCTCACCACCACCTTCACGGCCAGCCAGGGGCTGCTGCTGATGATCCCCAACCTCTACAAGTGGGCCGGGGAACTCACGCCGGTGGTGCTGCACGTGGCGGCCCGGTCCCTGGCGGCCCAGGGGCTGTCGATCTTCGGCGACCACAGCGACGTGATGGCCACCCGCGGCACGGGCTGCGCCATCCTCGTCTCCGCCTCGGTGCAGGAGGCGGCCGACTGTGCCGCCATCGCCACCCGCGCCAGCCTGCGCAGCCGCCTGCCCTTTCTGCACTGCTTCGACGGCTTCCGCACCTCCCACGAGATCCAGAAGCTGGAGCCGATCAGTGATGGCCTGCTGGAGGAGCTGATTCCGGCCGCCGAGATCAGCGCCCACCGCGCCCGCGCCCTCAGCCCCAACCGGCCGGTGCTGCGCGGCACCGCCCAGAACCCGGACGTGTACTTCCAGGCGCGGGAGTCGGTGAACCGCTTCTACGACGACGCCCCCGGCTATGTGCTGGAGGCGATGGAGCGCTTCGCCGCCCTCAGCGGCCGGGCCTACCGGCCCTACGAGTATCTGGGCCCCGCCGATGCCGATCGGGTGGTGGTGCTGATGGGCTCGGCCTGCGAGACCGCGGCCGACACGGTGGAGCGTCTCCACCACGACGGCGAGCGGGTGGGGCTGCTCAAGGTGCGCCTGCTGCGGCCGTTCTCGGCCCGGATGCTGGTGGAGGCCCTGCCGGCCAGCACCCGGGCGATCGCCGTGCTCGATCGCTGCAAGGACCCCGGCGCCAGCGGCGAACCCCTCTACCTCGACGTGGTGGCCGCCGTGGCCGAGCAGTGGGCGGCGGTGCATGGGGCCTCGCCGGATGCTGGCGCCGCGCTGCCGCGGGTGCTGGGCGGGCGCTACGGGCTGTCGTCGAAGGAGTTCACCCCGGCGATGGTGAAGGCGGTGCTCGATCACCTCAAGCCGCTGCTGGTCGGTGGCGAGGCCAGCGCCGATCCGGCGGCTGCCGCCCCGATCAACCACTTCACCGTTGGCATCCACGACGACCTCACCCAGCTCTCGCTGCCCCTGGATCCGGATTTCGTGATCGAGGACCCAGGCACCGTGCGGGCGGTGTTCTACGGCCTGGGCTCCGACGGCACGGTGGGGGCCAACAAGGCGGCGATCAAGATCATCGGCGAGGGCACCGATCTCTTCGCCCAGGGCTATTTCGTTTACGACTCGAAGAAGTCGGGCTCGGTCACGGTGTCGCACCTGCGCTTCGGGCCGCGGCCGATCCGCGCCACCTACCTGATCCAGCGGCCCAGCTTCGTGGCCTGCCACCAGTGGGACTTCGTGGAGCGCTTCGACCTGCTGGCCGGCATCGAGCCGGGCGGGGTGTTCCTGCTCAACAGTCCCCACGGCCCGGCAGGCAGCTGGGCCCGCCTGCCCGAGCGCCTGCGCCAGGCGATCCGCAGCCACACCCTGCGGGTGTTCGTGATCAACGCCACCGCGGTGGCGCGCGAGGCCGGTATGGGGCCCCACATCAACACGGTGATGCAGGCCTGCTTCTTCGCCGTGAGTGGCGTGTTGCCGCGGGAGGAGGCGATCGCGCGGATCCGTGCCTCGATTCACAAGACCTACGGCCGCAAGGGCGAGGCGGTGGTGGCCCGCAACTTGGCCGCCCTCGACGCCAGCCTCGACCATCTGGAGCCGCTCCACTGGCAGGAGCTGGATGCCGCGGGCATGGCCGCCAGCGCAGACCAGTCGGCCGATCCCTCCCTGGCCGACCGGCTGGCCGCGGCCCCGGCCTTCGTGCGCGAGGTGATCGCGCCGATGCTCGAGCGCCGCGGCGACGACCTGCCGGTGAGCGCCCTGCCCTGCGACGGCACCTGGCCTGTGGGCACCTCCCAATGGGAGAAGCGCAACATCGCCGACGCGGTGCCGGTGTGGGAGAGCGACCTGTGCGTGCAGTGCGGCAAGTGCGTGCTGGTGTGCCCCCATGCGGTGATCCGCGCCAAGGTGGCCGAGCCCGAGGCCTATGCGGCGGCCCCCGAGGGCTTCCGCACCGCCCCCGCCCGCGACCACGCCTTCGCCGGGCAGACCTTCACCATCCAGGTGGCCGCCGAAGACTGCACCGGCTGCGCCCTGTGCGTGGAGGTGTGTCCGGCCCGCGACCGCACGGAGCCGAAGCGCAAGGCGATCAACATGGCGCCGCAGCGGCCGTTGCGCGAGCAGGCGCGCGGCCACTGGGACTTCTTCCTGCAGCTGCCCGAGGCCCCGCGCGCCGAGCTCAACCTGCACAAGATCGGCCAGCAGCAGCTGCAGCAGCCGCTGTTCGAGTTCTCCGGCGCCTGCGGCGGCTGCGGCGAAACGCCCTACCTCAAGCTCGCCTCCCAGCTGTTCGGCGATCGCATGCTGATCGCCAACGCCACCGGCTGCAGTTCGATCTACGGCGGCAACCTGCCCACCACCCCCTGGACGGTGAACGCTGAGGGGCGCGGCCCGGCCTGGAGCAATTCCCTGTTTGAGGACAACGCCGAATTCGGCTACGGCATGCGGGTGGCGCTGGATCAGCAGCGCCGGATGGCCCTCGACCTGCTGGGGCGGTTGGCGGGCCAGCTCGAGCCTGCCAAGCTGCCGCCCCCACTCCTGGAGGGGATTCGCTGTGCCGATCAAAGCGATGAGGCTGGCGTCGTGGAGCAGCGGGAGCGGGTAGCCGAGCTGAAGGCGCGGCTGCAGGCGGCTGCGGCCCAGGCCAGCGGCGACGACCTGCGCGCTACTGAGATCAACAGCCAGACCCGCCAGCTGCTGGAGCTGGCCGATGCCCTGGTGAAGACCAGCGTGTGGCTGGTGGGCGGCGATGGCTGGGCCTACGACATCGGCTTCGGCGGCCTCGATCACGTGCTCGCCGCCGGCCGTGACGTGAATGCCCTGGTGCTCGACACCGAGGTGTACTCCAACACCGGCGGCCAGGCCTCCAAGGCCACGCCCCTGGGGGCGGTGGCCAAGTTCGCCGCCGGCGGCAAAGCGGCCGGCAAGAAAGACCTGGGCCTGATGGCGATGAGCTACGGCACCATCTACGTGGCCAGCGTGGCCATGGGCGCCCGCGACGAGCACACCATCCGCGCCTTCCTGGAGGCCGAGAGCTACCCGGGCCCCTCGCTGATCCTGGCCTACTCCCACTGCATCGCCCACGGCATCGCCATGGCCGAGGGCATGGCCCACCAGAAGCTGGCGGTGGAGACCGGCCGCTGGCCCCTGTACCGCTTCGATCCCCGCCGCGCCGAGCGGGGCGAGAACCCGCTGCAGCTCGACAGTCCCGGGCCGCGGCGGCCCCTGGCCGAGGGCATGGAGGCGGAGAACCGCTTCCGCATGCTGCGCTACAGCCAGCCGGAGCGCGCCCGCCAGCTGGCCCGCGCCGCCCAGGCCGACCTCGACCGCCGCTGGGCCACCTACCGGGCGATGGCCGCCCAGGGGCCGGAGGGCCAGCCATGACGATGGCGCTCACCACCCCCGATCTCACCACCACCTACCTGGGCCTGCCCCTGCGCTCGCCCCTGGTGGTGGGGGCCGCCCTGCCCCTCAGCGAGCACGTGGAGCAGTTGCTCGAGCTCGAGGAGCACGGCGCCGCCGCGGTGGTGCTGCATTCGCTGTTCGAGGAGCAGATCGAGCAGGAGCAGCTGGCGCTGCACTGGCACGCCAGCCAGGGGGAGGAGAGCTACGGCGAGGCCCTCAGCTACCTGCCCCAGGGGGCCGTGGTGCACGAGGGGTCCGACACCTATCTGCGCCTGATCGAGCAGGCCCGCCGCCAGCTCTCGATCCCCGTGATCGCCAGCCTCAACGGCAGCCACCCAGGCCGCTGGGTGGAGACGGCCCGCCGCATCGAGGCAGCCGGCGCCTCGGCCCTGGAGCTGAACATCTACTCCCTGCCCACCGATCCCGAGCTCAGCAGCGCCGCGATCGAAACCCAGGTGGAGGAGATCGTGCGCGAGGTGCGCGCCCAGGTGCGCCTGCCCCTGGCGGTGAAGCTCGGCCCCTTCTTCACCAACCTGCGGGCGATGGCCCGCCGCCTGGCGCTGGCGGGCGCCGATGGCCTGGTGCTGTTCAACCGCTTCTACCAGCCGGACATCGACATTGAAGAGCTGGTGCTGCGCCCCAACCTGCTGCTCTCCACCCCCCACGACCTGCGCCTGCCCCTGCGCTGGATCGCCCTGCTGCACGGCCGCGAGCCCCTTGATCTGGCCGCCAGCAGCGGCGTGCACCGCGGCAGCGATGTGGTGCGCCTGCTGATGGCCGGCGCCAGCGTCACCCAGATGGTGGCGGTGCTGCTGCGCCACGGGCCGGAGCGGCTGCGCGGCATCGAGGATGAGCTCAGCACCTGGCTGATGGAGCACGACTACGGCTCGGTGCGCGAGCTGCAGGGCTGCATGAGCCAGCAGCGCTGTGCCAACCCGGGCGAGTACGAGCGGGCCCAGTACCTGCGGGCGGTGCAGGGCCCCTGGCCAGGGCTGTTGCCATGAACCAGCCTGTTGCCATGAGCCAGCCTGTTGCCATGACCAAGTGGGCGGGGGTGCAGGCGCTGGCGGCGGAGCTGGCGGCGATCACCACCCGCCCCTGGACGTTGATGGAGGTGTGCGGCGGCCAGACCCACGCGATCGTGCGCTGGGGCCTCGACCAGCTGCTGCCGCCGGGGATGCGGCTGATCCACGGCCCCGGCTGCCCGGTGTGCGTGACGCCGGCGGCCACGATCGACGCCGCCCTGCGGCTGGCCCGCCGCCCCGAGGTGATCCTCTGCTCCTACGGCGACATGCTGCGGGTGCCGGGCAGCGCCAGCGGCGACGACCTGCTGGGCGTGCGGGCCGCTGGCGGCGACGTGCGCCTGCTCACCTCTCCCCTGCAGGCGATCGCGCTGGCCCGCGCCCATCCCGAGCGCCAGGTGGTGTTCCTGGCGGTGGGCTTCGAGACCACCGCTCCGGCCACGGCCCTGCTGGCCGGCCAGGCGCTGGCGCTGGCGCTGGCGAATCTGTCGCTGCTGGTGGCCCACGTGCGCGTGGTGCCCGCGATGGCCGCCGTCCTGGCCGACCCCGCCAACCAGGTGCAGGGCTTCCTGGCGGCGGGCCACGTGGGCGCGGTGATGGGGCTGGCGGAGCTGGAGGCCCTGGTGGCGGCCCAGGGGGTGCCGGTGGTGGTGAGCGGCTTCGAGCCGCTGGAGCTGATGGCCGGCCTGGTGGCCTGTGTGCGCCAGCTGGAGGCGGGCCGGGCCGCGGTGGAGAACGCCTACGGCCAGGTGGTGCGCCCGGCGGGCAACCCCGCCGCCCAGCGCCAGCTGGCCGAGGTGTTCGCCGTGGTGCACCAGCCCTGGCGGGGCCTGGGGGTGCTGCCGGGGGGCGGCCTGGCCCTGCGCGGCCCCTACCGCCGGCTGGATGCGCGCGAACGCTTCGGCATTACCCCCGTGGAGAGCAGCGCAACCGGGACCGAGGACCCCTGCATCAGCGGCCGGATCCTGCGCGGCCTGGCCCGCCCGCCCGACTGCCCCGCCTTTGGGGTCACCTGCACACCGGAGCACCCCCTCGGCGCGCCGATGGTGTCCAGCGAGGGGGCCTGCGCCGCCTACTACCGCTACCGGCCGCCCGTTGCAGGGGCGTCGATCCGCCCTTCGCCGCGGGGCACCCAGGGCATCCTGGCCAGCCCCAGCTGAGCGAGCCGTTCCAGCGCCGCCTGTTGCAGGCTGCCGATCCGCCCGGAGAGCCCCGGCAGGCTGAGGGGATCGAGGCCGTTCCACGGCAGGTAGGGGTTGCGGCGCAGGGAGGCGTAGATCTCCACCCGGCAGCCGGGCTGCTCGCTGGGGGTGCGGCCATGGAAGCCGCGGGTGTCCGCCACCACCAGGGTGTTGGCCTTCACGGCGAAGCGCCGGGCCGGCGGCAGCCCCATCGCCCGCAGGTCGTCAGCGCTGACGCGGAAGGAGCCGCGGGCGTGGTACTTGATCGGGTGATCGGCGGCGGTGAGACTCTGCCGCTTCTCCCAGGCCAGCCGCTCGGGGGTCATGCGCTGCGATCCCGGCACGTAGGCGAAGGGGCCGGCGCTGGCCTCCACGTCGTGCAGGAAGAACCAGGCCTTGGCGATCGAATGGAAGGTGTCGGCGTGCAGGTGGGTCTGGGGGTCGGGCGTGGCGCTGGGCAGGCCGCTGAGGATCGCCTGCAGGGAGAAGATCGGCTCGGCGCCCGTGCCGGCCACGTAGCGGATCAGCCGGCGGATCTCCGCGTCGGCCAGCAGGGCCGCCAGGGTGGGGTGGCTGGTGGCCAGGGCGGCCCGGTCGAGCACCACCCGGCGGGTGATGGTGCTGCCCTGGCCCATCTCCAGCAGCGGCCATCGGCTGCCATACACCTCCTGGCGCAGGGCGGCGAACTGCTCGGCGGGCAGCAGGTTCTCGCGGATCAGATAGCCGTGCTCGGCGTAGTGGGCCCGGTCGGCGGCGCTCAGCTGTCGTCCCAGCCGCACCCGCCGCTGGGCGGTGAGGGCGTCGGCCAGGCGGATGCGGCCCACATGCAGCCCCAGCCGGTTGAGCCGGCGGCTGCCGATCACCGCGTTATCGCGGAACGACTTGGCGCCGCTGAGCAGGGTGAAGGGGGCCAGGGAGATCTGGGCCGCCCGCTGCACTGCTGATCGCGCCGCCATGGCACCTGCCCCGAACGTCGTTTGCCCGCTCCAGAGTGTGTCACCGATCCTCTCCGGGGCCCCGCCTCCCCCTGCCGCGATGAGCGACCAGATCCTCCTGGCCCATGGCGGCGGCGGCAGCCTGATGCAGCAGCTGATCCGCCAGGAGCTGCTGCCGCTCTATGGCCGGCCGGAGGGGGAGGGGGAGCTGGTGCTGCACGATGCCGCCCTGCTGGAGCTGCCGGCCGCCGCCGGCCCGCTGGCTTTCACCTGTGACGGCTATGTGGTGCAGCCGCTGGAGTTTCCCGGGGGCGACATCGGCCGGCTGGCGGTGATCGGCACCGCCAACGACCTGGCCATGGCGGCGGCCCGGCCCCGCTACCTGAGCGTGTCGCTGATCCTGGAGGAGGGTCTGCCGCTGGTGCTGCTGCGCCGGGTGGTGGCCTCGATGGCCGCGACGGCCGAGCAGTGCGGCGTGCGCATCGCCACCGGCGACACCAAGGTGGTGGAGCGGGGCAAGGCCGACGGCCTGTTCATCACCACCAGCGGCGTGGGCACGGTGGAGCAGGCCCAGCCGGTGCAGCCCGCCGCGATCCGCCCCGGCGACCAGCTGCTGGTGAGCGGCGACCTGGGCCGCCACGGGGTGGCGATCCTGGCCGCCCGCCACGGCCTGGATCTGCAGCCGCCGGTGCTGAGCGACTGCGCGCCCCTCTGGCCCGAGGTGGAGGCCCTGCTGCGGGCCGGCGTCACCCCCCACTGCCTGCGCGACCTCACCCGCGGTGGCCTGGCCAGTGCCCTGCAGGAGCTGGCGGAGGGGGCGGGGCTGGAACTGCGGGTGGAGGAGACGGCGGTGCCGGTGATCGAGCCGGTGGCCCGGGTGTGCGACCTGCTCGGCTTCGAGCCCCTGCACCTGGCCAACGAGGGCCGCTTTCTGGCGGTGGTGCCGCCGGCGCAGCTCCAGGCAGCCCTTGCGGTGCTGGCCCCCGCCGGTGGCGCCTGGATCGGTATCGCCGCTGCCCTGGCGGCCGGGCTTGCCCCCCGGGTGCTGCTGCGCACGGCCCTCGGCACGGAGCGGCTGCTGCTGCCCAGCAGCGGCGAGCTGTTGCCCCGGATCTGCTGAGCGCGTGCCGGGGTGGGGCCGCAGCGCTGCCGCCCGACGTCCCCAAATGGGGGTAATTGCACCCCGAATCCCTCGCCGGCCCCCGCTGGGGCCGGCGCTGGAGCAGGATCCAGGTCAGACCCCTGCATGGCAGGAGGCAGTTCAGTGGACCTCACTCCCTTTCTCACCAGCCTGGAGGGCACCACCCTTGATCAGGTGCTGCTGTCGGTGGCGATCAGCGGCAAGGTGGCGATCGCCATGAAGGGTCGCTTTCTGTTGCGCTCGGTGTGCGAGAGCTTCCAGGACCGCACCCACATCGGCTGCGCCGTCACCGATGAACCCACCTGCCTGGCCTACCTGGCCCAGGAACCCTATGAGCTGCTGATCTGCACCGACTATCTGGAAAGCGGCAGTGGCTTTGAGCTGGCCCGCAAGGCGCGGGAGTCGCAGCCGGCCCTGAAGGTGGTGGTGCTGGCCCTGGGCGACGTGATTCCGGCCCAGTACGTGGAGGCGCCCTGGCTGGAAGCGGTGGTGGCGGAGGCCGACTTCATCGGCGACCAGCGGCCCCTGCAGGCGGCGGTGATGGCGGTGATGGGGCACCACAGCTACCGCAGTCCGTCGCTGCGTTCCGGCAACCTGCCCTACCTGAGCTGCCCGCGGCTCACCCGGAGGGAATACGAGGTGCTTGACCTGCTGGCCAGCGGTCTCAGCGACCGGGAAATTGCCGAGCAGCTGGTGGTGAGCGAGGAGACCGCCCGCACCTATACCAAGCGCCTGCTCAAGACCCTCGACGTGAACAACCGCCTGCAGGCGGTGCTCAAGGGCATGCGCTGCGGAATGGTGCAGCTCTAGCCGGGTTCAAGGGCAAATGTCCCCAGACGGGGGGATCGCCGGCGGCCTGCTCAGGCTGAGAGTGGCGGGGGCTCCAGTCCAGCCCGCCCGCGCCTGCCGCAGCTCCGGAATCCGCGCCATGACCAGCAGCCGTTCACCCCAGGCCCCGAGCCTCACGATTGCCGAGCTCGAGGCCAATTACCCGCTCTATTGCAAAGCCCTGCGCCTGTTGATCCAGGAGGGCAAGACGGTGGCCAAGGTGCGGCGCACCGTGTGCTGGCAGCGGCTGGCCACCCTCCACCACTGCCTGCCGGGCCAGTACCGCGACCCCGACTACCTCTACACCCTTCTGGCCCGGCAGGTGCGCACGGCCCAGGCCCTTTAGGGACAGCGCCAGCGGGCCAGACCACCGCCCCGCCCCCGGGCCAGCAGCCAACGGCCCTGGTCATCGCAGCCAGCGCCGATCAGGGCGAAAAAGGGCCCACCTCCCTGATCAGCTGCCGGCAGGCTCCGCTGCCAGAGGCGCCAGGCACCGAGGTTGAGCTGCATCCCCGCGAAGCGAAAGCGCAGCAGGGGCCGGCGGCCCTCCAGCCACCCGGGCCCCTGAAAGGCCAGCTCCAGTGCTCCCAGCCGCACGCTGTTGCGCAGTTCCAGGCCTGCGGCCTCCCTGCCCTCTTCGCTGCCGCCGGCCGGTTGGATCTCCAGGCTGGCCTGCAGGGCCTGCAGCAGGCGGGCCGGAGCTGGCTGGGGCCTGGCCTCCCGGTTCCATAGCTCCACCAGCCGCCAGTGGCCGGCGAGCTGTTGGCGGGTGATGCCCGATCCCTGCCTGCGACTGCGCGTTTCCAGCTCCAGAAGCCAGGCCCCATCATCGGGATCAGACATCGAAGTCTATGAGCAGGTATCGCTCCAGAAACGTGTCTGGAGGCAGGCTGCTCGGCTCGCTGAATTGCAGCCCCAGATAGGTCTGGAATTCGTCGCTGGCGAACCAGCGCAGGTTGGCCTTGAAGGCTGCGCTGCCCAGGCCCACCACCTCGAAGAGTTTGATGTTCAAGGCACTGCCGAGGGGTAGCTCGAAGCTGCCGTTGGCCACCACGCACAGCCCCCGCTGGCTCACGTCCCAGAGGGTGCAATGCCAGTGGCGCCCGTCCTCGGTGCGCACTTCACCCCGGGGGGCCACGGAGAAGGGGATGGAGCGCCGTTCATCGCGCCTGTTGTGAACAGTGCCGCGGCGGGCGACGCCACTGCGGCGGTCGTTGCCGCTGCGCCGTTCCTCCTGCTGTTCGTTTTCCAGCCAGTCGAACACGCTCTGGTTCTGGTCCTCCCCACCGGCGCTGCGCCGCTCTGCACCCGTGCGTGGATCAAGACCTTTGCGGCGATCCTGGTCGCCGAACTTGCGAAACCTCCCCTCCATCAACCGCCCCTCCATCGATTCCGAAGGTTCTGCGGATTCCGCCGGCCGATCCATGTCCTTGCCCAATCCTTTCAGAATCACAACCATGCTAGGCGCCGCAAGGCCGGGCTTTGCTTTACATAGCTTGACGTCCTGCTGAGTATCCCTGCTCAAAGCGCTTGTGCAGGATTGGCTCGGCGCATAGCGTGAAAATCCCATCACGCAAGAGCCATGACTGTGCACCGCTTCGATCACAGCGTTAACAATCTTGGCCCCGTGTGGGGTGGGCCCAGCCAGGCCGAGGGAGTTGCTGGTCTGCCGTTGCAGTCGTCAGGCTGGCCGGGTCACGCTGCTGCCGACCTGGACATGGATCCGGTGGAGGCCTATTTCGAATGCATCACCACCTGCTCGCTCGATGACGGGGATTGCGTGACCACCTGCACCGAGATCCTGCGACAGAACAGCTGAAGCACGGCAGGATAACGGCAGTAACTGGCTTCAGGTCAGCGAAATGCTGCCGTTGTCCTTCACAACCAAGGTGCCGCCTTTGTCGATGTCAAGGCGCTGGCTCGTGCTGCTATTGATTGCTCCGATCACTTCGAAGTCGAAGATTTCCAGTTGATCACTACCCTGCTCGAGGAGATAACGCTTGCTATTGCGTCTCGACAATTCGTAGGTGCCCTTGGGTAGTAGCAAGGTATCGCGACCGCCGCCGCCATACACGGTGTGGTTGCCATAGCCGATGAACGTGTCCTTGCCGGCTCCCAGATCCACAAAGCCACCGCCCCGGATCCCCCCTTGGCGGACATCAACCAGATCGTCGCCGTTCTGGGTGAAGATGAAGCCGCGGTTGCGAATGCCGGCATCTGCGCCCGAGCCGATGATCGTGTCGGCGCCATCTCCCATGAAGATGAAGCCACCGTTGTCGATGCCGATGCCTCGCTTGCTGGTGCCGGTGAGGGTGTCGTCGTCTCCCCCCAGTTGAAGGTTCCCGCGGCGCGGCTTGCGGGGCACCACCACTCCCGGACCTTTCACCTGCTCGCCGGTGATCGCGTCGTTGCCCGCCAGGGCATTGATGAGCTCACTGCCCGCCACCGTGATGCCGCCCTTGCGGTCAATCACCCGATTGGCCCGCGTGTTCCACACCCCCTTGCTGGCTCCAGACCAGCCTTCAGGGGTGAGCTTGGTTCCAGCCATGCGTGTTTACGGGCATCCTCTCACCGGCATCCTGGCAGGGTCAAGGCAACGGGCGCTGCGCTGCGACGGTGCTGCGCATAAAATGCGAACACACGCAACTGTCGTTCTTGGCACCGCGTTGGCTCAGTTCCATCGATCCTGCCGCTGAGCCCCTGTCTCCCCCGCCCACGGCCCGCTCCGGTGAGCGTGCTTCCCCACGCCGTGGGGGGCTCCTGCCCTCCTGGTTGCGCAGTGATGCGGTGCTGTGGCTGCTGCTGGCCAGCCTGCTGTTCCTGCCGGTGGTGATGGTGAAGAGCCTCTCCTCGGCCACGGTGTCCCAGATGCAACTCCAGGCGGAGGAGATTTCCACCCTGGCTTCCGGGATCCGCGCTTACTACGCCGATAACGTGATTTCCCGTCTGCAGGCTGCAGATGGGAAAGCTGTGTATTCCGAAAATTATCGCGAGGTTCACGGTGGTATTCCCATCCCCGCCACCCTCTCGATCGAGCTGGGCGCTCTGTTCGACAACGCCCATACGGATGGACGCATCTCCTACGAATTCCTCTCGGACTATCCCTTCGCCAAGCGCACGACCCGCCCGCTCGATGCCTTTGAGATTGAGGCCCTGCAGGCCTTTCGTAAGTCACCCGATCAACAGAGTTTCACCAAGCTGGAGGGCAATGGCCTCGGACGCTCCAGCTTCCGGCTGGCCACACCCATCCTGATGCGTAAGGCCTGCGTCACCTGCCACAACACCCATCCCGATTCCCCCAGGCGTGACTGGAAGGTGGGCGATGTACGCGGCATCCAGGAGGTCACGGTGCGGGGCCTGCGGGTGGATGGCTTCGGCAACCTGGCTTGGATGTTCGGCTACGTGGGCCTGCTCGGGCTCACCTCCGTGGCCGCCACGGGGGTATTCAAGGGCCAGACCAACAGGATGGAACAGCTCAACCGCAAACTGCTGGAGTCCAGCCAACGGGAATCAGCCCTGGCCGCCAGGATGGCTGATCAGGTGCAGGAACTCTCCATCTTCGGCAGTGTGGTGGATCACTCGATTGTGGGTGTTTCCATTGCAGACATGCGCCGGCCCGACCAGCCGCTGATCTATGTGAACAAGGCATTCACCCTGATCACCGGTTATTCCCGCGATCTTTCCGTTGGCTATAATTGCCGTTTCTTGCAGGGGCCAGACACCGATCCCAATGAGATTCAGCGGATCCGTGAGGCGATTGCATTGGGCCAGTCCTACAGCGGTGAGCTCGTGAACTATCGCCTGGATGGCACCCGTTTCTGGAACCGGCTCACCCTCTATGCCGTGGCTGCGTCCAAAGCGGCCGATGCCAAGCCTGATTTCTACGTCGCCAACCAGATCGATATCACCGCCATCAAGACGCAGGCCGCAGTTTCCGGCAGCGAACTCACAGGATTGGATCAGCGTCTTGCTGCAGCCCGCGGTGCCCTGCGGGAGGCGATGCGCTTTGGTGAGGCCTTGAAGAGGCGTCTGGCCAGCGCTCCGGAGCAACTCAGTGCCGAGGAGGAATCCCTGCTGCGGGCCGAAGTGCAGGCCCATGAGATCCTGGTGCGCGAGCTGGAATCCATGCAGGAGTGGGTTGAGAACCGGGCCCCTTCAGCGTGATAAAGGCTTCCAGCTTCATTCGCGAATCCACAGAGCTTGTGCGCAGGCTGCTGGTGATCTACGGGCTGGGGGCTGCGGCTCTGATCGCCGTCACCCTGGTGCTGCTCAAGCTGGCTGACAGTCGCCAGCACATGATTCTCCAGACGGAGAGCGCCTGCACCCTGGTGGAGGCGGGGCTGGCCGCTTCCCTGCCGAATCCCGATCGCCAGGCGCTGCTGGAATCCTATGTGCGCAAGACCCTTGCCAACGGTTCGATTGGTCTGGATGTTCTTTTTGTGTTGAATCGTGAGGGCCGGATTGTGCTTTCATCCCGGCCTGCCTGGTTGAATCTGATGATTTACGACGGATTGTTCCGTAGGGCCGAATTCAGCAATCCCCAGTTTCGCCAGATTGCCCAGTGCTTTGAGGATTCACGCCCGAACTGTGTGAGTCTCGCCTCCGAGGATTTTCCTTCTCTCAACAGCAGTTTCACCACCTACCGTCCCGTTTTCAGGCCCTCCAGCGACCTGGGTCTGCCCCGGGAGCCCTACCTGGTGGTGGCCACGTTCAGTGGAGGGATTGTGATGGCCTCCTTCCTGCAGGAGGTTCTGCCCCTGGTTCTCCTGGCCCTGCTGCTGGCTGCCCTGCTCAGTCTTTCCCTGTGGTTTGTGCTCCAGGCCCTGTTGCTGCCCCGGCTCAGCCAGGCCGCCCAGACCGATGGCCTCACCCGCTTGATGAACAGGTCGGCCTTCATGGACGCCGCGATGGACCTGCTGGCGGAAGGGGAAGAGCGTGGATCTTCCCACGTGTTCGCCATCATGGACGTGGATCACTTTAAGCGAATCAATGACACCTATGGCCACGATTGCGGGGATGTGGCGTTGGTGTCTGTTGCCGCGGTACTGGCCACGGTGATGCGCAGTGATGATCTCGTCTGCCGGTTTGGTGGCGAGGAATTCGCACTGCTATTGGCCACCGATGAGCAGGCTGGCCGTAAGGTGCTGGAACGACTGCGTCTGCAGCTGGAGATGAGCCGGGTTGCCTATAACGGCAGGGAGATCCCGGTGACGGTGAGCATCGGCGCCGCTGCCACTGCTGAGTGCGGCTACAATCTAGATTATTTGTATACCTCTGCCGACCGTTGTCTGTACGCGGCCAAGCAGGGAGGTCGCAATCGCGTGGAGTGGGCCACTGCCGAGTCCGTCGGCCGCCTCCAGCTCAGTGCTCCCAGGGCGCCGCTCGGGGAGGGGGCCACGCCCTTGCAGGCCACGCCCTCCATGCCCATGACCTCGAATCCGGTGGCGACCGTGATCGACAGAACCATCCCCAACTGAGTAACGGCGAGCCATGGATGTTCCTGCGATCCCCAGCAATGAACCCGCCCGGCTGCAGGAGCTGCGCAGTTATGGAGTGCTGGATAGTGGCTCGGATCCCCATTTCGACGACATCAGTGAGCTGGCGCGACGCTTAGCAGGCACGGAGATCGGCATCGTGAGCCTGGTGGATGAGAACCGCCAGTGGTTCAAGAGCTGTGTGGGCGCACCGCTGGGGCAGCAGGAAACGCCGCGGCAGGTGTCCTTCTGTGGACACACCATTCTTCAGCGCGACCACCTGATCGTCAACGACGCCCTGGAGGATCTCCGCTTTGCCGATAATCCCCTTGTCACGGGTGATCCGGGTGTTCGCTTCTATGCAGGCTTCCCCCTGATCACCAGCAACGGCTTTGTGCTGGGCAGCCTCTGCGCCATCAGTCGGCGACCCCACCAGCTCACGTCCGAGCAGATCGACAGCCTGCGCCGGCTCTCCTCGCTCACGGTGCAGCAGCTGCAGGTGTTGCGCGAGTCGTCGACCCTGCTGCCCGCCGGCCTGCCCGGTGCTGATGCGGAGCGTCTCGCTGAGGGCCCACAGGAGCAGCCCAGCTCCCTGCAGCGGCTGATCAGTCGTGATCAGATGGTGCAGATGCTGGCGTTGCTGTTCGGCATGGGCCTGGGATCACCGTTCACCCTGCTGCGCTGCCGCTTCCGGGACTATGAGCGGGTGAATGCCACTCTGGGCAGCAGTCTGGCCGAGCAATTCATCAACGAAGCTGCCCGTCGGGTGTTGGCGGCGATACCCAAAACGGCATCCGTGGCCAGGTTTGCGGAGGCTGAACTGGTGGTGCTGCTTCCCTACGACGTGGAGGAATCCCAGATCCAGGAGGTGGCTGAGCGGCTGATCGCCTTTGCCAATCAGGTGTATCGCCATGGCCTGCAATCGTTGTCGATGGCTGTTTCGATCGGCATCGCCACCTACCGCAAGAACTACGAGTCTGTGGAGGCCCTGCTGGCCGATACCAGCATGGCCGAGCGCATGGCCCGCCATGCCCCCGGCAGCAGCTTCCGCTTCATTGACGCCGATGCCCGGGTGGCAGCCCGGGAGACCTACCGCCTTGAGTCGGCCCTGCGGGAGGGACTGGCGGCCAAGGATCTCGAACCGTTCCTCCAGCCGATCGTGGATCTCGCCAGTGGCGAACCGGTTGGATTTGAGGCTCTGGCCCGATGGCGCTATGAGGGCAAATTGCTGCAGCCTGACAGCTTTCTGCCGATCTGCGCGGAGACCGGCCTCACCGGCGACCTCGACCTGTTGATCATCGAGAAGACGCTCGCCGCCCTGCCCCTGCTGGCCCAGCCGATTCCCCAGCGCCCGATGACCATCAATGTGAACCTCTCCGGGGTGTTGCTGGAAGATGGCGACCAGCGTCAGTGCTTGCTCCGCCTGGTGGATGAGAATCCACTGCCCCCTGGCTGGACGCTGCAGGTGGAGTTGGTGGAGGATGCTTTTCAAGATACATCCGCTGCCTTTGATCACTTTCTCAATGCTCTGGTGAGCCGAGGAGTGTTGATTGCCATCGATGATTTTGGCACTGGTTATTCTTCCCTGGCCCGCTTGATTTCCCTGCCGATCAATGGCGTGAAGGTGGATCGCATGTTTGTGGATCGAATCGAGGGCGACGATGATTCACCCCGTTTGTTGCTACGCACCATGCTCACCATGCTCAACGACCTGGGCATGGCCGTGACCGCCGAAGGTATCGAGCAGCCGGCTCAGCGGGACTGGTTGATCAACCATGGCGTGGCGAAGGGACAGGGCTTTCTGTTTGATCAGCCCCTCTCCCTCACCGAGGCCGTCGCCAGACTGCGCCGAACCCATTACCGACCAAGGGCCATTCCCGTGGAGCCGGCGCGAATCTGGGCGGCCCGCCGCAGGCGGCTGCTGCGCAATCTGCTGCTCAGGCCCCTGGCCGGGGTGCTGGGCAGGGATCAACGGCGTCGCGACGACCCCTGAACCATGGCCCCTGATCCCGTGCGGGTGTTGAGCGATGGGGAGCGGCTGAAGCTCGATGCCAGCGAGGACTCCCTCTTCTATGCCGAGCCCCGCTTTGTGCAGCATCTCGATGCGGCCTTCCGCTCCCGGCTCACGGCGCTGTACCGCCAGCGGATCCCAGCCTGTGCCGTGGTGCTCGACCTGATGGGCAGCTGGGTGAGCCATCTGCCCGAAGAGGTCACCTACCAGGAGGTGATCGGCCATGGCCTCAACGCCGAGGAGCTGGCCGCCAACCCCCGCCTCGACCGGCACTGGGTGCAGGATCTCAACCGCGATCAGCACCTGCCCCTGGCCGACGCCACCGTGGATGCGGCCCTGATCGTGGCCGGCTGGCAGTACCTGCAGCAGCCGGAAGCGGTGGCTGCCGACCTGCTGCGGGTGGTGCGACCCCGCGGCCAGGTGATCGTGGCCTTCTCCAACCGCATGTTCTTTCAGAAGGCGCCCCAGGTGTGGACTGATGGTGGCGACCGCGACCACCTGGCCTACGTGGCCCGCGTGCTGCTGGCCCAGGGCTGGGGCCGGCCGGAGCTGATCGCCGAGAACACCCGGGCGGCAGGGCCCCTGGGCTGGATCGGCGCCAAGGGGGATCCCTTCTTCGCCGTGGTGAGCGAACGTCCCGTCGACTGTTGTGCGCCAGGCAGCGGGGGCTGCCGCTGATCTGAACGTGAGGGCCCGTGTCGAAGCCCACCCAATCCCCTGGGCGGGGGCCTAGGTTTCCGGCCCCAACTCCCACCCCCAGCGGTGGGGTGTCTCCCCTCCCTGCCCTGAGCCCGTGCCGATGACCGTCGCTTTTCTCCAGGCGGCCTGGCTGATCCCTGTGTATCCGCTGCTGGCCGCCGTGGCGTCGCTGGCCTGGTCGCCCGGGGTGATTTCCCGCACGGGCCCGCGTCCCTGCGGCTACCTCAACCTGCTGATGGTGGCCGTGGCCTTCGGCCACAGCCTGGTCGCCCTCACTGCCCTGCACACCAACGCCCGCGCCGGAGCTGAGGCCCTCTACAGGCCAATCACCTTCGGTTGGACCTGGCTCGACACTGCCGGCCTGCGCATCGGCTTCGATGGCCTGGTGACCGAGCCCGCCCTGATCGCCATGGCGGTGATCACCGGCCTGCACCTGCTGGTGCAGATCTATGCGATCGGTTACCTGGAGATGGACTGGGGCTGGCCCCGCTTCTTCGGCTCCCTCAGTTTCTTCGAGGCGGGCCTGTGCGCCCTGGTGCTCACCGACTCGGTGTTCTTCAGCTACGTGATCCTGGAGCTGCTCACCCTGGGCACCTACCTGATCGTGGGCACCTGGTACAACCAGCCCCTGGTGGTGAAGGGGGCCCGCGATGCCTTCCTCACCAAGCGGATCGGCGACCTGATCCTGCTGGCCGGCGTGATCGCCCTGTTGCCGGTGGCCGGCACCTGGAACTTCCACGGCCTGCAGGGCTGGGCTGCCGACCTCAGTAACAACGCCACACCCCTGCCGCCGGGTTTCCAGCTGATCCTGCTGGCCCTGATCGCCGGCCCGATGGGCAAGTGCGCCCAGATCCCGCTGCACCTCTGGCTCGATGAGGCGATGGAGAGCCCCCTGCCCTCCACCATCCTGCGCAATGCGGTGGTGGTGGTGGGAGGTGCCTGGGTGCTGCTCCGGCTCGAGCCCCTGTTGGAGCTCAGTCCCCTGGTGCAGGGGGTGCTGGTGGTGGTGGGTGCCTCCACGGCCGTGGTGGCCTCGCTGATCGCCCTGGCCCAGGTGGATGTGAAGCGGGCCCTCTCCTTTCTGGTGAGCAGCTGGCTGGGCCTGTTGTTCGTGGCGGTGGGGCTGGGCGGTTTCGCTGTGGCGGAGCACCTTCTGCTGGTGTACCCCCTGCCGATGGCCCTGTTGTTGATGGCCACCGGCACAGTGGTGATTAGCAACGTGACCCAGGACCTCACCCAGCTGGGGGGGTTGTGGAGCAAGCGACCCCTGATCGGCATCGCCTTCCTGGCCGGGGCCGCAGGCCTGATGGGTCTGCCACCGTTCGCCAGCTTCGCTGCCCTGCGGGAGCTGATGTCGCTCACGGCGGCCAGTGCCCATCCCCTGCTGCTGGGGGGCGTGGTGCTGCTCACCAACGCCCTGATCAGCGCCGGCCTGATCCGGGTGTTCGGCCAGATCTGGGGCGGCCGGCCCACCCCCTTCACCACCCGATCGCCGGAGGTGCTCTGGTTGATGGTGCTGCCCACCATGGTGCTGGTGGGGATGGTGCTGCATCTCCCCATGCTGCTGGTGGCCAATGGGGTGTATTCCCTGACCCCCCTGGCAGGTTGGGGGCCGCTGGCCTGGCCCCTGATCGCTTCCACCCTGGTGGGCGGGGTCCTGTCGGCCGCTTTCTACCTGCGCCCCCACGGCCTCGCCCACCTGCCGTCCTCCCTCGGCGGCCTGCAGGACTGGCTGGCTCACGACATGCAGACCGAGCGCTTTTACCACCGCACGGTGGTGGCCCTGGTGCTGCTGCTGGCGCGGCTCGGGGCCTGGAGTGACCGCACCCTGGTGGATGGCTTCAGCGGCGGCGCCGGCGCGGCGGCCATGGCCGGGGCTCGCCGGCTCAGCCTCACCACCTCCGGCCGCTCCCAGGCCTATGCCCTCACCCTCGTGCTGGGGGTGCTGCTGATGGCGGCCTGGCTGATCGTCGCCGACTTCAGCTCCGTGACCTCCCTGCTGCCCTGAGAGCCGGCCATGACCCTGTTGCTGCTGCTGCTGATTCCACTGGGGGCGGGCCTGCTGCTCACCGTGCTGCCCGAAGGCAGGCCCCCGTTGATCCGCGCCGGAGCGGCGGCCGCTGCCTTCGCCCAGCTGGCGCTGGGGGTGCTGGCCTGGCGCCAGCCGCCGGCTGCGTTCACGCTGAGCTGGTTGCCGCGCCTGGGCTTGAGCCTGGAGCTGGGTCTCGACGGACTGTCCCTGCCCCTGGTGCTGCTCACGGCCCTGCTCACGGCCCTGGCGGTGCTGGCTTCCCCCGCCGACCAGGGGCGGCCACGGCTGTATTTCGCCCTGATGCTGGCCACCAACCTGGGGGTGGTGGGGGCCTTCCTGGCCCGTAACGCCCTGCTGTTCGTGCTGGCCTTCGAGCTGGTGCTGATCCCCACCACCCTGCTGGTGGCAATCTGGGGCGGGGAGCGCCGGGCCGCTGCAGCCGTGCGCTTTCTGCTCTTTGGCGCCGTGTCGGGCCTGAGCCTGCTGGCCGGCGTGCTCGCCTTCGGCTGGTTTGGCCAGGGGGCGGCCGGTTCCGGCAGCGCCGTGGACTTCAGCTATGGGGCCCTGGCGGCCACGCCCCTGCCGGCCTCAGCCCAGCTCTGGGTGCTGGCCCTGTTGGTGCTCGGTTTCGGCATCAAGCTGCCGGTGGTGCCCCTGCACGGCTGGCAGCCGATCAGCTATGCCGAAGCTCCGCCCCCGGTGGTGATGCTGCTGGGGGGGGTGGTGTCGAAGCTGGGGGCCTACGGCCTGCTTCGCTTCGGTGTGGAGCTGCTGCCCGATGCCTGGCTGGCCTTTTCCCCCTGGATCGCCGCCGCCGGTGCCGTAAGTGCGGTGTACGGCGCCCTCAACGCGATCGCCGCCACCGACATCCGCCGGCTGATGGCCTACAGCTCCCTGGGCCACATGGGTCTGCTGGTGCTCGCCCTGGCCGCCGCCACCCCCCTGAGTCTGCAGGGCGCCGTGGCGCAGGTGCTGGCCCACGGGTTGATCGTGGCCCTGTTGTTCGCCTGCGTGGGGCTGATCCAGCGCAAGACCGGCACCACCGTGATCGCCGAGCTCTCGGGCCTGATGAACCCGATCCGGGGCCTGCCGTTCACGATGGGCCTGATGCTGCTGGCCCTGATGGCCGCCGCCGGCATTCCCGGCCTGGCGGGCTTCCCCGCCGAGCTGATGGTGTTCGAGGGCAGCTGGACCGTGTTCCCCCGGGCCACGCTGATCTGCCTGGTGGCCTCGGGCTTCACCGCCGTCTATGCGGTGCGCCTGTTCAACCGGGTGGGCTTCGGCCGGCTCGACAACAGCCGCGCCGACTGGCAGAGCACCCGCTGGGGCGAACGCTTCCCAGCCCTGGCCCTCACGGTGCTGGTGCTGCTGGCCGGCATCTGGCCCAGTGGCCTCACCGGCTGGAGTGAGACCACCACCGCCGCCATGGCCTTGCGCCACAGCGATCCGGTGGTCCAGCAGCTGGCCCTGCTTCCCCCATCGGCCTCCTCCTCCCTGCCCGCATGACCACCACCACTCCCGCTGCGGGCACCAGAACGCCCCTGATTCCGCCCTCCACGCACCGCTACGCCGAGGTGATCCACCGGCTCGAGGCGGGCGGCTCGATGCTGCCGGACACGCCGGAAAACCTCCAGCAGATCATCGGCATCTACAAGGCCTATGCCGTGCCGATGGATTTCTACTGGCGCGACCTGCTCTACATCGCCGAGCAGGTGTTTCTCAATCCGCTGCCGGCTTTCAAGTACTTCATCTCCCAGGAGTATCTGGACCGGCCCAACAGCTACGCCGGCGACCATTCTCAGCTGCGCATCTGGCGCGGCACAGAGAAGGCCCACCCCGAGCTGCTGGCGTTCATGGAGCGGGGCGAAACCGGCCGCATGCCCAAGCTGCTCCATCACCTCTGGCATGACCGGGTGAACATGGAGTTCGCCGAAGCCTGCATGCAGGCCATGCTCTGGCACCAGGGCATGGGTGGCCGCTTCAACGACTATCTCGAGAGTGATGCCTACAGGGCCAATGCCCACCGGGCGATCAAGGCCTACTTCAAGGGCAACCCCCTGATGCTTGGGCTGTATGCCCTGTTCCCGGAGATGTTCCTCGAGAAAGTGCGGCAGCTGAGTTACACCGCCAACCTCGGTCTGTTCTGGGAGGTGATGGCGCCGGTGTTCTTTGAGATGAGCGACCTTTACGACGAGGGCAAGCTCACCTCCGTGCCCCAGGCCATGGATTTTCTGGTGAATGGAATCTTTGCTGTTGCCGGCCGCCCCATCTACCACCACGTGTTCATCCGCGGTGAGTGCTTCGAGATCATCCCCAAAAGCGAGGGCTTCACCTGGCTCTATGAGGCGGCCCTGCCCTACGTGGAAGCGGTGTTCTACCGCACCTCCCCCTTCCGCGGCACGAAGAGCTACAACGCCCAGGCTGGCCAGGTACCCGCCGATCAGGCCGACTTCCACTACGGCATCCTCTATGCCGATGTGTTTCCGGTGGGTTCGGCGGGCATTCCCCCCACCCTGCTGATGCAGGACATGCTCCATTTCCTGCCGCCCTATCTGCAGGAGATGTACAAGACCCACAAACGCGGTGAGGAGGACCAGCTGGTGCAGCTGGGCATCACCTTCCAGCGCTCGATGTACAACGTGACCTCGGCGGTGATCCAGGCCTTGCGCTGTGCCCTGCTTTACCCCTTGGATGATCCCGATCCCAAGCACCGGCTGGCCAACCGCCAGTTCTTTGAGGCCCAGATGGATCGCTTCCTGCGCCCCGAAGCCCGCCTCGCAGATATTCAGAGCCAGGACTACCGCTGATGGCCACGATTCTTGAAACCGCGGCTTCCGTGGGCTGCTTCACCACCCTGCTGGCGGCCGTTGATGCGGCCGGCCTGCGCGGCGCCCTGGAGGGGCCGGGCCCTTTCACGGTGCTGGCGCCGGTGGACGATGCCTTTGCGGCCCTGCCCCCCGGCACCGTGCAGACACTGGTGGACAACCCGCCCCAGCTGGCCCGCATCCTCAAGTACCACGTGATTGCCGGGGCTCACAACCGTGAAGCCCTCTGCGCACAGAGCGACTGGGCCAGCCTGGAGGGGGCGCCGATCCCGATCCGCAGCACCGATCCCTTCGAGGTGAAGAACGCCAGCGTGGTGAACGCCGATGTGGTGTGCGACAACGGCGTGGTGCATGTGATCAATCGGGTGATCCTGCCGGGTTGAGGTGGCTCCCCGCCTCCGGCGCGGCGGCTGGGTCAGCCCGGCAGCACGGCATCGATCGCCGCGCAGATGGCGCCATAGCACTGCTCCAGCTGGGCGTCGCTGATGCCCAGGGGCGGCAGGAGATACACCACGTTGCCGAGGGGTCGCAGGTACACCCCCTGCTCCAGGCAATGGCGCTGGATCTGTTTGCCCACCGGGTTGAGATAGCTGTTGGGGCCGGCGTCCAGCTCGAAGGCCGCCAGGGTGCCCAGGCAGCGCGGCTGCCGCACCCGAGGGTGCTCCGCCAGCGCCTCCAGCAGGGGGGTGTGCCGCTGTTGAAAGGCCTGGAAGCGTTCCGGGTTCTGCTGCAGCAGATCGAGGCTGGCCAGGGCCGCAGCGCAGCCGAGCGGATTGGCCGTGAAGCTGTGGCCGTGGAAAAAGGTGGCGCTGGGCTGGTGGCTGATGAAGCCCTGGTAGAGGCGCTCGCTGGCCAGGGTCACGCCCATGGGCAGGAAGCCGCCGGTGAGACCTTTGGAGAGGGCCATCAGATCCGGCTGGATGCCGGCCTTCTGACAGGCGAACAAGGCGCCGGTGCGGCCGAAGCCGGTGAACACCTCATCGGCGATCAGCAGGGCGCCCGCGCTCTGCACCCGTGCGGCCACAGCCCTGAGGAAGGCCGGCCTCACGATCCGCATGCCCGAGGCCCCCTGGATCAGCGGCTCGAGAATCACGGCGGCGGTGGGGGTCTGCAGCGCCGCCTCCAGTTGGCCGAGGGCCGCTTGCTCACGCGCGTCGAGTCCGGAGTCATGCCAGTGGGTGTGCGGCCAGGAAACCCGGGCCACAGCGAACAGCAGCGGTTCGAAGGGATCGCTGAACAGCGAGCGCTCGCCCAAGGCCATGGCGCCGAAGGTGTCGCCGTGATAGGCGCCCTCAAAGGCAATCAGCTGCTTGCGGTGGGGGTTCCCTTGGTTCTGCCACCACTGCCAGGCGATCTTGAGCGCTACCTCCACCGCGGTGGAGCCGTTGTCGGAGAAGAACAGCCGCTCCAGCCCACTGAGGGCGCTGAGGCGCGTGGCCAATTGTTCGGCCGGAGCGTGGCTGAAGTTGGCGAAGATCACCTGCTCCAGCAGATGGGCCTGGAGGGCCACCGCCGCGGCGATCGCCGGTTCGGCATGGCCGTGCAGCGTCACCCACCAGCTGCTGATGGCGTCGATCAGGCGGCGACCGTCCGCCAGCTCCAGTTCGCTGCCGCGGGCGGAGCGCACCTGCAACGGCTCCGGGCTGGTGGCCACCTGGGTGGTGGGGTGCCAGAGGTGGGGATGCCAGCTCATCGGTGTCTGCGATCAAGTTCTGAGATCAAGCAACGCTCTGCTGTGGGGGGCGGCCAGCCCAATCATGGCGATCACCCATGCTGTTGATGCGCCTGGGGTTGCTTCGGTGCTGCGGGCTGGCTGTTGTCCCGGCGGGCCATCAACACCAGCCAGTAGGCCACGGCGATTCCCACCACCACCACACCGAAACCAGCCATCAGTGCCGGTTTGTTTTCGGCACCCGGAGGCAGCACGATCACTTTTCGGGCTACTGCCGTGAGGGCCGTGAGTAACACGAGCTCGATCTGAACCACATGGTCGCGCAGGTAGGCGGTGACGTTCTGCAGCACTTCCAGGGCAATGAAAATCAGCAACAGGCGATCCAGCAGCTTGATCAAGTTGCCGTCAAACCAGTTGGTCTGCAGATTGGCGATCTTCAGCAGCGTGTCGAAAAACAGTTCCAGCGTGCCCACCCCAACCACAACGGCCAGCAGCACCGCCAGGAGCTTGGCCAGCCAGCGCTCATACCTGTGGATGCCGGCGAGAAAACGGCTGAGGTGGGTGCCTTTTACTGGACAGTTCCAGCCCCTGACATCGTTAACTCCGGGCGGGAGGAACAGGGTTCTGTCTCAGTATAGACCTCATGGG
>Ga0208594_1000047_pt1 | contig 42184 bp, 38 predicted proteins | sample LakMenEpi14Sep10_FD_150699 | JGI IMG/M metagenome (GOLD analysis project Ga0208594, IMG submission 150699) | Freshwater microbial communities from Lake Mendota, WI - 14SEP2010 deep hole epilimnion (SPAdes) | ecosystem: Environmental > Aquatic > Freshwater > Lake > Epilimnion/Euphotic zone ...
CTGGAACTGGATCGTGCTGCGGGCCATGGCTGAACTGGTATTTGTGTACCACTCTATGGCCCCAAGGTGGCTGCTGCGGAGCGAGCTGGGTAATCAAGTCAGATGTTGTCCCCAGGGGTTGCCGCCAGTGCCGCAGCAGGAGCCGTGCTGTCGCGGGCCAGCCGCACCCCCGCCGCCATCCAGCGGCTGGCCGGGGGAAAGAAGTTGCGATAGGTGTCGCGGCCATGGCCGCTGGGGGTGAACAGGCAGCTGCCGCGCAACACGAACTGGGAGGTCATGAACTTGCCGTTGTATTCGCCCACGGCCCCCTCCGGGGGCTGGAAACCCGGATAGGGCCGGTAGGGGCTGCCGGTCCACTGCCAGAGCAGGCCATGGGCCTGGGGCAGGCCTCCCTGGCTGGCCGCCAATTCCCACTCCGCCTCGCTGGGCAGGCGGGCTCCGGCCCAGCGGGCATAGGCATCGGCCTCGAACCAGCTCAGGTGCCGCACCGGTGCCTCCGGCCGCCGCGGCTGCAGGCCCGCCAGGGTGAATTCCTGGACGTGGTCGCGCCAGTAGCGCGGCGCCTGCCAGCCCCGCTGCTGGCACACCGCCCAGCCCTCGCTCATCCACAGCTCCGGCCGCCGGTAGCCGTCGTCGGCGATGAAGGCCGCTAATTCGCCGTTGCTCACCAGCCGGTCGGCCAGCGCGAAGGGCTCCAGCCAGCAGCGATGGCGGGGCCCCTCGTTGTCGAAGTGGAACGGCTCGCCCGCCTGTCCGATCTCCACCAGCCCCCCCGGACAGGTCAGCCAGCGAATGTCCCCTGGCTCCAGGTCGGTCGGGGCGTCCAGGCGCTCCCGCCAGAGCGCCTCCGGGCCGCCCTCGGCTGTGCTGTAGGCGGGCAGCAGCGGGTTGCGGCTGAAGCCATCGAGCAGATCCATCAGCAGCAGTTCCTGGTGCTGCTGCTCGTGCTGCAGGCCCAGCTCCAGCAGGGCGAGGCTGGCCTGGCGGTGTGGCGCCGGCTGCTGCTCGAGCAGCGGCGGCAGCTGGGCCAGTGCCCGATCCACCCGCTGCCGCCAGGCCAGCACCTCGCCGATGCCCGGCCGGCTGAGCAGCCCCCGCTGGGGGCGCGGATGGCGGGCACCCACCGCCTCGTAGTAGCTGTTGAACAGGAAGCTCCAGCGCTCCGGCGCCAGCGCGTAGTCCAGCGCCAGCCCTTCCTGCAGCAGCGGCCCCAGCAGGAACTGCTCGAAGAACCAGGTGGTGTGGCCCAGGTGCCACTTGGGCGGGCTGGCATCCGCCATCCCCTGCAGGCAGAGGTCCTCGGGCTCCAGCGGGGCGATCAGCTCCACACTCCGGCGGCGCACCGCCAGCAGCCGCTCCAGCAGGTGGGTGCTCATGCAGCGTCGCTCCTGCGGGTTCCCGCCCAGCCCTGACCTTAGGGAGCTTGCCTACGATCCCGCCAGGCACGGCTGAGGGCATGGGCGGCAGCACAGCGACGGTGAGGTCGCAGGGGGGGATTACCCCGGGTTTTGTGGGGGCGGTGGGTCACACCCCCCTGATCCGGCTGCACGCCCTCAGCGCGCTCACCGGCTGCGAGATCCTCGGCAAGGCCGAGTTCATGAATCCCGGCGGTTCGGTGAAGGACCGGGCGGCCCTGGGCATCCTCCTGGAGGCCGAGGAGCAGGGCCTGCTCCAGCCCGGCGGCACGGTGGTGGAGGGCACCGCCGGCAACACCGGCATCGGCCTCACCCACCTCTGCAACGCCCGTGGCTACAAGGCCCTGATCGTGATCCCCGACACCCAGTCGGCGGAGAAGATCGGCCTGCTGCGCAGCCTGGGCGCCGAGGTGCGCACGGTGCCGGCGGTGCCCTACCGCGACCCCAACAACTACGTGAAGCTCTCGGGCCGCATCGCCGCCGAGACCCCCGGTGCCGTGTGGGCCAATCAGTTCGACAACCTGGCCAACCGCCGCGCCCACTACAACTCCACCGGCCCGGAGATCTGGCAGCAGACCGACGGCAAGGTGGATGCCTGGGTGGCCGCCACCGGCACCGGCGGCACCTACGCCGGTGTGGCGCTTTATTTGAAGGAGCAGAACCCCCGGGTGCGCTGCGTGCTGGCCGATCCCCACGGCAGCGCGCTCTACAGCTGGGCGAAAACCGGTGAGCTGGTCAGCGAGGGCAGCTCGATCACCGAGGGCATCGGCAACAGCCGCATCACCGCCAACCTGGAGGGGGCGCCGGTGGACGCCGCCGTGCGGGTCAACGACCAGGACGCACTGGAGACGATCTACCGCCTGCTCTGGCAGGAGGGCCTCTTCCTGGGGGGGTCGGTGGGCATCAACGTGGCGGCGGCGGTGGAGACCGCCCGGCGCCTGGGTCCGGGTCACACGGTCGTGACGGTGCTGTGCGACAGCGGCGACCGCTACCGGTCCCGTCTCTATGACCGGGACTGGCTGCTTGGGAAGGGTCTGCGGCAACCTGAGCGCTCTTCGCTCACCGCCGGCTGATGCCCTCCGATCCGGGTCATTCCCCTGTCGATGGCCAGCCCGGGGAGTCCGGTCAGTTGATCGGCGAGCGTTACATGCTGGAGGAGCGACTCTCCCAGGGGCCCCAGGGAACCCTCTGGCGCGCCACCGACCAGCTGGCCGCTGCCGCGCCGATGGTGCTGCGCCAGCTGGGCCCGGACCTGGACCAGCAACGGGCCCGGGAACTCTGGACCCGGCTGCAGGGGGTGCTGCATCCCCAGGTGCCCCGGCTCGGCGGGGCCCTGAGCCAGGACGGCTGCCTCTGGCTGGTGCGCGAGTGGCAGTCCGGCCGCACCCTGCAGGCGCTGCTCGAGGCCCGGGCCGAGCGCCAGATGGTGTTCGGCGCCGGCGAGGTGCTCCTGCTGCTGCGCCAGCTGCTGCCGGTGCTGGCCGCCCTGCACAGCCAGGAGCTGGTGCATGGCGATCTCTGCCCCGCCAACTTGCTCCGCCGGGACAGTGATGGCTTGCCGGTGTTGCTGGACTTCGGCCTGGTGGTGGGTGGCGATGCCGTGACCCCTGGCTACGCCCCGCCCGAGCGCTCCCGCGGTCAGGGGCCCGAGCCCTGGATGGACCTCCATGCCCTGGGCGTCACAGCCCTGGTGCTGCTCAGCGGCGATCCGCCATCCCGCCTGCTGGAGCCCAGCTCGCTGAAGTGGCGCTGGCCCGCCAGCCTCAGCGACCAGCCGGATCTGCAGGCTGCCCTGGCCCGCCTGCTCGCCCGCGACCCCGGCCAGCGCTTCCCCTCGACGGCCCAGGCCCTGGCAGCCCTGCAGGCCCTGCCCATGCCGGAGACCACTGGGCCCGTTCCCCGTGCCGACCGCACCGTGGCCCTGGTGCCGCCTCCTGTTGCGGCCGTCGCCACCGGGGTCGCCCCTGTCCCTGGGCCGGAGACGGTCGAGCCACCGCCCCCAGTCCAGCAGCCCCCAGTCCAGCCGCCCGCTGTCCAAGCACCCGCAGTTCAACCGCCGGTGCCTGAACCCGTGCTGCCGGAGGTTGAGCCCAGCCTGTCTGTGCCACTCCCCCGCCTGCGGGGTGAAGAGCGGGAGCTGGCCGCCGAGGGCGGTCTGTGGCCCGTGGTGATCGCTCTGCTGCTCTCGGCTGTGGCGGGCACGGCCATGGGCTGGTGGTGGCTGAGCCGCGGCCAGTCCAGCCGCCCCAGCACCCCCGACGCGGCCCTGCAGCTGCCCAGCAGCCTGCCGCCCGCCGAGATCGACCAGCGCCAGCAGTTGCTCAACCGCCTGCGGGCGATGCAGGTGGACCGGGCCTGGTTCCTGAAGCTGGTGGATGCCAGCCTGCTGGCCCAGTTCCCGGAGCGGGGTGGGCGGTTGCCTGGCGACAGCCTGGAGGATGCCCCCCTGCGCAAGGTGTGGAACGAGCTGGCCCAGGAGTGGCTGGCCCGGGTGGAGCAGCTGCCCCTGGCGATCCGCCGCCGCCTGGGCAGTTACGGCAATGCGGACTGGGAGCAGAGGCTGCGCGGCCTGGCCGACCAGGGGCTGAGCGGCGAGGTGCTGAGTCAGCTGGTGTCGGCCCAGGCCCAGAACCTGCTGCCGGGCCGCTCCGGCAGCACCATGCCCCCCGAGCCCTACCGCCAGCTCTGGTATGCGGCCGCCGAGCAGAGCCTGGCCTCGATCCAGATCGAGCCGATCCAGGCCCGCAGCAGTGAACCCCAGGTGCTCAGCGCCCCGGTGTCCGCCGGCGGTGCCCGGCTGTTCCCGATCCGGTTGCCTGAGGGCTACCGGCTGGTGATGGGGGTGAACGGGTCGCCCCTGATGCAAATGAGTGTGTTCGCCGCCGACGGCTCGCTGCTGGAGCCCAGCGGCCCGCTGCGGGTGGTGAGCCTCCCCCCCCAGTCGCGCTCGCCGGTGCAGTTGCTGGTGACCAACGAAGGGGTGGCACCGTCGCTGATCACCCTGTCACTGCGGGCCGACGCACCGCCAGCCCAGCCGGACTCCCCCCCGCCCGCGGCTGCCGACGACACGTCCGAACCGGCACGCCCACCCCTGCGTCCTCCGTTGCGGCGCCCTGCCGATCAGGACACACCGGCGGAGGAGCCCCCCGCGCCGACCCCCCCGACTGCGCCGCCGCCCCTGCCTTCAGCGCCACCCTCCACGCCACAGTCGCCGGTGCAGGGCCCCTCGCCCTAGGCGCCCTCGCCATCGCCTGCTGGTCAGTAGCGGGAGATCGCCGCCCGGGTTTCCTTGGCGTCCTGCTTGCGGCGCTCCTCGGCGCGCTTGTCGTGCAGCTTGCGGCCCTTGGCCAGTCCCAGGCTGAGCTTGATCCAGGAGCCTTTGAGGTGCAGGTTGAGGGGAATCAGGGTGAGACCCTTCTGGTCCAGGGCCACCCGCAGCCGCTCGATCTCGCGGCGGTGGGCGAGCAGTTTGCGCACCCGCAGGGGCTCATGGTTGAAGTAGGCGCCGGCGTGGCTGTGGGGCGAGATGTGCACGTTGTGCAGCTGCAGCTCGCCGCCCCGCACCAGACAGAAGCCATCGCGCAGATTGGCCTGGCCTGCCCGGATCGACTTCACCTCGGTGCCGACCAGCTCGATGCCGCACTCCAGGGTTTCGAGGATCTCGTACTGGTGGCGGGCGAAGCGGTTGTCGGCCAGCAGGCGGTTGGCGGCATCCCGCTGGGCCCGGGCGGCCAGCTTCTTGGTGCCACCCTTGGCCATCGCTCCCTGCGCCGCTGTCGTCGTTGTCTCCCCGACCCTAGGCAGGGGCCGGTACCCTCCATCCATGGCGCCCCCACCCATGGCGATTGTTTCCTCGGGACCGGCTGCAGCGGATCGTCGTGGGGGGGCGCAGGCCCGGGCAGCCAGGCCCGCCCCCGGCGGTGGCCCCCGGCCGGAGCCCGAGCGCCTGGTGCAGCCGGCCGCTGCCGGCGATGATCCCGAGCCCGGCCGCGCCGACACACTCAGGCCGCGGCGCCTGGCCGACTACATCGGCCAGAGCGAGCTCAAGCAGGTGCTGGCCATCGCCGTGGAGGCCACCCGCAGCCGCCAGGAGGCCCTCGATCACGTGCTGCTCTATGGCCCGCCGGGCCTGGGCAAGACCACGATGGCGCTGGTGCTGGCCGAGGAGCTGGGCGTGCGCTGCCGCATCGCCAGTGCACCTGCCCTGGAGCGCCCGCGCGACATCGTGGGCCTGCTGGTGAACCTGGAGCCGCGGGAGCTGCTGTTCATTGACGAGATCCACCGCCTCAACCGGGTGGCCGAGGAGCTGCTCTATCCGGCGATGGAGGACTACCGCCTCGACCTCACCGTGGGCAAGGGCAGCACCGCCCGCAGCCGCAGCCTGCCCCTGGCTCCCTTCACCCTGGTGGGGGCCACCACCAGGGCCGGGGCGCTCAGTTCCCCGCTTCGGGATCGCTTTGGCCTGATCCAGCGGCTGGAGTTTTACGGCCTCGATGACCTGCAGGCGATCGTGGAGCGGGCGGCCGGGCTGCTGGCGATCGATCTGGACAGGGCGGCGGCCCTGGAGGTGGCCCGCCGCTGCCGGGGCACGCCGCGGATCGCCAACCGCCTGCTGCGCCGGGTGCGCGATGTGGCCAGCGTGAACGGCGAGGGCCGGATCGGTGCCGCCCTGGTGGAGCAGGCCCTCAGCCTGCACCGGGTGGATGGCCGGGGCCTCGATGCCCACGACCGGCGGCTGCTGGCGCTGATGCTGGAGAGCTACGGCGGCGGCCCGGTGGGGCTGGACACCCTGGCTGCTGGCCTGGGGGAAGATCCGGCCACCCTCGAGACGGTGGTGGAGCCCTATCTGCTGCAGCAGGGCCTGTTGCAGCGCACGCCCCGGGGCCGGCTGCTCACCGAGGCGGGCCGGGCCCATCTGGCGGAGTCGTGGCCGTGAGGGTGCGGCCCTGGCTGTCGGGGGTGCCGGCCCTGCTGCTGGCGGTATGGCTGCTGCTGGTGTCGCCCAGGGCGGTGCGGGCGTCGGAAGGGTCGACATCACCTTCAGTGCCCCAGCTCTCCTCGCTACCCCAGCTGTTCGATCAGGCGCTGCAGGCCAGCCGTGAGGGCCACTTCGGCGAGGCCCTGCCCCTCTGGGATCAGGTGCTGGAGCTGGCGCCTCGGGATGCGGCGGCCTGGAGCAACCGCGGCAACGTGCAGCTCGCCCTCGGCGATCCCCTGGCGGCCATCGCCGACCAGGACCGGGCCCTGGCGCTGGAGCCCGGCAGCGGCGACGCCCATCTCAACCGCGGCACGGCCGAGGAGGCCCTGGCCCGCTGGGGGGCGGCGGCCGACGACTACCACTGGATCCTGGAACACAGCGACGGGGCTGAACCGCGAGCCTCGGCCCTTTACAACCTGGGCAATGTGCAGGGGGCCCAGGGCGATTGGGCCGCCGCCCGCAGCAGCTATGCCGCCGCTGCCGCTGCCCGTCCAGGCTTTGCCATGGCCCGCGCCAGCGAGGCCCTGGCCGCCTTCCAGCTGGGTGACCTGGACGCCGCCGAACAGCAGCTGCGCTCCCTGATCCGCCGCTACCCCCTGTTCGCCGATGCCCGCGCCGGTCTCACCGCCCTGCTCTGGCAGCGGGGCGGCCGCGGCGAGGCGGAGAGCCACTGGGTGTCGGCCTCCGGTCTCGATCCGCGCTACCGCGACCCAGAATGGCTACTGGCCGTGAGGCGCTGGCCGCCGGTTCCGGTGGCGGCCCTGCAGCAGTTCCTCTCCCTGGCCTGAACAGCCGCAGCCACTCCCCAGCATCAGGTCACCGGTCCAGCGATGTCTCCCCCCCCTCCCCAGTCACCCCTGCCGACGGCCGCCGCTGAAGCTGATGCCGGCGCCCGCGAGGGGATCTGCTGGTGGCAGCTGGGGCTGGAGGAGGATCTGGCCCAGCTGCTGCCCGAGCTGATCCAGCTGCGCCGCCACCTGCACCGCCATCCTGAGCTCAGCGGCCACGAGCAGCAGACCGCCGCCCTGGTGGCCGGCGAACTGCGCCGCTGGGGCTGGCAGGTGCGCGAGGGGGTGGGCCGCACCGGGGTGGTGGCGGAACTGGGCCCCCACCGCCTCGAGAACGGAGAGCCTGCACCGCTGGTGGGGCTGCGGGTGGACATGGACGCCCTGCCGGTGGAGGAGCGCACCGGCCTGGACTACGCCTCCACGGTGCAGGGGTTGATGCACGCCTGCGGGCACGACCTGCACACCGGCGTTGGCCTGGGGGTGGCGGCGGTGCTGGCCTCCCTGACCCGGCGGCGGCCGGAGCTGCTGCGGGCCCGGGTGCGGCTGCTGTTCCAGCCGGCCGAGGAGACGGCCGAGGGGGCGGCCTGGATGAGGGCCGATGGCGCCACCGAGGGTCTGGAGGCCCTGTTCGGCGTGCACGTGTTCCCCTCGATTGCCGTTGGTGAGGTGGGGGTGCGCAGCGGCAGCCTGACGGCGGCGGCCGGGGAGCTGGAGATCGAGGTGCTGGGGGAGAGCGGCCATGGCGCCCGCCCCCACCAGAGCACCGATGCGATCTGGATCGCGGCGCGGGTGGTGAGTGGCCTGCAGGAGGCGATCAGTCGCCGGCTCGATGCCCTGCATCCGGTGGTGGTGAGCTTCGGGCGGATCGAGGGCGGCAAGGCCTTCAACGTGATCGCCGACCATGTGCGTCTGCTGGGCACGGTGCGCTGCCTGGATCTGGAGCTGCACGATCGGTTGCCGGGCTGGATCGAGGACACGGTCCAGGCCCTCTGCCGGGGCCATGGCGGTGAGGCCCGGGTGCGCTACCGCTGCATCTCGCCGCCGGTGCATAACGACGCCGCGCTCACCGAGCTGGTGGCTGCGGCGGCGGTGGACCTGCTGGGTCGCCAGCGGGTGCACTGGCTGGAGCAGCCCTCCCTGGGCGCCGAGGACTTCGCCGAGCTCAGCGAGGGCATCCGCTGCACGATGTTCCGCCTGGGGGTGGCCGGTGCCCAGGGCTGCACGCCCCTGCACAGCAACACCTTCGCCCCCGACGAGGGCGCCCTGGCCGTGGGGGTGCGGGTGCTGGGGCTGAGCCTGCTGCGCTGGATGGCCCAGGCCCACTCCCAGGACTGCCCCCCTGATCGATGAGTGCATCGATGAGCCCATCCGAGCCCCGTCGCCGCCGGCTGCTCGAGGTGCTGCTGGCGCTGTCGTCGCCGCTGCTGATCCTGCTGGCCCTGCTGCTGATCCTGCAGCGCCAGGGGCGGGAGCGGATCCTGGCCCTGCCGGCCCTGGCGATCGGCATCGGCCTGGCCAGTTCCAGCCGGTTGAGCCGGGGCCGGCGCCGCAGGGCCCTGTTGCATGCCCTGCGCCAGGGTGCGCCCCCAGCGGCCGGTTCCTGAGCCAGGCTGGTCTGCCCAGTCCGTCCAAGTGTGTCCTCGCCCGATCTGGAGCAGCTGCGCGCCGCCATCTGTTGCGGTGACCCCAGCCGTTCAATGCCCGCCCTGGCGGCCCTGCGGGAGGTGCCGGTGGAGTCGGCAGTGCCCCTGCTGCTGCTGGGCCTGGAGCAGGAGGCCTTTCTGGTGCGCTCCCTGAGCTGCGCCGGCCTGGGGGTGAAGTGCAACCCGGCCGGCCGCCAGGCCCTGGTGCGGGCCCTGGAGCACGACTCCGATGCCAATGTGCGGGCCGAGGCGGCCAACGCCCTGGTGAGCCATGGCCTGGAGCAGGCCTGGCCGCTGCTGCTGGACGCCTTCCGCCGCGATGACCAGTGGCTGCTGCGCTGCAGCGTGCTCTCGGCCGTGGCCGAGCATCCCGAGGCCGATGCGGTCCGTCTGCTGGAGCTGGCCAACCTGGCGATCGCCGCCGCCGATGGCACGGTGCGGGTGGGCGGTGCCGAGATCCTGGGCCGGCTGGTGCGCGAGGGCGGTGCTGCGGCTGGCGGGGTTGCTGAGGCCCAGCAGGCCCGCGAGCTGTTGCAGCGGCTCCAGGCCGATCCCGACCACAGGGTGGTGGCGGCGGCGCTGAATGGCCTGCAGTGCTGAGCCAACTGGCCCGGCTTCGAGGGATGTTGCTAGGTTGCGGAAGTCACTAGGGGTGCCCGGCTGCGTCAGGCAGTGCCGGGCTGAGATCACACCCTCCGCACCTGATCCGGGTCATGCCGGCGCAGGGAAGTGAGCCAGCCGCCGCCTCGGTGGGCGTCTGCGATCTCGGCAACGGAACCGGAACCCCGCCAGGGCCGCCGCCAGGCTGCTCCCCATTCCGCTCTTTGCCCCTACCCATCATGCGCAGCGCCTGGATCGAGAAGCGCAAAGGCCAAGCCAATGTGAGCCAACTTCACTATGCCCGCCAGGGGGTGGTGACGGAGGAAATGGCCCACGTGGCCAGGCGGGAGAACCTGCCCGAATCCCTAGTGATGGAGGAGGTGGCACGGGGCCGCATGATCATCCCGGCCAACATCAATCACCCCAATCTCGAGCCGATGGCGATCGGCATCGCCAGCAGCTGCAAGGTGAACGCCAACATCGGCGCCTCGCCCAACGCCAGTGATGTGAGCGAAGAGCTGAAGAAGCTCGAGTTAGCGGTGAAATACGGCGCCGACACGGTGATGGATCTCTCCACCGGCGGCGTGAACCTCGATGAGGTGCGCACGGCGATCATCAACGCCTCGCCGGTGCCCATCGGCACGGTGCCCGTGTATCAGGCCCTCGAGAGCGTGCATGGCTCGATCGAGAAGCTCTCGGAAGACGACTTCCTGCACATCATCGAGAAGCATTGCCAGCAGGGCGTCGACTACCAGACCATCCACGCCGGCCTGCTGATCGAGCACCTGCCCAAGGTGAAGGGGCGCCTCACCGGCATCGTGAGCCGCGGCGGCGGCATCCTGGCCCAGTGGATGCTGTATCACCATAAGCAGAACCCGCTCTACACCCGTTTCGACGACATCTGCGAGATCTTCAAGCGCTACGACTGCACCTTCTCCCTGGGTGATTCGCTGCGCCCCGGCTGCCTGCATGACGCCTCCGATGAGGCCCAGCTGGCCGAACTGAAGACCCTCGGCGAGCTCACCCGCCGCGCCTGGAAGCACGACGTGCAGGTGATGGTGGAGGGCCCGGGTCACGTGCCGATGGACCAGATCGAGTTCAATGTGAAAAAGCAGATGGAGGAGTGCAGCGAGGCGCCCTTCTATGTGCTGGGCCCGCTGGTGACCGACATCGCCCCCGGCTACGACCACATCACCAGCGCCATCGGTGCGGCGATGGCCGGTTGGTATGGCACGGCAATGCTTTGCTACGTGACCCCCAAGGAGCACCTGGGCCTGCCCAATCCTGAGGATGTGCGCAACGGCCTGATCGCCTACAAGATCGCCGCCCACGCCGCCGACATTGCCCGTCACCGCCCCGGTGCCCGCGACCGCGATGACGAACTCAGCCGCGCCCGCTACGCCTTCGACTGGAACAAGCAGTTCGATCTCTCCCTGGATCCCGAGCGGGCTCGCGAATATCACGACGAAACCTTGCCCGCCGACATCTACAAGCAGGCGGAGTTCTGCTCGATGTGCGGACCCAAGCACTGCCCCATGCAAACCAAGATCACCGATGAGGATCTGGCGGGGCTGGAGCAGGTGCTGGCGGAGCAGAAGGCTGAGGCTGCTGTCGGCTGAGCCCGGCCCAGCGCAACCAGAGATCTAGACCTTCCAAGGCCCGGGGTGATCTCCGGGCCTTTTTTGAGGGTTATCCCCTGCTGGACTTAGTTCATGCCTAGACAGCGGATGGTGAATGTGCATCAGGCGAAAACCCATCTCTCGCGCCTGATCGACGAGGCCCATGCTGGCGAAGGCCGGTAAGCCCTGGGCCCGGCTCATGCCTCTCGATGCCCCTGTCCCAGAGCGGATTCCTGGTCGGCTGCGTCGCTTGGGCCCGCTGACGCGGCCGGATCTGTTGCTTGAGTCGATGGCGGCGGATGAGCTGGCTGCCTGGCAGAGCGGTTCACCCTGGCCAGAGCAGCCCCAGCCATGACCACGGGCAGCGGGCGCTACCTGCTCGATAGCCATGTGCTGCTCTGGTGGTGGTTTGATCCCGGTCGCCTCCCCACGGAGGTGCGGTTGGTCCTGATCAATCCAACCAGCGAGGTGTTTGTGAGCGCTGCTTCCATCTGGGAACTCAGCCTCAAGCATCACCAGGGCAAGCTTCCGGAACTCGCCGCTGTGATCGATGATCTGCCGGGCCTGCTGCAGGCGGATGGATTTCAGCGGTTGGCGATGTCCATCTCCCATGGGTTGCGAGCGGGCGGCTACAGCCAGCCCCACCGCGATCCCTTTGATCGCATGTTGGCTGCTCAGGCGGAACTGGAGCGCCTTGTGTTGATCAGCGCTGATCAGCAACTCGCGAACTTTCCTTGCCAGTCGCTGTGGTGAGATTCAACAAAAAAGCCCCGCCAATTGGCGGGGCTTTGCGTTGGCTTTGGTGTGATCAGCCCAGGGCCTTGGCCTTGGCCACCACGTTGTCCACAGTGAAACCGAACTTCTCCATCAACACCGGGCCGGGGGCGGAGGCGCCGTAGCGGTCCACCGACACGCTGTCACCTTCGAAGCCGGTGAACTTGTGCCAGCCGAAGCTGCTGGAAGCCTCCACCACCAGGCGCTTGCGGCAGGCTGCCGGCAGCACGCTCTCGCGGTAGGCGGCGTCCTGCTCCTCGAACAGGTCCACGCAGGGCATCGACACCACCCGCACGTTCTTGCCCTCGGCCCGCAGCTGGGCGGCGGCCTTGGTGCACAGCTCCAGCTCGGTGCCGGTGCCGATCAGGATCAGGTCAGGGCTGCCGGTGCTGTCCTCGAGGATGTAACCGCCCTTGGCCACGGCGGCGGGGCTGGAGTTGGCCTGGTTGGCCATCGCCTGGCGGCTGAGGATCAGCACGGTGGGGCGCTTGCGGTTGGTCACGGCCACCTGGTAGGCGCCACTGGTCTCATTGCCATCGCCAGGGCGGATCACCAGCAGGTTGGGCAGGGAGCGCAGGGTGGCCAGGGTCTCGATCGGCTGGTGGGTGGGGCCGTCCTCGCCCAGGCCGATGGAGTCGTGGGTGAGCACGTAGATCACGCCCAGCTCGCTGAGGGCCGAGAGGCGGATGGCCCCGAGGGCGTAGCCGGCGAACACGGCGAAGGTGCCGCCGTAGGGGATCAGGCCACTGCCGTGGTAGGCCAGGCCGTTGAGGATGGCAGCCATGGCGTGCTCGCGCACACCGAAGTGCAGGTAGCGGTTCTCTTCGGCACCCTTCTGGAAGCTCTTCTCGCCCTTGATGTCGGTGAGGTTCGAGTGGGTGAGGTCGGCCGAACCGCCGATCAGCTCGGGCAGGTTGGGGCCGATGGCGTTGAGGCAGTTGTAGGAGTGCTGGCGGGTGGCCAGGCCCTTGTCGTCGGCGCTGTAGCTGGGCAGGTTGGCGTCCCAGCCCTGGGGCAGCTCGCCGCGCAGCTGGCGCTCGAATGCGGCGGCTTCGGCCGGGTAGGCGGCGCGGTAGGCCTCCAGGGTGGCGTTCCACTCGGCTTCGGCGGCGGCGCCGCGGCTCACGGCCTGACGCCAGTGGTCGTAGGCCTCCTGGGGCACCTCGAAGTCGCCGTAGGTCCAGCCCAGGTTCTGGCGGGTGAGGGCCGCCTCATCGGCCCCCAGGGCGGCACCGTGCACGCCGGCGGTGTTGGCCTTGTTGGGGGAGCCATAGCCGATCGTGGTGGTGACCTTGATCAGGCTGGGCTTGTCGGTGACGGCCTTGGCTTCCTCAATGGCCCGGGCGATCGCGGCCACGTCGGTGTTGCCATCCGCCACGTGAATGGTGTGCCAGCCGTAGGCCTCGTAGCGCTTGAGCACATCCTCGGTGAAGGAAACATTGGTGTTTCCGTCGATGGTGATGTGGTTGTCGTCGTAGAGGGCGATCAGCTTGCCCAGGCCCAGGTGGCCGGCCAGGGAGGCGGCCTCGCCGCTCACGCCTTCCTGGTTGCAGCCGTCACCCATGAGCACATAGGTGTAATGGTCGACGAGCTTGCAGTCGGGCTTGTTGAATTTTGCGGCCAGGTGGGCCTCGGCCATGGCCAGACCCACGGCGTTGGCGATCCCCTGACCCAGGGGACCGGTGGTCACTTCAACCCCGGGGGTCTCGAAGGTCTCGGGGTGACCGGGGGTCTTGGAGCCCCACTGGCGGAACTGCTTGATGTCCTCGATGGTCACCGAGTCGTAGCCGCTGAGGTGCAGCAGCGCGTAGAGCAGCATGCAGCCGTGGCCGGCTGAGAGCACGAAGCGGTCGCGGTTGAACCACTGGGGGTTCTTGGGGTTGTGCCTGAGGGTCTTGTCCCAGAGCGCATAGGCCATCGGGGCACAGCCCATCGGCAGCCCGGGGTGGCCGGAATTCGACTTGTTGATCGCGTCAACGGCCAGGAAGCGGATGCTGTTGATGCACAGCGACTCCAACGCGTTGGCGGAGGAGGTGGGGGAGGAGGGGGCGGCGACCATCGGGGAGGAGCGAGGAATTCAGGGATGCGCGGCGCTGGCCGGGAAGGACCGGCTGCCGGGCTGCAGTGGGGGTGAGGAGCCGAAGGAGTGTCAGCTCATGCGCCGGAACGCCAGACAGACGTTGTGGCCACCGAATCCGAAGGAATTGGAGAGCACAACATTGAGTGTCGAGTCTCGGGCCTGATTGGGCACGACGTCCAGATCACAGGCCGGATCCGGATTGCTGTAATTGATCGTAGGAGGCACCAGGCCATGCTCCATGGCCAGGATGGCGGCCACGGCCTCGATGCCGCCACTGCCACCCAGCAGGTGCCCGGTCATCGACTTGGTGGAGCTCACCGGGATCCGGTAGGCGTGGTCCCCCAGGGCCGATTTGATGGCTGCGGTTTCGTTGCTGTCGTTGGCCTGGGTGCTGGTGCCGTGGGCGTTGACGTAGTCCACGGCCTCGGGCTCCAGCCGGGCGTCCTGGAGGGCGAGGCGCATGGCCTCGGCGCCTCCCACCCCGCCCGGGGACGGGGAGGTGATGTGGTGGGCATCGCAGGTCATGCCATAGCCCACCACTTCGGCCAGGATCCGGGCACCCCGGGCCCTGGCGTGCTCCAGGCTCTCCAGCACCAGGATGCCGGCCCCCTCGCCGATCACGAAGCCGTTGCGCTCGGCGTCGAACGGACGGCTGGCGGTGGCCGGGTCGTCGTTGCGGAAGGAGAGGGCCTTGGCGCTGGCGAAGCCGGCCACCCCCAGGGGGGTGATCGCCGATTCGGCACCGCCGCACACCATCGCATCGGCCAGACCGAGCTGGATCAGCCGGTAGGCATCGCCGATGGCGTTGGAGCCCGCGGCACAGGCCGTGGCCACGGCGCTGCTCGGACCCTTGGCGCCGATGGCGATCGCCGTCAGGCCGGTGGCCATGTTGGGGATCATCATCGGCACGCAGAACGGGCTCACCCGGTCTGGACCGCGGGCACTCATCACCTGGGCCTGGGTCTCCATCATCAGCAGGCCGCCCACGCCGGAGCCGATCGCGGTGCCGACCCGCTGGGCGTTGCCGTCGTCGATGCTGAGACCGGCATCGGCGATGGCCTGCTTGGCGGCCACCACGCCGAACTGGCAGAAGCGATCCCAGCGCTTCGTCTCCTTCGGCTCCAGCCAGGCGCTGGGATCGAAGTCCTTCACCTCGGCGGCGAAACGGCAGGCATGCCGGGCGGCATCGAACAGGGTGATCGGTGCCACCCCGTTGCGCCCGTTCGACAGACCCTGCCAGTAGCTGGGGACGTCATTGCCGATCGGTGTGACCGCGCCCAGGCCGGTGACGACGACGCGCTGGAGACCCTCAACCATGGAGCGGCTCAGGCCTGCTTCTCTTGAATGAACTTGACGGCGTCACCCACGGTGGTGATGCCCTCGGCGGCCTCGTCGGGAATCTCGATGTCGAAGGCCTCCTCCAGGGCCATCACCAGCTCGACGGTGTCGAGGGAATCGGCGCCGAGGTCGTTCTGGAAGTTCGACTCGGGCTTCACCTCGCCAGCGTCAACGCTGAGTTGTTCGGCAACGATCGAGCGCACTTTCTCAAAGATCGCTTCCTGGGACATGGCCGCTGTGAGAGTCGAGGCACTCTACGGGTCACCCTGCCCGCCGCTCCGGCCATGGCGGCGACGTATGAACAAGGGTGAAGGGCTGCGGCCGCCGGGCCAGCGGGTCCGCAGCTCTTGGGTACCTTGGCGGGACGCCGAGTCTCAGCACCTCCGGAGTTCAGATGTCCCACGCCGTCAAGATCTACGACACCTGCATCGGCTGCACCCAGTGCGTGCGCGCCTGCCCCCTCGACGTGCTCGAAATGGTGCCCTGGGATGGCTGCAAGGCCGGTCAGATCGCTTCCTCGCCCCGCACCGAGGACTGCGTGGGCTGCAAGCGCTGCGAGACCGCCTGCCCCACCGACTTCCTGAGCATCCGCGTGTACCTGGGCGACGAGACCACCCGTTCGATGGGTCTGGCCTACTGAGCCCAATGGCTGCCCAGGGCCCCCTCCCGAGCTCCCGCGAAATCAGCCACGTCCCATAAGCTCAGGCCCGGCCCCCACCGGGCTTTTTTGTTGTCCTCTTCCCCTGCGGGCCCCTATGTGCGGGATCGTTGCCCTGATCGGATCGCGGGAGGCGGCTCCCCTGCTGCTGGAGGGTCTGCGCCAGCTGGAATACCGGGGCTACGACTCGGCCGGCATCGCCACGGTGGAGCGGGGCGGGGTGGAGCAGGGCGGCGCGTGCGACGGCGCGGGGGTGCTGCACTGCCTGCGGGCCGAGGGCAAGCTGGTGAACCTCACCCAGCGGTTTGAGGCCCAGGGGGCGCCGGGACACTGCGGCATCGGCCATACCCGCTGGGCCACCCATGGCAAGCCGGAGGAGCGCAACGCCCATCCCCATCTGGATGGCTCCGGCCGGGTGGCGGTGGTGCAGAACGGGATCATCGAAAACCACCGCAGCCTGCGCGAGGCGTTGCAGACGGGCGGCGTGGTGTTCCGCAGCGATACCGACACCGAGGTGATCCCCCACCTGCTGGGGCAGGAACTGGAGCGCCTGCAGGCCGGCGGGCGGCGGGCTGGCGGTGCCCTGCTGCTGGAGGCGGTGCAGGCGGTGCTGCCGCGGCTGCAGGGGGCCTATGCCCTGGCGGTGGTGTGGGCCGAGGCGCCGGGGGCGCTGGTGGTGGCGCGCAAGGCGGCGCCGCTGCTGATCGGCCTTGGGGAGGGGGAATTCCTCTGCGCCAGCGACACGCCGGCCCTGGCGGGCTTCACGCGCACGATCCTGCCCCTGGAGGACGGCGAGACGGCCCTGCTCACCCCCCTGGGTATCGAGCTGTACGACCAGGCGGGTGAGCGGGTGGAGCGCAGCCCCAGCCTGCTCACGGGCACCGAGCACGTGGCGGACAAGCGCAGCTTCCGCCACTTCATGCTCAAGGAGATCCACGAGCAGCCGGAAACGGCGGCGCTGTGGCTGGCGCGCCACCTGCCGGAGGCGGGTGAGCGGCTGGTGGCACTGCCGCTCGATGAGGGTCTGCTGGAGGGGGTGGAGCGGATCGACGTGCTGGCCTGCGGCACCAGCCGCCATGCCGCCCAGGTGGGCGCCCATCTGCTGGAGCAACTGGCCGGCATCCCCACCCGCGTGTTCTATGCCAGCGAGTTCCGCTATGGGCCGCCGCCGCTGGGGCCCCACACCCTCACGATCGGCGTCACCCAGTCCGGCGAGACGGCCGACACCCTGGCGGCCCTGGCGATGGAGCAGGAGCGCCGCCGGCTGGTGGCCGATCCGGCCTACGCGCCGCGGCTGCTGGGGATCACCAACCGGCCCGAGAGCTCCCTGGGGCGGATGGTGGACCAGGTGCTGGACATCGGCGCCGGCATCGAGGTGGGGGTGGCGGCCACCAAGACGTTCATGGGCCAGCTGTTGGCCTTCTACGGCCTGGCGCTGGCCTTGGCGGAGCGGCGGGTGGGGCTGCAGGCGGGCGGCGCCACGATCAGTCGCGAGCGGCTGCAGGAGCTGGTGGCGGCTCTGCGGGCGGTGCCCGAGCAGCTGCGCCAGCTGATCGAGGACCACGACCAGCGGGCAGAGGCCCTGGCCCACCGCTTCGAGGGCACCCAGGACGTGATCTTTCTGGGCCGGGGCATCAACTTCCCGATCGCCCTGGAGGGGGCGCTCAAGCTCAAGGAGATCAGCTACATCCACGCCGAGGGATACCCCGCCGGCGAGATGAAGCACGGGCCGATCGCCCTGCTCGATGCCCGGGTGCCGGTGGTGTCGATCGCGGTGCCGGGCACGGTGTTCGAGAAGGTGCTCAGCAACGCCCAGGAGGCCAAGGCCCGCGACGCCGAGCTGATCGGCGTGGCGCCGGCCTGCCCCGACAGCGAGATCTTCGATGTGCTCTTGCCGGTGCCGGTGGTGGACGAGCTGCTCAGCCCGCTGCTCACGGTGATTCCGATGCAGCTGCTGAGTTATCACATCGCCGCCCACCGGGGCCTGGATGTGGATCAGCCCCGCAACCTGGCCAAGAGCGTCACGGTGGAGTAGGCCCCCGTCGCAGGGCTGGGTGGCGGGGGCGCTGTGTGTGCAGTCAGCTCAACGCCGCTGGCGCGGCCTGGGATTGGTCGGAGCGGCCGTAGCGGTCCTCGAAGCGCACGATGTCGTCCTCGCCCAGGTAGGGCCCGCTCTGCACCTCGATCATCTCCACAGGGATCTTGCCGGGGTTGGTGAGGCGGTGCCGGGAGCCCAGGGGGATGTAGGTGCTCTGGTTCTCCCCCACCAGCTCCTGCCTGCCGTCCTTCTCCACCAGGGCCGTGCCCTGCACCACCACCCAGTGCTCGGCGCGGTGGTGGTGCATCTGCAGGGAGAGGCTGGCGCCGGGGTTGACCACGATCTTCTTCACCTGCCAGCGATCGCCTTCGGTGATGCCGTCGTAGCTGCCCCAGGGCCGGTAGATCTTGCGGTGGGCCTTGCTCTCGCGGGCCCCCTGGCGCTCCAGCAGGGCCACCACGCCCTTCACCTCCTGGGCGCGGTCGCGGTGGGCCACCAGCACCACGTCGTCGGTCTCCACCACCACCAGGTCGTCCACCCCCAGGCCCACCACCAGGCGGTGCTCGCTGCGCAGGTAGCAGTTGCGGCTGTCCTGGCTGATCACCCGGCCACGCAGCACGTTGCCGGCCGGGTCGCGGTCGGTGGTGTCCCACAGGGCGCTCCAGCTGCCCACGTCACTCCAGCCGGCCTCCAGGGGCAGCACGGCGCCCCGGTCGGTCTTCTCCATCACGGCCACGTCCAGGGCCACGTTGGGGCAGCCGGCGAACACCTCCCGCTCCAGCCGCAGGAAGTCGAGGTCGGCGGAGTCGTGCTCCAGGGCGGAGCGGCAGGCGCTCACCACCTCCGGCGCCAGGCGCTCCAGCTCGGCCAGGATGGCGCTGGCCTTGAACAGGAACATGCCGCTGTTCCAGGTGAAGCGGCCGGTGGCCAGGAACTGCTCGGCGGTGCCCCGGTCGGGCTTCTCCACGAAGCGGGCGATCGGCACGGGCCCGCTGGCGTCACCGGTCTCCAGGGGACCGGCCGCCTCGATGTAGCCGTAGCCGGTTTCCGGGGCACTGGGCACGATGCCGAAGGTCACCAGCTGGCCCGCTTCGGCGGCGGCCAGGCCGGCGGCCACCGTGGCCCGGAAGCGGGAGGCGTCACGGATCACGTGGTCGGCCGCCAGCACCAGCAGCAGGGGGTCCTCCCCCTGGGCGGTGGCCTTGAGGGCGGCCACGGCCACGGCCGGGGCGGTGTTGCGGCCGATCGGCTCCAGCAGGATGGCGGCGGGGTCCACGCCGATCTGGCGCATCTGCTCGGCCACGATGAAGCGGTGGTCCTCGTTGCAGATCAGCAGCGGCGGCGCCAGCCCGGGCAGGCCCGCCAGCCGCTGCTGGGTCTGCTGCAGCAGGGTGTCGTCGGCGTCGCCGGCCAGGGCCCAGTACTGCTTGGGATAGGTGGCCCGCGACAGGGGCCAGAGGCGCGTGCCCGTGCCGCCGCAGAGGATCACCGGCACCAGGGTTGGTTGTGCGCTGGTGGTCTGGGCCGCGGTTGCCTGGGCAGCAGTGGTCGGGTTGGCGGGAGCCGTGCTGTCGGGAGCCATGGCGCGGGGGCGGAACGGGGCTGTTTGGCAGCCATGATCGCCCAGCTGGGCCTGGTGGGGCAGTATCCGGCTGCCAGCCAGGCCAGCCATCTCCCCCAGCAGCTGGTTCAGAGCTCGAGCAGGCCAGGCGGGGGCGTGAGGCCGATCCAGCCCTCGGCCAGGTGCACCTCGGGCACGATCGCCTGAACGAACGGCACCAGGATGCGGCGCCCGCCCCGCTCCTGCGCCAGCTCCAGCTCCAGCAGGTCGTTGCCGGCGTGGAGCAGGTTGGTCACCCGGCCCAGGAGCTCCCCGTCGGGCAGCAGGCGGGCCTCCAGGCCCACCAGGTCGAGCAGGTGGAATTCACCCCGGGCCAGGCGCGGCCGGTCGCTGGCGGGCACCAGCAGCTCCTGGTTCACCAGCGCTTCGGCGGCCTCGCGGCTGTCGCAGCCCTCCAGCCGGATCACGAACAGCTCCTTGCCGGGCAGGGGGCGGCCGGCCAGCAGCTGCACGGCCCTGGGCACACTGCCGGGCTGGCGCAGCCAGCGGCTGCCGGGGCGGGTGAAGCGCTCGGGAAAGTCGCTCAGGGGCAGCACCCGCAGCTCGCCGCGCAGGCCCTGGGCCGCCACCAGCCGCCCCACCAGCAGCAGCTCCTCGCTCTGGTGGGCCCCCGTGTCGCCGTTCATGCCACCCCTGGCCGCTGCCCCCCGATAATGGCCCCCAGACCGCTCCCTTCCCCCCCATGGCAGACCTGCCGATCCTGCCCGGCTCCACCGTGGTGGTGCGGGACGGGCGCTCGATCTACAACGGCTACCGGGGCTTCGTGCAGCGGATCAGCGGCGACCGGGCCGCCGTGCTGTTCGAGGGCGGCAACTGGGACAAGCTGGTGACGATGCCGCTCAACCGGCTGGAGCAGACCTGAACAGCTGCAGCAGGCGGGCGGCGGCGGCCTGCTCGGCGGCGCGGCGGGATGGGCCCCAGCCTTCTCCCCCGGCCGTCTGGCCAGCGGTCTCCCCAACCAGGCCGCTGCACGATTCGTGGAGCAGTGTGGCGGTGCAGTGAAAGCGGCGGGGGTCGCCGTGGCCGCTGCTGGCCTGGCGGCAGTGGTAGGTGGGCAGGCCGAGGCCGCGGGCCTGGCTCCACTCCTGCAGGGCCGATTTCCAGTTGTGGCGGTCGGGGTCGCTGAGCAGCTCCTGGCTGCTGCGCTGCCAGTGGGGCGTGAGCCAGCGGTCCACGGCCAGCAGGCCGCCATGGGGGCCGCCCCAGGCCAGATAGATGGCCCCCACCAGGGCCTCGCACAGTTCGGCCTGGATCGTGGCGCGGCCGGCCTGGTCGCCGGCGGCCATGGCACCGATCCGCCACAGCCGCTCCAGGCCGCAGCGCTCGCCGAGTTCGGCCAGCCAGCGGTCGCTCACCAGCTGGGCGCGCAGGGCCGAGCGCTGGCCCACCGAGAGCCCGCCGTGGTGCTGCTCGAGGTACTCGGCGGCGGCCAGGCGCAGCACCGCATCGCCGAGAAATTCCAGCCGTTCATGGTTGCGCGGCAGGCGGGCGGAGGTGTGGCTGAGGGCCTCCTCCAGCGGCGCCAGGGCCTGGGCGGAGTCGCCCGGACCGGGGTTCTCCAGCGGATCCAGCCCCAGTTCAGCAAGCAGGGCGAGCAACTGCCGGCGGCGCTCCGGGGTCACGGTGAGGGGTGAGTGGGGCAGGAGGAGGGTTGGGACTGGCGTGAAGGGGGTGAAAGCAGGACGTAAGCCGGGTTCTGTTCTCCCAGGGGCCGGCCGGAACCGGACTGGGGGGTGATCATCTGTCTGGGACCGCCGTTACCGGCGGCCTCGAGCGGCGCGCTTGGGTCGGGACCGGTGAATGGGCCAACCATGGTCCCTGGGCCTTGCTCCCGGCCGGGGTTTACCGAGCCAGCACCTCTCGATGCTGCTGGTGCGCTCTTACCGCACCCTTGCACCCTTACCTGATCCACCCGGGTTGCCCCGGGGGCCATCGGCGGTGTGTTTCTGTGGCACTGTCCTCACGGTTACCCGCACTGGGCGTTACCCAGCAGGCCTGGCCATTGGGGAGCCCGGACTTTCCTCAACCGGACGGGTCACCGTCCCGAAGGCCGGCCACACCCCGATCGCGATCACCTCGCCTGCTTTCAAGCAAACCTTAGGCCTTCACTGGCGGCAGCAGTCAACGAGCGCTTACGACGCTCTCTTGCAGTGAGAACAAAAAAAGCCCCCCCGGAAGGGAGGGCAAAGCTGAGAGCAATGGACAGCGTGTCTTCAGGCGACAGACTTGGCGCGTTTGCGAAGGTTGCGAGTGAAACCGAAGGCAAGACCAGCTCCAACTAGAGGCAGGGGAACTGGAACATCGGTAACAAACGCAATTGAAGAAATACTATTTGGGGCTGTATTGTTGTAAAAATAGGTGCCCGAGATAGATGTTATGCTGTTGTCAGGGGCAGTCCAGCTATCTCCATTAGCTGTAAATGTGAAATTCGGAAGGGCAGTTACTGATGATACGTTAGATGAAAGAATGAAATCACTAGATTTAAAGAATCTACCGGAATCGGCTGTTACAGTAAAATTAAAGCTGCCAGCAGCTCGGGTGCCGACTTGTCCGATTCCGAAAAAATTACCACCTTCGTCTGCCTGAAATGCGGTGGTATTGGTAGTACCACTTGGGAGAGAGTTACCGCCAGTGACATTGCTGATGGCAAGTGAGTAGCCAGACAACTGGCAAGTCGTGTTATTTAATGAACCAAGAGTTGCAGGGCCACAAGGAGTGAAGGCATTTGCAGGCGATGCGTTGAAGGCGAGAGAGCTAGCGGTAGCCAGGGCGGCACCGGCAAGGATCCCCTTGACAGAAATCAGTCTCATGGGTAATGAGGGTGTGCGTAAGGTATGTGCCACCCTCTTTGAGGGCAGTTCTTCGACAGCCTATCACGGAATCTGCCGAATGGGGAATCTCAGCGGTAGGTAGTGCTCGCCTGTGGGAGGATCCACATATTCCATGGCAGGTTTTTGACGTCCGATGTGGTTCCTGGTGCCGGCCCCACGGCAGTCTGGTTCCAGTCTATCCTGGGGCTGTAGCTCAGCCGGATAGAGCGACGGTTTCCTAAACCGTAGGTCGTGGGTTCGAGTCCCGCCAGCCCCGTTCTTCAAAACCCCAGTCATCCCAAGGATTTTCAGGGAAGGCAAGTCCCGGAATCGGCCTCTCTCCACCCCTTCCCGTCAGGCAAGAAGCCAGGCAAAACGGCACGGATCGACCATGATCAGGCGAGTGGTTCGGCAAATCTGGTGCGCCCCTCCACGACCCCTGGATCTACCGCCAGAACCCTGCTCTGGAGCTGAGCCAGGGCATGGGGTTCACCCTCGATGGGGTGGGTGCCCGGCGCCACCGGCTCGGGGTCGAGACCTTTGCTTGGACCCCCTGGCTCCCGAAGGGTCGTTGGCGGCCCGCCCCGCAACCGGAATCCTCACAAGAGCTGCAGGCGATCCGCCGCACACGCGAGTGGTGTGGATAGAAGCGGAGTCGGGGCCCGTCGCCGCGCCTTCCAGGCTGCAGCTACCGAGGCCAGGGCACGCGCCAGCCCCTGGCTTTGCCGGCCTTCCATACCGAGCAAAGTCACCGGGACGTCGGCGCACTGATGGGCCAGGTCTTCCGCCGTGCCGGTCCGGGCGAGTCACGACCCGAAGATCTCGCCCTCGCTGGCGGCCAGATGGGCTTGGCCACATCTCTTGTGCTCGCAGTTCCTTCCAGCTGGGACGAGGTGATCGCCTCCTCCATCAGCGAGCTCAGCAGGTGGCGATCACGAGTGGAGTAGTACGGGTGACTGGGAGAACCTGAAAGCACTGCCACCACGGCTCATGGCTCAGCCCCTCCGGTGGGGGCAATGACGCAGCTCATCTCGGTGCAGGTCATCATCCCCGCCTTCCGTCGTCGAGGCCAGGCGGGAGAGCAACGGCAGAGCCTCCTGCAAGCCGAGTGGGCAAGGGCTCGGCGCCTGATCCACTGCAGCGCGATGGCCCAGGCCGAGGAACTCCTCAGTTCGTTCGCGCAAAGGCAAGCAGAGCGCCGATGTCACCGCGGTCGGCCTGCTGGAGAGCGGCGATGTACTGCTGGCGCAGGGCTGAGGCATCGACGAGGGAGCTGCTCCCTCCCCAGGAGAAGCGTTGCTCCCCCAGTTGCTCGATCAAGACGTCAGCGATCAGGCGCGCGTGGCGGCCGTTGCCATTGGGGAAGGGGTGAATGGACACCAGCCGGTGATGGAAGCGGATGGCGATCTGGTCCACCGGATCCACCTGGTTCTCCACCTGGAAGGCGATGTCGGCCAGCAGGGCCGGCACCTGCATGCGGATCTGCCTCCAGTCGGCTCCGATGCTCTTGTCGCTGCTGCGGTACTGGCCGGCCCAACGCCAACTCTGGCCGAACATCTCGCGATGCAGACGCCTCAGCCAGCTCTCCTCCAGCGGCCGGGGCCGCCGCTGGCGGGACAGCCAGAGCAGGGCCGCCTCGATGTTCTGCTGCTCCCATTCGTTGAGCTGGCTGCGGTTCACCAGATGGGTGGGAAGCAGCCCCTGCAGCTCATCGCCATCAAGGGGAGTCGCCCCGTCTGGTAGTCCCTTGTTCAATCCCACAGCCGGGTGCCGCTGGTGCGCAGGATCTCCTCGGCCATGGCTTCCAGCCTCTGCTCTGCGGCTGCAGCGGGTGCCGCAACGGTCTGGGCCTCAAGTGCCATCGTTCGGCCGGCGCGTTGCTGCCACTGGTGCGCAAGCCGCAGGGCCTGCTGCCTTCTCATCTCACGCAAAGGGCGCTTGGGCACGAGGGTGTACTGCAGCTCGCAGTCGAGGGCCTCAGCAGCCCGGCGCAGCGTGCCGAGGGTGATGGCGTCGGCCGCCTCGGCCTGCTCCAACTTGCGCACACCGGATCCTGTGATCTTCAGTCGGACAGCCAGCACGGCAGAGGTCATGCCCAGGGCCTCGCGGATGGCCCGCAGCCAGCCCGCTGGAGGGCGCTGCGGCAGGGGATGGCTGGCGGCATTTCGCAGCAGGGCATCCATCTGGGCGAGGTGCAACTCCTTGGTATTCATGGCTAAAGAGGAGCAGCCGGTTTCATTGCTGCGGGGCAAATGCAACCTATCACTCCTGGAAGCATCCCGCCAGCGGGAGTTTTTGGTTGCTTCTGCTTGGGCGCCTGTCCTCGCCAGGGAGCTCCACCAGCAGCGCGTCCCGCGGGCTGTTGGTCCTGAGAAGGGATGGCAACTGGTTGATCGTTGGTCTGATGGTTGAGCGGACGGCCGTGAGTCCGCCCGCTTGTTGAGAGTGGTTCGGCGCCTTCGCTGAGGATGGCCAGATCGGCGTCGTAAGCGAAGAGGTGATTGCGCTTTCTGCGGCTGTCGCCGTGCTCTCCAAGCTTTCCAGGACGAAATCAATCCAGGCCTCCCAGTTGCCGTTGAGGCCCCCGCATCGATCAGCATTAACATGCAAGGCTCATTGGGGCCTAACCGGTAGTCAGCACTACCGGTGGTGCCTTTGGTTTTTTGGTTGCCACGGCTAGCGTGGAGCAACCGCATTCTTCGGCATGACCCAGCTGCACGACCTGCGTCTGCGCCTGCTGGTGCAGCAGGAGACCCAGCGGATCCTCGACAGCCAGCCCGACGAGCTGGAGCTCTCCCTGGTGCAGGCCCGCTGCCTCTGCTGGCTCGCCCTGCTGGCCGAGGCCCACGAGGAGCAGGCCAGCGATGCCGAACGGCGGGGCGACACCGAACAGGCCATGGGCTGGTTCGCCGACTCGATGCGCCTGCGCGACGTGATCCAGGTGGTGAGCTCGATCGAGATTCCGATTCCGGACGCCGAGGAGCTCAGCGCCTGAGCCGCCGCTGCGGTGCCATGATGGGATTTGTGAAGTGAAGGGAGTGTGGTGCCCGAAGAGCCCTGCCAGTGCCCTGATTGCCAGCGCTTCTATCGGGAACACGACCGATTGATTCGCGAAAATCCCACCCTCCGTCAGCAGCAGGAGCTGAACTGGGCTGCCCTGCAATCGTTCCGCACCCTCGCCGGTCGGGTGATGGAGGAGCTCCAGAAACAGGAGGAGCTGCACAAGCAGGGGGATCCGCCTGAGGTCGCTCCCGGGCTTGCGGCTGCCGGGTCAGGCTCCGCTCCCGAAGCCTCCGACGAAGGTCCTGCGGAAGCTGATGGCCTGCAGCAGGCCATGGCCGACCTGGAGAACATCAACGCCCATCTGTTCTCGATCGAGGCGTTGATGGAGCGGATCTTCGACGTGCGCGTGCCGGAACCGGTGGAGCAGATGTTCCGAGAGGTGGCGGGTGAGGTGGCCCCCGATCCGCTCAATGCGGACCGGTTGCGGCTCAACCGCCTCCTGCACCAGACCCCCGACCTGCCTGGCTAGTCCAGTTCGCAGGTGATCGTCACCGGATAGGGCTCCGCTTTCCAGATCCGCTCGGCGTACTCGCGGATCGAGCGGTCAGAGGAGAAGAAGCCGGTGCGGGCCGCATTCAGCAGCGACATCCGGTTCCAGCGCTGGCGGTCCCCCCAGGCCTGATCCACCTCGGCCTGGGCCCGCAGGTAGTCGTCGAAGTCGGCCAGCACGAAGAACGGATCGCGGCCGGTGAGGTTCTGGAGCAGGGGGCGGAACAGCTCGCTGTCGCCATTGCTGAAGTGGCCCTGCTCGATCAGGCGCAGCACGTCGGCCAGTTCCGGCATCGCGCCGATCAGCTCCCAGGGCCGGTAGCCCTGCCGTTGCAGGGCGCTGATCTCCTCGGCAGTCTTGCCGAACAGGAAGAAGTTCTCCGCCCCCACCTGCTCGCGGATCTCCACGTTGGCGCCATCCAGGGTGCCCACCGTGAGTGCCCCATTCATGGCGAACTTCATGTTGCCGGTGCCGGAGGCCTCCTTGCCGGCGGTGGAGATCTGCTCGGAGAGGTCGGAGGCGGGGTACACCCGCTCGCCCAGCTTCACGTTGTAGTCGGCCAGGAAGATCACCCGCAGCCGCCCGTCCATGTCCGGATCGGCGTTGATCGTGTCGGCGATGCCGTTGATGAAGCGGATGATCAGTTTGGCCATGTAGTAGCCCGGCGCTGCCTTGCCACCGAAGATCACCGTGCGCGGGGCCATGCCCTCGCCCTGGCCGTTCTTGATGCGCAGGTACTGGGCCACCACCTGCAGGGCGTTGAGGTGCTGGCGCTTGTACTCGTGGATGCGCTTCACCTGCACGTCGAACAGGGAGGCCGGATCCACCAGCACGCCGGTGTGGCGATGGATGTACTGGCTGAGCTGGTTCTTCACCGCCAGCTTGGTGTCGCCCCAGCGCTCCAGGAAGGCGCTGTCGTCGGCGAAGCGCTCCAGCTGGCGCAGCTGGTCGAGGTCCTTCAGCCAGCCTTCGCCCAGCACTTCGTTGAGCAGATTCGCCAGGCGTGGGTTGGAGAGGGCCATCCAGCGGCGGGGGGTGACGCCGTTGGTCACGTTGGTGAACTTCTCCGGCCAGAGGGCGGCGAAGTCCGGGAACAGCTCGCTCTTCACCAGGTTGCTGTGCAGGGCCGCCACGCCGTTCACGTGGTGGGAGGCGATCGTGGCCAGGTGGGCCATGCGCACCGCCTTGGCGCCGTCCTCATCGATGATCGACACCCGGCGCAGCACCTCCTCGTTGCCGGGGTACTTGATGCGCACCTGTTGCAGGAAGCGGCGGTTGATCTCGTAGATCAGCTCCAGGTGGCGGGGCAGCAGGGAGCCGAACAGGTCGAGACCCCACTTCTCCAGGGCCTCGGGCAGCAGGGTGTGGTTGGTGTAGGAGAGAGCGCGGGTGGTGATCTCCCAGGCCCGCTCCCAGGTGAGGTGGCGGTCGTCGATCAGCAGCCGCATCAGCTCGGCCACGGCGATCGCCGGGTGGGTGTCGTTGAGCTGAACGGCCCAGTGGTCGGGGAACTCCTCGATCGGGATGGCGCGGGCCTCCAGGCTGCGCAGCATGTCCTGCAGGGAGCAGCTCACGAAGAAGTGCTGCTGCTTGAGCCGCAGGCGCCGGCCCTCGTCGGTGCCGTCGTTGGGATAGAGCACCTTGGAGAGGGTCTCGCTGCCCACCTTCTCCTCCACGGCGCCGTAGTAGTCGCCGATGTTGAAGGCGTAGAAGTCGAAGGTCTCGGTGGCGTCGGCGCGCCAGAGGCGCAGGCGGTCGCAGGTGTTCACCCGATAGCCCAGCACCGGCACGTCGTGGGGGATGCCGATGGCGTGCTCCTCCGGAATCCAGCGCACCCGGTAGTGGCCGTGCTCATCGCGGTAGCTCTCGGTGCGGCCGCCGAAGCCCACGAAGCAGGCCTGGTCCGGGTGGGGGATCTCCCAGGGCCAGCCGCCCTTGAGCCATTTGTCGGTGATCTCCACCTGCCAACCGTCGCGGATCAGCTGGTCGAAGATGCCGAACTCGTAGCGGATGCCGTAGCCGGTGGCCGGAATCTCCAGCGAGGCCAGCGATTCCAGGAAACAGGCCGCCAGCCTGCCCAGGCCGCCGTTGCCCAGGCCCGGCTCTTCCTCCACGTCGAGGATGTCGTTGATGTCCTCGATGCCGAAGCGGCGCAGGGCTTCACTGGCGGCCTCCTCGATGCCCAGCATCAGCAGGTTGTTGCCCAACTGGGGTCCGATCAGGAATTCGGCCGAGAGGTAGGCAACCACCCGGGTGGGGGCCTTGCTCAGGGCTTCGATCCCGGCCAAATAGCGGGTCATCAGCCGGTCGCGCACCGCGTAGCTGAGCGCCATGTAGAGGTCGTGGCGGCTGGCGGTGGGGGCCAGCTTGCCGAGCGTGAAGAACAGGTGCTCGGTCATGCCGTCGAACACGTCGTCGGCGGTGAGGCCGCTGCGGTCCGGGTCGGCGTAACAGCCGGGGGTGGGCAGGCGCAGGTCGCTCGGTTGGCTCTTGCTCATCAGTGTTCCGTAGGGGTCCAGCGCCAGTTGGTGATCTCGGGGGAATCCATGCCATGGAGGTGGGCATGGCTGCGGTGCTGGAGGATGGCCTCCTTCATCCGCTCCTTGATGTGGGCCGCCCGGGACCCTAGCCCCGGCACCCGGTCGATCACATCGATCACCAGGTTGAAGCGGTCGATCTGGTTGTTCATCGCCAGCTCCAGGGGAGTGTTGATGTTGCCCTTCTCCTTGTAACCACGCACGTGGAAGTTGCTGTGGTTCGTGCGCCGGTAGGTGAGCCGGTGGATCAGCCAGGGGTAGCCGTGGAAATTGAAGATCACCGGCCGGTCGGTTGTGAACAGGCCGTCGAAGTCGCGGTCGCTGAGGCCATGGGGGTGCTCGCTGGGCGAGGTGAGGGCGAACAGCTTCACCACGTTGAGCACGCGGATCTTCAGGTGGGGGATCTCCCGGCGCAGGATCTCCACCGCCGCCAGGGTCTCCTTGGTGGGGATGTCGCCGGCGCAGGCCATCACCACGTCCGGCTCATCGGGTTCGGTGCCGCTGTCATCGTTGCTGGCCCAGCTCCACAGGCCGATGCCCTTGGCCACGTGGGCGTGGGCCTGTTCCAGGGTGAGGTACTGCAGGTGGCTCTGCTTGTCACTCACGATGATGTTGCACACGTTGTTCTCCACCAGGGCCTCCTCGGCCACCGCCAGCAGGGAGTTGGCGTCGGCGGGCAGATACACCCGCACCACCTCGCCGCTCTTGTTGCCGGCCAGGTCGATGAAGCCGGGATCCTGGTGGGTGAAACCGTTGTGGTCCTGGCGCCACACGGTGCTGGAAATGAGGCAGGTCCAGGGGCCGATCGGCGCGCGCCAGGGGGCGTGGTGAATGCAGGATTCCAGCCACTTGGCGTGCTGGTTGAACATCGAGGCGATCACATGGGCGAAGGCCTCGTAGGTGTGGAAGAAGCCGTAGCGGCCGGTGAGCAGATAGCCCTCCATCATTCCCACCAGGGTGTGCTCGGAGAGCATCTCCACCACCCGGCCGCTGCGGGAGAGCTCGCTGCCGTTCATGTCCTCCGGCAGGAACTCCTCCATCCACACCTTCTTGCTCACCTCGTAGATGGCCTGCAGTCGGTTGGAGGCGGTTTCATCCGGGCCGAACACCCGCAGGGAGTCCGGGTTGTGGGCGATCGCATCGCGCAGCAGCTCACCGAGTGGGTAGGTGTTCTCGGCTTCGCTCTGACCAGGTATGGCCACGGGCACGGCGTAGGCCTCCACCGGCGGCAGGTGCAGCTTGCGGCGCAGCAGGCCGCCGTTGGCGTGGGGGTTGGAGCCCATGCGCCGGGTGCCCTCGGGCGAGAGGGCACGCAGATGGGGCTGCAAAGCGCCCTGCTCATCGAACAGCTCCCAGGGGCGGTAGCTCTTCAGCCAGGCCTCCAGCTGCTGTAACTGGGCCGTGTCCTGGCGTGGTTTGGCCAGGGGCACCTGGTGGGCGCGCCAGAAGTTCTCCACCTTCTTGTCGCCCACGGCCGCCGGGCCGGTCCAGCCCTTGGGCGAGCGCAGCACGATCATCGGCCAGGCCGGCCGGGTGGCGTTGTTGGGGTCGCCACTCACCCGGGCCTCGGAGCGGATCGCCAGGATGCGGCCGATCGCCGTGTCCATCGCCTCGGCCATGGCGGCGTGCATCGCCATCGGCTCGCTGCCCTCCACGAACAGCGGCTCCCAGCCGTAGCCGCGCATCAGGTTGGCCAGCTCGTCGCGGGGGATGCGGGCCAGCAGGGTGGGGTTGGCGATCTTGTAGCCGTTGAGGTGCAGCACCGGCAGCACGGCGCCGTCGCTGCAGGGATTGAGGAATTTGTTGATGTGCCAGCTGGTGGCGAGCGGGCCGGTTTCGGCCTCACCGTCGCCCACGCAGGCCAGGGCGATCAGGTCGGGGTTGTCGAACACCGCACCGCAGGCGTGGGAGAGCACGTAGCCGAGTTCGCCGCCCTCGTGGATCGAGCCGGGGGTTTCCGGGGTGCAGTGGCTGCCGATGTGCCCCGGGAAAGAAAACTGCTTCATGAACCGCCGCATGCCCTCGGCGTCCTGCGACTTGTCCGGGTAGATCTCGCTATAGGACCCATCCAGATAGGTGGGGGCCAGCACCCCCGGGGCGCCGTGGCCCGGCCCGGACAGGTAGATCATGTCCAGGTTGTGGCGCCGGATCAGCCGGTTGGCATGGGTCCAGATGAAGGCCTGGCCCGGGCTTGATCCCCAGTGGCCCAGCAGCCGGTTCTTGATGTGCTCCGGTTGGAGGGGCTCGCTCAGCAGGGGGTTGTCCTGCAGGTAGATCATGCCCACCGCCAGGTAGTTGGCCGCGCGCCACCAGGCGTCCAGCTGCTCCAGTTCAGCGCTGGATGGCGGAAGGGCGCTCTGGACGTCCGGGGCGTGGGAGCTGCCGGTGGACTGCACGGGATCGCCTGGTTCGGGATGTGCAAAACGTAGCGATGGCTGCCATGCCGAACGTCAAGATCCGGTTAGGCATCAGCAACCGAACACCGGCTCTGGTCCCCTCAGCAGTGGCCTTAGGGTCGGCCTCACCCGTGAGCGTCTATGTCCTGGCCGGCTCTGCTGCTTGAGGTGGGCAACCACCAGCTGGAAGTGGCCGAAACCCTCATCTCCGTGGGGGAATTCGTGGTGATCTTCCTCGCCGCTCGGGCCTTGGCCGAACTGATGGTGCGGATCCAGCTGCCCACCATCCTCGGCGAGCTGGTGGCCGGCGTGCTGATCGGCGTATCCGGCCTGCACCTGATCGTGCCCCCCGACACCCAGGCCCAGCTCAGCGGCGCCGTGCTGGGCCTGGTGGGTTCCCTGGCCGACATCACCCCGGAGGCGGTGCAGGATCTCTACGCCGAGACATTTCCCAATCTCCAGGCCGTCTCCCAGATCGGTCTGTTCGCCCTGCTCTTCCTCACCGGCCTGGAGAGCGAGCTCGATGAGCTGGTGGCCGTGGGGGTGCAGGCCACCACGGTGGCGGTGACCGGGGTGGTGCTGCCCTTCGCCCTGGGCACGGCCGGCCTCTACTACCTCTTCCATGTGCCCCTGATTCCGGCGGTGTTCGCCGGGGCGGCCATGACCGCCACCTCGATTGGCATCACCGCCAGTGTGTTCGGCGAGCTGAAGTTCCTGAAAACGCGCGAGGGCCAGACCGTGATCGGCGCCGCCGTGCTTGACGACATCCTTGGCATCGTGATCCTGGCGGTGGTGGTGAGCGTCGCCGGTGGCGGCGGCTTCGCCGTGGGGCCGATCCTCAAGCTGGTGGTGGCGGCCGGGGTGTTCGTGGCTGCCGCCCTGTTCCTCAGCCGCACGGCGGCCCCCGCCTTCGACTGGGTGCTGGATCAGCTCAAGGCCCCGGGCGAGGCGGCCGTGGCCTCCTTTCTGGTGCTCACGCTCTGCTGCTTCGCCGCCCAGGCCATCGGCCTGGAGGCCGCCCTGGGGGCTTTCGCCGCCGGCCTGATCCTCAGCGGCTCCAGGCACACCCACGCCATCGATGCCGCCGTGAAGCCACTGGTGGCGCTGTTCGCCACCATCTTCTTCGTGCTGATCGGCACCGGCATGGACCTGGCGGTGCTCAACCCCTTCAACCCCGAGAACCGCGAGGGCCTGATCGTCGCTGCCTTCCTGCTCACGGTGGCGATCGCCGGCAAGATCGCCGCCGGCTGGAGCTACGTGAGCAAGGAGAAGACCAACCGGCTGGTGGTGGGCCTGGGGATGATGCCCCGCGGCGAGGTGGGTCTGATCTTTCTCGGCCTCGGCACCCAGGCCGGCCTGCTCACTAAGCCCCTGGAAGCCGCCATTCTGTTGATGGTGATCGGCACCACCTTCCTGGCGCCGATCCTGCTGCGCCTGGTGTTGCGCGGCAACAGCGGAGGCCCCGACCTTGATCCCCTCGCCGAAGTCCCCACCTGACCAGAGCTTCTGGCGCCGCTGGGGCCTGAGCTGGGGGGGCTGGCTGGACAACCGCCGCGGCGAGTGGTGGCTGCTGGCCCAGGTGGCCCTGATCCTGGCCCACGCCCTCCCCCCCTGGCCGGACCCCGGCAGCTGGGGCTATGCCTGGCCCCTGCCGGTGGCCCTCGGTGGCGCCGTGCTGCTGCTGGTGGGGCTGGTGCTGGCGGTGCAGGCCTTCCTGGGCCTCGGCTCCAGCCTCACGCCCCTGCCGGAGCCGATGGTCGGGGCGGCGCTGGTCACCACCGGTGCCTACTCCCGCTGCCGCCACCCCCTGTATCAGGCCGTGCTGCTCTGCTCCCTCGGCGTGACCCTGGCCCTGGGCAGTCTTCTGCATCTGGCCCTGCTGCTGGGCCTCTGCGCCGTGCTGGGGGGCAAGGCCCGCCGCGAGGAGCGTGCCCTGGCCGCCGCCCATCCGGACTACGCCGCCTACCGGGCCGCCACGCCGGCGATCATTCCCCGTCTCCCCTGGCTCGACTGGCGAGCGCTGTGAACAGGCCCCAGCCGGCGGCGATCAGCCCCAGGCTGCCGGCCCAGCCGGGGCCGAGGGCCCAGCCCAGGGCCAGGCAGGTGAGGGTGCCGACCGCCAGGGCCAGGGCCAGGCTGGCCAGCACCAGCAGCAGTTGCTGCAGCGCTGGTTCCAAACCGCTGGCCTCCAGCCTCTCCTCCAGGCGGCCGAGCGGCAGGCTGAGGGGCAGATAGAGGGCCAGGGCCCAGAGGGCGATGCCCGGCAGCAGGGCAGACCAGTCGGGGCCGACGAGGGGCAAGGGGCCATGGCGATTCTCCCTAGCATCGGCCCCCACGCCGCCAGGCCTTGCTCACCCCCTCCGCCACGGTTCAGCCCTGGACCCACCTCGGTCACCCGGTGCATGCCCTGCGGGCCGGCCCGGAGCGGCCCGAGGGGCCGGCCGTGCTGCTGGTGCATGGTTTCGGGGCCAGCACCGACCACTGGCGCTACAACATTCCTGTGCTGGCCGAGCGCCACGAGGTGCACGCCCTCGACCTGCTCGGTTTCGGCCGCAGCGCCAAGCCCGCCGGCCTGAATTACGGCGGCGGCCTCTGGCGCGACCAGCTGGCCGCCTATGTGGAGGAGCGGATCGGCCGGCCCACGGTGCTGGTGGGCAATTCCCTCGGCGGCTTCGCCGCCCTGGCGGCCGGTGCCGCCCTGGGGGAGGGGGCGGCTGGGGTGGTGCTGCTCAATGCGGCCGGCCCGTTCAGCGATGAACAGGCCCCGCCCAGGGGCTGGGCGGCCATCGCCCGCCAGACGATCGGCGGCGCGCTGCTCCGGAGCCCGGTGCTGCAGCGGCTGCTGTTCGAGAACATGCGCCGGCCGGCCACGGTCCGCCGCACCCTCAACCAGGTGTATCTGGACCGCACCAACGTGGACGACGACCTGGTGGAGGCGATCCTGCGCCCCTCGCGCGATCCAGGGGCCTTCGGGGTGTTCCGCACCGTGTTCGACATCCCCCGCGGCCAGCCCCTCGACGAGCTGTTCGCCGAGCTGGTTTGCCCGCTGCTGCTGCTCTGGGGCATCCGCGACCCCTGGATCAATGCAGTTGGCCGCCGGGCCGCCTTCCAGCGCCACGCTCCGGCGGCCACCAGCGAGGTGGTGCTGGAGGCCGGCCACTGCCCCCACGATGAGGTGCCCGACCAGGTGAACGGGGCCCTGCTGGAGTGGCTGGCTGGCCTGCCTGTGGGGCAGGCGGGGGACAACGGCCCTACGCCCGAGGCTGCACCCCCGGCAGGCGCCCCCGCGCCAGCTGCTGCTTCGGGTCGAACTGGCGCTTGATCGCCTCGATCAGCGGCTTTGAGGGGGCATCCAGCCAGGCTGGAATCCGGCTCCCGGGCAGCTGGCGCAGCACGCTGAGGTAGCCGCCCAGGTCGCCGCAGCGGCGGCGCAGCTGGTCCACTTGATGGCTCGCCAGTTGGGAGGGCTCGGCCCAGGCCATGCCCAGGCCGCTGCCGGCGGCGAAACACCAGTTGGTCGCAGCCAGCTCAGGGGCGTGCAGCAACCCGGGCAGCTCCGCCGCCCGCACCCCCAGGCGCAGCAGCCAGGCCGGGGCTGCCGGCTGGGCCGCGGAGCTGCCGTCGCCCAGGCCCGCCCCCAGCCGCCGGCTCAGGCCGGCGGCGTCCAGGCACTCCAGCGCCAGGGCCGGCGCCCGCTCGCGGATGCAGGCGATCTGCTCGTCGAGGGTCTGGGCGCTGATGCTGGCCAGGCTGATCAGCAGGCCGCTGCTGGGGCCGGCCGGGTTGTCGAGGCCGGCCCCAGCGGACGGAGCGGTGTGCTGCCAGTCGATCCGCTCGGGGCTCAGGCTGGAATCGAGCAGCCAGCGGGCCATGGCTGCGAGCTCGTCGGCCGGGCCCTGCAGCCACAGCCCCCGGCGCTCGGGCGGAATGGGCAGGGTGCGCAGGGTGAGTTCGCTGATCAGGGCCAGGGAGCCCCAGCTGCCGGCGAGCAGGCGCATCAGGTCGTAGCCGGCCACGTTCTTCACCACCTGGCCGCCGGCCCGGGCGGCGGTGCCGTCGGCCCGCATCAGGCCGATGCCGATCAGCTGGTCGCGCACGCCCAGGTAGCGCTGGCGGGCGCCGCCGGCCAGGCCGCGGGCCACCAGACCGCCCACGCTGCCGCTGGCGCTGCCGTCCGGGCCGCTGCCCCAGGGCCAGTCGAGGGCCAGCCACTGCCGGTGGTGGGCCAGCTCCTGCTGCAGCGCCACCAGTGGTGTGCCCGCCTGCACCGTCACGGTGAAATCCTCCGGGCTGAAGCTGAGGATCCGGTTCAGCCGCGCCGTGCTCAGCACCAGCGGCTCGCTCTGCCCCGGACCCGCCTGCACCGCCGGGCCCCAGGCCAGCCGGCTGCCGCTGCCTGCCGGCAACCAGGGGGTGGCCTGCCGGTGCAGGTCCCGCACCAGCTCCTGCAGCTCGCTGGGCTCAGGACAGATCACGGCACGATGGTGCCATGGCCGCCCCCCTCAAAGTCGTCGTGTTCGACGACGACCCCACCGGATCCCAGACCCTGCATGGCTGTCCGCTGCTGTTGCGCTGGGATCGGGCCACCCTGCGGCGGGGGCTGGAGCATCCCTCCCCCTTCCTGTTCCTGCTGGCCAATAGCCGCGCCCTGGATCCGCTGGAGGCAGCGGAGCGGCTGTGCGCCATCTGCCGGGAGCTGCGGCCGGCCCTCGCTGAGGCTCAGGCCGCCGGCCGGCTGGGGCAGTTGCTGCTGGTGAGCCGGGGCGACTCCACCCTGCGGGGCCACTTCCCCCTGGAGGTGGACGTGCTGGCCGAGGAGCTGGGCCCCTTCGATGCCACCCTGCTGGCTCCCGCCTTTCTGCCGGGTGGCCGCACCACCCGCGACGGGATGCACCTGCTCCAGGGCGAACCGGTGCACACCACCCCCTTTGCCCGTGACCGGCTATTCGGCTACCGCACCAGCCATCTGCCCGGCTGGGTGGCCGAGAAGAGCGGCGGTCGCATCCCGGCGGCGGCCGTGCAGCGGCTCAGCCTGGCGGAGCTGGATCGGGCGGCGGAAGCCTTGCAGAGGGCAAAGAGGGGGGAGTTGGCGGCCGGCGGCTTCCAGGAGCTCTGCGGGCGCCTGGCCGGTTTCGAGGGCAATCCATGCGTGGCGGTGGATGGGGAGCGGCCGCAGCAACTGGCGGCCCTGGGTGCCGCGGTGCGGGAGCTCACGGCGCCAGCCGCTGCCGAGCGCTGGGGCCGGCCGCGGCGGTTCCTGTTCCAGTGCGCCGCCAGCCTGCTCAACGGCCTGGTGGAGCTGGGCGAGCAGCCGCTGGATCCGGTTGGTCTTGCGGCCCTGCGCCGCCGCGATGGAGCCGGCCAGCCCCTGCCCGGGCTAGTGCTGGTGGGCTCCCATGTGCCCCTGGCCGATGCCCAGCTGGAGCGGTTGCTGGCGGAGCAGGGCTGCAGCGGCCTGGAGCTGCCGGTGGCCAAGCTGGCGCGGGTGCTGGAGGGGCCGGCGCCCCAGGAGCTGCTGGCCAGTCTGGAGCGCCAGTGGGGCGACCAGCTGGAGGCGCTGCTGGCGGATGGACGCACGCCGGTGCTCTACACCAGTCGGGGGGAGCTGCCCTGCCGCCACGCCGCCGAGCGGCGGCGGCTGGGGCTGGCCCTGGCAGCGCTGATGGCCCGGCTGGCGGCCCGGCTGGCGCCGCGGCTGGGCTACCTGATCAGCAAGGGGGGCATCACCAGCCACACCCTGCTGGCCGAGGGGCTCCAGCTGGCGCTGGTGGAGCTGCAGGGCCAGCTGGAGCCCGGGCTCTCGCTGGTGCTCACCCCGGCGGAGGCCGCCGTGCCCCGGCTGCCGGTGGTCACCTTCCCCGGCAACCTGGGCGAGGCCGACAGCCTGGTGGCCGCCTGGCGGTTACTGGAGGGCCCAGGCGGTGCCGCCGGCTGAGCCCCCGGGCCGGGGCGGGGCACTGGCGGGCATCCGCTGCAGCCAGGTGGCCACGGCCAGCGGCTGGTTCTGGCTGTAGCCCACCGGCAGCCAGAGGTCGCCGGCCTCGGCGTGGAAGTGGATCTCCCAGTGATACAGGCCGGTATAGGCGCGCGGGTCGTCCTTGAGCAGGGCGGCGTAGTGGAGCACCGCCCGGCCGTAGCGGTCGCTGTTGTTGTAGCCCCACAGCCCCTTGCGGATGTCCTGGAGGCCGCCACGGCGCACGAGGTAGCGGGCGGCGGCCTGGATCGCGTCGTGGGGGTCGCGGATGTTGCCGGCACCCACGCCGGCCTGGGCCCAGGTGGTGGGCAGGAACTGCATCGGCCCCTGGGCATTGGCCACCGACACCCCGTCGATGCGGCCCATGCCCGACTCCACCAGGTTGATCGCCGCCAGCACCTCCCAGTCGATGCCGGTGGCTGCGGCCGCCTTGCGGTAGTGGGCCAACAGCTCCTCGGCCGGCGCGGGCGGGATGATCCGCCAGGCCGGCAGGCTGGTGGGCCGGCGGTGGTGGCCGTGCATGGCCAGGAATTGCCGCCGGGCCTCCAGGTGGTGATGGGCCACCCCACGCCATGGCTCCGGCAGCTGGGCCTGCACCGCCGCGGCCCGCTCGGGATCGCGGGAGAGCACCCGGTAGATCACCTGCTGCTGGTGGCCGAGGCGGGGCAGCTGCTCGGCGGGGGTGGCCGGATTGCGCAGGTCTGCTTCCACCGCCACCAGCAGGCGGGCCGTGGCGGCCGGATCCTGGGGCACCAGGGGGTAGTGGCGTCGGTCGGCCTGGCGGGGCAGGGCGGGATCTGTTGGCAGCGCAAACCCGGGGACTGCGGCTGGAGCTGCGACTTGAGCCTCGGTGGCGGCCGTTGCGGAGCTGGCCTGGCTGGATGCCCCCTCGCGGCCGCTGAAGCCGATGCCAAGCACGGCCCCGGCGGCGAGCAGGCCGCTGGCCAGCAGGGCGGCGCCAAGGCGGGGGATGACCATGGATGGAACTGCAGCCGTAGGCCTTCAGACGCTACCGGCTGCGGCTGGGGGCACCAGTCGCCTGGCCAGCAGGCTGAGGGGCCAGGCCAGGGCCACCAGGGCCAGGGCGGCGGCGCAGAGCAGGGGTTCGCTGGCGGCCATGCCCGCCAGGAAGGCCAGGGACACCGCGCCCACCAGCAGGGGCGGCAACGGGTAGGCCCAGCAGAGGAAGGGGCGCGGCAGCTGCGGTTCCCGCACCCGCAGCACCACCAGGCAGGTGACGCCGGCCAGGGGCAGGGCCACGTAGAGCACGGCGCCGAGGCTGAGCAGGCGCTCGAAGGAGCCAGCCAGCACGAGCAGGGCGCTGGCGCCGCTGGTGAGCAGCAGGGCGGTCGACGGGGTGCCGCCGGCGTTGACCGAGGTGGTGAACGGGGGCAGCAGGCCTGCGCGGCCCAGGCCAAGCAGGATCCGCGGGGCGGCCATCACCACGGTGTTGATCAGGCCGAGCAGGGCCAGCAGGGCCACGGCGGTGATCACGGCGCCGCCGGCCGGGCCCACCAGGGCCTCGGCCGCCAGGGCCGCCGGCAGCGGCGAGCCCGCCAGCAGTGGCAGGGGCAGTACATGCAGCAGGGCGGCGTTGATCAGTAGGTAGAGGGCCGACACGGCCAGCACGCCGCCGATCAGGGAGCGGGGCAGGTCGCGCTCGGGCTGGCTGAACTCCTCTGCGAAGTACACCGGGCTGGCCCAGCCGTCGTAGGTGGTGATCACCGCCTGCAGGGCTACCACGGCGGCCGCCAGGGCCCCGATCCAGGGGCCGCCCTCCGTGGCTGCCTGCTCGGCCACGCCGGGCTGGCTCAGCGGAGTTGCGGCCGGCAGCAGAAAGCAGCCCGCCACCAGGGCCAGCAGGGCGGCGGCCTTGGCCAGGCTCAGCCATTCCTGGCTGGCGCTGCCGGCCCGCAGGCCGCGCAGCTGAATCAGGGTGAACAGGAGCAGCAGGGCCAGGGCGATCCCCCGCCCCGCCAGTTGCTGCGCCGCCGCTGGCAGCAGTCCGGCCGGCACCAGAGCCTGGCCGTAGTCGCCGGCGGTGGTGGCCACCCAGGCCAGGCCGATGCAGTGGGCCAGCCAGTCGGTCCAGCCCACCAGCAGGCCAGCACCGCGGCCGAAGGCCCGCTCGGCGTACACCGTCCAGCCGCCGGTGCGGGGCAGGGCTGCGGCCAGTTCGGCCGTGCAGATCGCCCCCAGCAGGGCATAGACGCCCCCGGCCAGCCAGGCACCCAGCACCAGAGCTGGTGTGGGGAGCTGAGCAGCCACCACCCCTGGTGTGCGCAGGATGCCGGCGCCGATCGTGCCGCCCACGGCGCCGGCCAGACCGAAGCCAATCCCCAGGATGGAGAGCAGCCGTTGGGGGCTGCTCTCGCTCATCGCACCTGCACGAACAGGTGCATCTGCTGGCTGCCCGGGCCCATGGGCACCTCCCTCACGCTCAGGTAGGGCTGGCCCTTCACCAGTTCGCTGAGTTTGCGGAAGCCGTAGCTGCGGGCGTCGAAGGCGGGATCGTTCTTCTGTAGCAGGCTGCCCACCATGCCCAGGGGCGCCCAGCCGTCGTCCTGGGTGACGGCGCTGATCGCCTCGCACAGGAACGGCTTCAGGGGCGGGGCGCCCTCGTCGTCGGCCTCGGCTGCCGCCCGTCTGCCCTCGCTGCGGCTGCCGGTGCCGATGCGCCGGAGCAGATCGGTGTAGAGAAAGCGGTCGCAGGCGGCCACGAAAGCCTTTGGGGTCTTGCGCTCGCCGAAGCCGATCACCAGCAGCCCCTGCTCGCGGATGCGGGTGGCCAGGCGGGTGAAGTCGCTGTCGGATGACACCAGGCAGAAGCCATCCACCCGGCCGCCGTGGAGCAGGTCCATGGCGTCGATGATCAGGGCCGAATCGGTGGCGTTCTTCCCCGTGGTGTAGCTGAACTGCTGCACCGGCACGATCGCGTGCACGTTGAGCACCTCCTTCCAGCTGCCCAGCTGGGGGGTGGTCCAGTCGCCGTAGGCCCGCTTCACCGTGGCGGTGCCCACCTGGGCCACCTCCGCCAGCAGGTCGCTGATCACCGCCGCCTGGGCGTTGTCGGAGTCGATCAGCACCGCCAGGGTGGGGGCGTCGCGGCTCATGGGCCGCCGCCCCCGGCCCGCCAGCTGCGCTCCAGCAGTTGCAGGGGGTGCAGCACCGGCTGGGGGTGGCCTCCCTCCTCCAGGTGGCGGCGAATCTGCAGGCTGCAGCCGATGTTGGCGCTGGCCACCAGCGCGGCGCCGGTGCCGCCCAGATCGGCCGCCTTGATCCGGCCCAGTTCGGCGGCCTCCTCGGGCTGTACAAGGTTGTAGATGCCGGCGCTGCCGCAGCACACGCCCGCCTCGGTGGCCTCGCGCAGCAGCAGGTGGGGGATGCGGCGCAGCAGGGCCCGCGGCTCGGCGCTGATGCCCTGGCCGTGGAGCATGTGGCAGGCGTCGTGATACGCCACCGCCAGCGGTCGCTCGGCACTGGCCGGGCTGCCGTCGGCATGGGGCAGGGGCGCCAGGCGGGTGAGGAAGGCGTCGCTCAGGCCCAGGCGCTCCAGGAACTGGTGCACGTCGAGCACCCGGGAGGCGAAGGTGCGGCCCCGTTCGGCCCAGCCGGGATCGGCGGCGAGGATGTCGTCGTAGTGCTTGAGGGTGTGGCCGCAACCGGAGGCCGCCACCAGCACCGCATCCAGGGGCTCCTCGCCGGCCGGGCGTCCCGGACCCACCACTGCCGCGAAGCTGTCGATCACCGCCGCCGCCAGCTGGCGCGTCTGGGCCAGTTCCCCCTGGTGGTGGGTCACGGCGCCGCAGCACCCCTGCTGGGGCGGGATCACCACCTCTACGCCATTGGCGCTCAGCACCGCCACCGCCGCCGCATTCACCTGGGGGTCGAACAGCCGCTGCACGCAGCCCAGCAGCAGGCCCACCCGCGCCCGCCTCTCGCCCACGGCCGGCACCACCAGCGGGAAGGGATCGGCGAAGGCCTCGGGGGCCAGCGGCGGCAGCAGCCGCTCCATCGCCTCGAGCTGGGGCCCGAACAGGCGGGTGAGGCCACTGCGGCGGGCCAGGGCCTGCAGGGGGGTGCCGGCGTAAAGGCGCAGCGGCGTGAGCAGGGCCCGAAGCCGCGCAGGGTAGGGAAGCAGGGCAAACAGCAGGCGGCGGAAGGCCTGCTGGGCGGAGCTGCGCAGTTCCGGGGCGTTGAGCTGGGGGCGCGTCGCCTCGATCAGTTGGTCGTAGCGCACCCCTGACGGACAGGCGGTCACGCAGGCCAAACAGCCCAGGCAACTGTCGAAGTGCTTCGCCACGGTGGCATCGAGGCTCAGTTCACCGTTGGCGATCGCCTTGAGGGTGTAGATGCGCCCGCGGGGTGAATCCATTTCCGTTCCCAGCACCCGGTAGCTGGCGCAGGTGGGCAGGCAGAAGCCGCAGTGCACGCAGGGGTCAGTGGCGCCTGCAGGGGTAGTGGGGCTGGGGGAACCGAAACCGCTCATGGCGGGCAGTCTGGCGCCGCCACACCCAGATCCTTGGATAGGACGCCCAGCCGACGATCACCGGTCCAGAGCCAGCAGCCCGACAGTCGTGCGGAGGCCAGCAGGTGGGCGTCGATCAAGCCGATCCCACGCCCCATCAGCTGCTCCTGCTCGATCAGGAGCAACACCTCCCCATCGCTCGCCACGGTTGCCTTCGGCAGGCCCTGCAGCAGCTGCAGCACCTGCGCGCGATGGCGGAGGTTGCCGCACGCGAGTTCGCCGATCACCCAGGGATGCATCACCACATCATTCTCTTGGAGCGCGGCCTCGAGCTGCGGTAAGCCGGTGCGCAGGTGGTCCACCCACACGGAGGTGTCAACGAGAATCAAGCCGCGCTCCGGCGGCGCGGGATGGGGGCGAGATCCGGTTGGCTGCCGCCCAGGGCGGCCAGCCTGCGCGCGCTTTCCCGCTGCACCAGGGCCTGCAACGCTTCCTTGAGCAGCGCGCTGCGCTCGAGGTCGCCGCACAGCTGTTGGGCCTGGGCCAGTAGCTGCGCGTCCAGGGTCACGGTGGTGCGCATCGATCAGAAGAACCAGGCCTGCATCAGCCTAGTCATCAGTTGATGCGTGTAGACGTGCTGAGTGCGCCCCCAGGCTCCTTCGCCCCCCGAAGTGGCGGATCACCGAGCCGGGGTTGATGCGGTCGAGATCGAGGTGAATGCGATTCACCTGGGGAGTGAGGGCGGTGCAGAGAGAGAGGAATGGCTCCTCTCGCAGTCGTCTGGGTGTGGAACCTGCCTAGGAGTTTGTCGCCCGTAGCGCCCAGGAGCAGTGCAAGCACACCACGGCTGCTGCTCCGCAGGATGGGTGGCTTGTTTGAAGAACGGCGCCGACG